>RCMY010003805.1_pt1 | contig 13443 bp, 11 predicted proteins | sample 2041341 | NCBI WGS metagenome assembly RCMY01 (sample SAMN09708234, study PRJNA481090) | Marine sediment metagenome, whole genome shotgun sequencing project. | reverse complement strand
GAAAATGCCGACCCGGAAAAAAAGCAACTATTTTTTTCTGAACCAAGGCGACCTTACCTTTTCCAAAATCAATGGACAACTGGGCCTCGATTCCTTGAAGACCAGTTCCAATGGGGCGGCCTTTGCCGATCTGGACAATGACGGGGATATGGATATTGTCGTAAACAATATGGACGACTACGCGCAGATTTATGAGAATAACAGTAATTTGACCGCTAACCGCCATTTTTTGAAAATTCGATTAAAAGGGCCTTCCGGGAATACAACGGGCATCGGGGCAAGGGTCAAAATCATTAATGGCGATTCGGTACAGATGCGCGAGCAATATCTTACCCGCGGTTTCCAATCTTCCGTAGGCGCTGTTTTGCATTTTGGTCTTGGATCGGTTCGACAAATCCAACAATTGGAAATCGAATGGCAAGACGGTACCTCTCAGGTGCTAAAAAAAGTAAAGGCTGACCAAACTTTGGTCTTGGACCATAATAATGCGAACAAAACACACTCGAAACCGTTGGAAATTGATCCGATGTTCGAAGATATTACAGATCAAGTCTTGACGCATTATCACAAAGAAAACAAGTTCAACGATTTTGAACGGGAAAGTCTCTTGCCCCACAAAATGTCAGCACAGGGCCCGGCCTTGGCGGTTGGGGATATCAACCATGATGGTCTTGACGATTTCTTTATCGGGGGAGCTTTGGGGTATGAAGGCGTTTTGTACGTGCAAAACGGGAATGGGACTTTCACTGCCGGACAACAGCAGGTTTTTAAACAGGAAAGGCAATATGAAGATGTAGGTGCCGCCTTTTTTGATGCCGATCGAGATGGCGACCTTGACCTATATGTGGTGAGCGGCGGAAACGAATTGAAAGCCGGTTCGAAATATTATCAAGACAGGTTCTACGAGAACAGGAAGGGAACTTTTGCACGTTCGATGCAAGCCTTGCCTTTTTTTACTGCCAGTGGTTCGTGCGTAAAGCCCTTTGATTTTGATTCCGATGGGGACCTGGACTTGTTTGTGGGGGGACGTCAAACGCCGGGAAGGTATCCTGAGCCTTCCGATAGCTATCTGCTTGAAAACAGAAGTACTGAAAATTTGATTTCGTTTGTCGATGTTACTAAAAAAATAGCTCCCGATCTAGTAAAATTAGGAAGAGTAACCGATGCGGTTTGGACCGATATAGACAAAGACAAGCTAATGGATCTTGTCATAGTTGGCGAATGGATGCCGATTACGATTCTGAAAAACCAAGGCGGATATTTTGAAAATAAAACAGACCAATACGGATTTTCCGATGATACCGGCTGGTGGTACAGTATTGCGGCTTCCGATTTCGATAAAGATGGAGATGTGGACCTTATAGCCGGAAATCTAGGACTCAACTATAAATACAAGGCCAGTAAAAAAGAGCCGTTTGAGATTTATGTAGAAGATTTCGACGGTTCTGGCAACTTGGATATCGTCCTAGGCTACTACAACGGCGGCGACCTGTTTCCCTTAAGAGGTAGGCAATGTACTTCCGATCAAATGCCGTTCGTAAAGAAAAAATTCGAAAGCTATGACGCTTTCGGGAAAGCGACGCTTAAGGAAGTTTATGGAGAAAAAAACCTAAAAAACGCTTTGCATTATACTGCCAAAACCTTCGCATCTACCTTTTTCGAAAACCAAGGCAAAGACAACTTCAAGAAGATGCCACTTCCTGCTGAAGCTCAATTGTCCTCGGTCAATAGTATTTTGGTAGAAGATTTTGACTGTGACGGAAATTCGGATATGATTTTGGCAGGAAATCTATACGGATCTGAGGTGGAAACCCCAAGAAACGATGCTGGTTATGGTCTTTATTTAAAGGGAGGACGTGAATCTACTTTTGAGGCCGTTCCGATGACGAAAAGTGGAATTGCAATGAAGGGAGAAGTAAAGTACTTAGGTCAGTTAAGAGGAGCGAACAGTTCCAAAATCATACTGGTGGCCAAGAATGATAATAGCGTACAGTTTTTTCGGTACCGCACTAACCAAAAATGGCATAGACCTTAGAAAATGAATTGTTCAAAATTCATATCGGTCATTCGGGGCCAGAATCCCAATGTTCCGGTTAAATCCGATAATTATGAATGCCCATACGCAATTATTTCCTTAAGGCTGCCTACATTATTTGATGATATTTGGCTTAGTGGAAAATATTCCGAAGAATGGGAATTAAAATGAGTGACTTGGGTAAAATATGCACGCAAGTAAGAATGTATCTTACTATAAAATCGCTTTGTAAACCGGTAAAATGAATAGTTTGATAGGCAAAACAATTTCTTCGATTTTTGCATTGATCTTATGCGTTAACACGTCATCTTTTTCGCAGGAAAGTAAAGCGGAAAAACCTCCGAACATTATTATATTCCTAGTCGACGATATGGGCTTGATGGACACGTCGGTTGCTTTTATGGTGGACACGGACGGAAATCCGGTAAAGTATCCTCTCAATGATTATTATCGTACGCCAAATATGGAAAAATTGGCGGGGCAGGGCATTCGATTTTCAAATTTTTATGCCCACTCTGTATGTTCCCCTACCCGGGTTTCTATAATGACCGGACAGAATTCTGCGCGCCATCGAACGACCAATTGGATTCGGTCGGAAAGCAACAATCGAACGGAATTCGGCCCATCGGATTGGAATTGGAAAGGACTCGACAAGGAATCCGAGACACTTCCACGCCTATTAAAGGAAAAAGGATATAGAACGATACACGTGGGCAAGGCACATTTCGCACCATTTGGTTACGAAGGCGAAGATCCTCGCAATCTAGGGTTTGACGTTAACGTCGCCGGTAGTTCGATAGGGCAGCCAGGCAGTTATTATGGCATTGAAGGCTTCGGCAATATTGACGGAAATAAAAGCCGGGCCGTTCCCGGATTGGAAAAATACTGGGGTAAGGACATCTTTTTGACCGAAGCCTTGACGCTTGAAGCCAATGCTGCAATATCCCAGGCCAAAAAAGATGATAAACCATTTTATCTATTTATGGCGCACTATGCGGTACATGCTCCCTTTCAATCGGATTCCCGTTTTTCGGACCACTACAAGAATACGGGTAAGAACGAAAAGGGCCAAGCGTATGCTACTTTGATCGAAGGCATAGATAAATCGCTAGGTGATATCGTAGCGCATGTCAAAAATCTAGGCTTGGGCGGGAATACCCTGATCATATTCTTGGGAGACAACGGCTCGGATGCCCCGCTAGAAAGCAGGGATGGTTACGGTAGTTCTTCGCCCCTAAAAGGCAAAAAAGGAAAACACTGGGAGGGAGGTATGCGTGTTCCCTTCATAGCATCGTGGATCAGCCCGGACGGGCAATCACCTTGGCAACGAAAACTGCCCATACCAATAAACGCAATTCAAGGGCAAATGGGATCCGTAATCGATCTTTTTCCTACCATTACCAATCTTGTCGGTGTTACAAATCCAAAAGGACATGTATTGGATGGATTTGATTTGCGAAGGCAGTTGGAAGGGAAAGAAAATGACGAACGTGAAGCGGTTTTCCTCAACCATTTTCCGCATGAACACCGCTCCAGTTATTTTACGAGCTTGGTCAAAGATGGTTGGAAAACAATTTACCATTATCAAGTCGAGGGAAAGCCCCGTTGTGAATTGTTCGATCTGAAAGAAGATCCTTTCGAGAGCCATGACCTAGCGAAAGAAAACCCAAAAAAGCTCAAAAAGATGATTAGGGCAATTGAAAATCAGTTGAAAGCTAAAGGAGGACTATACCCAGAAAAAAATGGAAAACCATTGAAATTGATTGAGGCTTGATGGGTAATCGGTTAAATATAAGTTTTGAAAATAAAACGCCCCTCATGGGACTAATCTTGATGAGAAACAACCTTTTCTCGAAACCGTAAAAGAGGTGCAGAAAATACCAGATCACAATTACAATGTCAAGTCATCCCGTATGGATTATGGGTTTTGTGAAAAATAGCGCAAAAAACGAAAACTAACATAAAACTATTGAACTATGTCAACACTACAATTGAATTCGAGAAAGTTTTCCAAGCCTGCCTGCCGCCTACCTGCCGGCAAGGCAGGGAATGGCAAGTTAATGATGATACTTTGCCTTATCATCTTCGTTGGATGTAAAGAAAATGAAACGAAAGAAAAGCCTAAGAAACCGAACGTAGTCTTTATTTTGGCCGATGATTTTGGCATCCATGACCTAAGCGTAACTGGTAGCAAGTATTACGAAACCCCCAACATCGATAAAATCGCTAAAGAAGGTACCGAGTTTACACAAGGCTATGCTGCCAGCCGGGTATGCAGTCCTTCGCGGGCGAGCATCATGCTCGGACAGTTTACCGCTCGGCACGGTATTACCGACTGGATCGGCGCGGCCTCGGGTACCGATTGGCGCAAACAGAACCGAAATGACAAACTACTTCCCGCAGAGTATGTCCACGACCTGCCCACAAAGGATACTACCTTGGCGGAAGCGATGCATGCCAACGGTTACCGTACCTTTTTTGCAGGCAAATGGCATTTGGGCGAAAAGGGCTCCTGGCCCGAAGACCACGGTTTTGACATCAACAAAGGAGGCTGGGATGTTGGCAGCCCCATCGGGGGTTATTTCTCGCCCTGGGAAAACCCAAATCTGGAAAATAAGGAAAGAGGGGAGAACCTCTCCATGCGATTGGCCAAGGAGACCTCGCAGTTTATAGAGCAAAACAAAGACTCTACCTTTTTTGCTTATTTATCTTTTTACGCTGTTCACGGTCCGATTCAAACTACGAAAGAGAAATGGGGGAAATATAGGGACAAGGCCGAAAAAATCGGCATAAAGGACCATGGCTACGAAATGGAAAGGGTACTGCCCATTCGCACGGTACAGGACAATCCCGTTTATGCCGGACTCGTAGAACAGATGGACGATGCCGTCGGTCTCGTTCTCGATAAGCTAAAGGAGCTGGGATTAGATGAAAACACCATTGTGGTCTTTACTTCCGACAATGGCGGGGTAGCTTCCGGGGATTCATTTTCAACGACCAATCTTCCCTTACGTGGCGGAAAGGGCTATCAATGGGAAGGTGGCATCCGAGAGCCGTATTTTATTAAAGTACCCGGATTGAGGAATGTTGCTTCGATAGACTATCCGGTTACAGGAGCGGATTTTTATCCCACGCTCCTCGATTTGGTGGGCATCCCTCTAAACCCTGAACAACATAGGGACGGGGTAAGTCTTAAACCTCTATTGGAAGGAAAAACCTTAGATAGTCGGCCTTTATTCTGGCATTACCCGCACTATGGTAATCAAGGCGGAAATCCGTCATCCATGGTCCGGGAAGGAAAATGGAAGTTGATCCATTACTATGAAGATGATCGACAAGAGCTCTACGACCTTAAAGCCGACCCCGGCGAACAAACCGATGTATTCTCCGATAATTCTGAGGTAGCCGAAAGGTTGGGCGACCTACTACAATCCTATCTCGAAAAGGTCAACGCCAATATGCCGAGCGAGGATGACACCTATGACGAAACCTTGGCCAAGAAAAACCATCAAGAGAAAAAAGACGTGTTGATGCCCCGTTTGGAAGCGCAGCGGATGGAATTTTTATCCGAAGATTTTGAGCCGAACGATACGTGGTGGGATAGTAAGGTGACGAGGGATTGACTTGCAGACTTAATGCCACCGAACGCAAGAGGCCACTTCCCTTTTGAAAAAGAAGAAGCCTAACACGTTATCCCAAAATTCTATTTCTCCAATAAACTCATGCTAAAAGAGTATATTTTACTAAATTAACACTCTCGAAAAATCAATGGATTTTATAAACTAAAATAGAACTACAAATGCCAAAAAAAGTCAGATTAGGAATATTAGGCGGCGGTGGGGACTCCCTCATCGGAATATTGCACCGTGTAGCCTCACAAATCAACGATAATTATGAAATCGTAGGAGCGGTCTTCAATCCGCATATCAAAGATAGTATCGCCTTCGCCAAACAAATCGATGTGCCGACGGATCGGATCTACAAAGATTTCGATACGTTGATCGAAGAGGAAATGAAGCTGCCCGCGAACAAGCGTATTCAGGTATGTTCGATACTTACCCCGAATTTTCTGCACTTTCCAATGGCCTTGAAGCTCATCGAAAATGGATTTCACGTCATCTGTGAAAAGCCGATGACCACCTCTTTGGAAGAGGCCAAGATTTTACAAAAAGCCCATAAAAAAGCGGGTACTGTTTTTGCTTTGACTCATACGTATACGGGCTACCCAATGGTACGCCAAATGCGGGAAATGATTAAAAACGGGGCCTTGGGGAAAATCCACAAGGTCGATGCCGTGTATTACCAAGGATGGATTAATGAGATTATCCACGACAAGAAAAAACGTTCCACCGTTTGGCGGTTAGACCCTAAAAAAGCAGGTATCAGTTCGTGTATCGCCGATATAGGTGTGCATGCTTTCAATATGGTGGAATACACCACTGGACTACAAGTGAAATCAATTTTAAGCGATTTCAATTATTTATACAAGGATAATAAAATGGATGTCGATGGTACTGTCTTGATCCGAATGGGCGACCATGTCAAAGGCGTTATTCGAAGCAGTCAGGTCGCCACAGGTGAAGAAAACGGATTGGCCATTTCCATCTACGGCGAAAAAGCCGCCTTTCGATGGGAACAGGAAAATCCGAATTTCCTCTATGTGCTGAGCGACACCAAGCCGACGCAGATTTATAAGCCCGGACACGCCTATAACAGCAAACTCTCTTTGGCAGGTACGAAACTGCCTCCTGGACATCCTGAAGGTATCTTCGATTCTATGGCGAACATTTATCTCGGTGTTGCCAAGGCCATCCGGGGCAATAAATACGATGAGGGCGAATTCCCCACCATGAACGACGGTGTTCGCGGTATGAACTTTGTCGAGGCTACGGTGGAGTCTAATAAGGATGGTAACGTTTGGGTAGAGATGGGGAAGTAAGCAGTAATTGCGAGGAATATCGACGAAGTCGGTATGACGTGGCAATCTGTTGAATCAAAATCTGCTTTCTCCCAGCTAACTAAAAGCCAAGACCCCAAAGGTTACCTCCTACGGCTGACAGGTCCAAAACCTTGGGGTCTTTCTTTTTCATAAAAGTTCCGGCAGATAGGCTACATGCCAAGCTGGTAGCCAAGTAAGCTAGGCAGTATCAAGTCAACCGCCTTAAAAACTCATCCTTGCGCCTTGTGGAAACCGCTATGTGCGTATTGTCGTTCATGGTGACGTAACCTCCTTTTCCCTTTACATATTTTTTCACTTCCCTCAAGTTGATCAAATGCGAATTGTGAACCCTGAAAAAATACTCTGGCTCAAGCAATTCCTCAAAGCTTTTTAGTGTTTTTGATACCATTATTTTTTGACCGTTCTTCAAATAAATTTCGGTGTAGTTCACATCGGAATGGCATCGTATAATATCACTGACTTCCAAAAATTCATAGCCGCTCATAGTAGGGACGGTTATTTTTTTTACGGCATTTTGACGCTCTAAGTTATGCAGCAATACATCGATTTTTTGTTCTAAATGCTTGATGGCCGATTTTGTCTCGAATTTCTTTATGGCCTTTTCAAAATCATCTGTATCAATCGGTTTAAGTAAATAGTCGACGGCACTGAACTTGAACGCTTGAACGGCGTATTTTTCATAGGCCGTGGTAAAGATTACGTCAAAGGAAATGGGGGAAACGGCCCGTAAAAAGTCGAATCCGGTTTTATCATCGATCTGTACATCTAAAAAAACGAGATCGGGCTGTCGTTCTTTTGTAAGCGTACAAGCATCTTGTAAATTTTGTGCAGTACCCACGCATTGAATGTTTTCACGATAGGGCATAAGAAGTTCTTCGACCCATTCGATACAATGTTTTTCGTCATCTATTATCAGTGCCTGTATCATTTAAAATGCCAATTCTAGGGGAAGTTCTACTTCGACCCGTACACCTTCGTCCTTGTCAATTATGCGTACACAACCATTACTCTTTTTTCGCTCGTTGATAATCTCTATCCTGCTTTCGGTCAATCTCATACCAAAGGACTTATGTATGTTTGTTTTTTCGAGATCGAGTTTCCTTTTTATTCCTACGCCGTCATCGTCTAGTGAATATAGGATCATGTTTCCCTTTTTCTGTACATCGACTGCGATATGCCCCGCCCCGTTCTTCGGGGCAATGCCGTGCCAAATACTGTTTTCCAAAAAAGGCTGTAATAATAGTGGCGGCACTAAGGTGTTTTCGATATCTATGGCCTTATCGACCTTAATCTCGAAGGTAAATTTATTGTCGAGTCGTTTTGATTCGATATCCAAATAAGTTTCCAATAGTTCAAGGTCGTCTTTGAGGAGAATCTCTTTTTTTTCGGAGTTTTCCAACGTCTTACGCATCAACTTGGCAAACTTCACTAAATAATCGCTGGCGACGACCTTATCGTTTTTGGCGATAAAAGCGTTGATGGAGTTTAACGAATTAAAGATAAAATGGGGGTTCATTTGGGATCTTAGGGCCTTAAGTTCCGTATCGGCCACTTTGGTGTTGAATTCCGCCACAGTCTTTTGTTCAAGGGCATCGCGCCGACGTTTGTAGAGGAAAAGTCCGAACAGGGTTGCCGCAAAAAGTCCACTGCCGCCCAATAGGGAGGCTCTTTTAATGGTTTTTTGGTGCTCGATTTCGGCCTGGGCCAGAACCTTTTCCTTTTCATGTTTAGCCTTAGTGGCAGCCTCTTTTTTATCGAATTCATATCGCATTTCCAAACGGGCGATTTCCTCCCTTTTTTCCGACGAACGAACACTATCCTGCAGACTGATCGCCTTATTTTTTGCCTCGAAAGCATCTTTATAATTTCCCATTTGAATATAGGTCTTGGCAATATTTTCCAAGGCTATATTTTGATCATCGAGTGAACCCGATTGTTCGGCCAATTGCAACGCCTTTTTAAAATGGCCATTTGCCTTCTTATATCGGTTACCTATCGGCAATCGATTATCGACTAGGTTCAAATAGCAATCCCCCAAATAGGAATGTACGATACCAAGATTAGTGATATCGCCCAATTCTTCGTAAAGTATTTTTGTGCGGTTAAGGTATTCCAATGCTTTATTGTATTGTGACAATGAGGTGTAAGCGATGCCCATATTGTTCAAATTACTGGCCATGCCTCTTTTGTTTCCAATTCCCATATTTATTTCGTAGGCCTGTTCCTGCAGATCTATGGCTTTTTCCGGTTTCCCCAAATTATCGTAAACATTGCCTATGTTACTCAAAGCGGAGGCTATTTGGGACTTATTGTCAAATTCCCGAAATAGTTCCAACGCTTTTTCATGGTAAGCCAATGCTTGTTCAAATTTTTCTAACCGGTTATATACAAGACCGATATTGTTTTGCACGAGGGCATATTCAAAACTATCGCTATAGTCTATTTTTTCATAGATTCTAGCGGCCGATAAATATTTAGATAGTGCCCTCGGATAATCAGATACATACATATTGTTGATTCCTATTGAATTCAACATCTTCGCCATCAAAAAACTGTCCTTTTCCTTTTCAAAAACGGCATAGGCCTTTAGGTAGGCCTCGGTAGATTGTTTGTAATCGGACCATCCAAAATAAATAAGCCCTTTGTTAAAAATTGTTCGTGCTACCCCGCTATGGTTGCCGATTTTTTCATGAATGGCTATGGCCTTTTCGTACATTTCCAAGGCCATGGTATCCTCTCCCTTCGAGGCATAATTATGTCCTTTGTGCTGATAAGCCGATGCCAATTTTTTGGTCTGTTGCAGGCGCAATGCCAGTTCTATGGCCTCATTGGCACGTTCAAGGCCTTTGTTAGGATCATATGAATAATAATCATAGGCCAGATCGTTCAGCAGATTCAAACGAACGGTGTCTTGCCCAAGATGCTGATGCAATACCGTTTCCAGGGAATCGATTTCTCTCTGCTGAGAATAGGAAAACACGGGTAGTACTACCCAAAAAAGGTAAAATGCGCCAGTCCTCATTCTGTTTGGTTTTTAGCAAAAAAAGACACGGAAGAGATGGGAATGCCAAGACGAAAGTTAACACAATTTTCACATTTATCATCAATAATTGCCCAGAAAAAAAGCGTGCCCCTGCAAAAAATAATTGAACATTGAAATTTGTCTTTTTGGTATCTACTTTTAGTGCATCGTACATATCAAAATCAAGGGTCATGAAAGTTCTAAAATGTATGTTATTGGCAACTAGTCTAAATTTTATGCTATTTACAAGCTGTGGTGGATTGGGAAACGCAAATTTTGAAGGTACCTGGGCTTGTAACAACGATAAAAATTCCACATTGAAATTCAACAAAATAGGGAATAAAACCTATGAAGTGGATTTAGAGGGTGGACCCGCTTTCTCAGGCGAGGTCAATGAAGATGGTATTTTGGTGGTCGAAATGCTCGGAAATGTTTCGCGCTTTTCCATTAACAAGGGTGAATTGCGGTTCTCCGGAGTGTTTGCCGATAAATGTGTCGATTACGTAAGGCAATAATTGAATAAAAAATCACAAAATGAAACCAGTCAAGATATTCATTCTGGTCGTAGCCTTTAGCACAATGATCGGTTGTAATCAAATGAACGGAACCTATAATGGAACCGATCAAGCTCATTTCGACAAGATTGTTTTTGTCTCCAAGTATAAAGTAGAGCTGATTTTTTTGGGATCAACGGTAGAAGCGGAATATGAGAAGGAAGGAAATCACTTAAAGATCAATACCGCCATGGGCAAACAAGTACTTAATATTGATAAGGATGGTTGTTTAGACGGTGGATTTATTATGGGAAAATATTGTAAGGAATAATCAAAAACCAAAAAACATGCAAAATAAAAGGGTCTATACTCTAAGTTCACTGATTGTGACCCTATTGGCCTTCAGTTTAATGGGATGTACCAAAAGCGAAGACGATGTACTTCCGGTTAGCGAATATTTTATAAAATTTAAGGTAGATGGAAAACAAGTTACCTATTCAGGGCAAGATGAATTTGGGTCAAATTTATTTTCCTTATTCAACCAGAAAAATGATTCTATATATGTTTCGGTTGCTTCAGGCATAATGCAAAATTCGGATTCTGACAACAATCATATTTCATTATCAATATCCAACGAAACTGAAATCCAGTTAAATAGCACCTATACAAATAAACCTTCCAGTTCTCCCAAAATTGAGCCATTACTTTTTCTTATTATCTATGTCGATTCAAATGGGGTTAAGTATAGTACGGTTAACAATACAATTCTTATTCCAAATGATGGTGTTTTAGATGGTGAGATTACGTATACGGAAATAAAACACACATCGGTAAATGGCAAATTTTATGGTACAGTATATAACGATGATGACGGTGCCATTAAATTAAGCGAAGGTGAATTTTATGCACCTAGGCTCGGGAACAATTAATTCAACTATCGAATTATAGCACTTAACATATAAACCAAAATCAAACCAATGAAAAAATCAATTATCTATCTCGCCATCACGTTTTTGACAACCTCTTTCTCTATGGCGCAGGAATTTAACAAAGGCACCAATGTCATTAATGCCGGGGTAGGTCTTGGGGGTAGTTATAATATTTATGCCTCCCCTTCGCAGAGCCCTGTAATCAGCGCAAGTTTTGAAAGGGGCATCTGGGAAGTACCTGGACCCGGAGTTGTTAGCTTGGGAGGATATCTGGGGTTTAAAACCTATAAATATTCCAATAATGATAAATGGAGTTATACCATTATTGGAGTACGGGGTGCCTACCATTACATTGGTTTTGAAGTGGAGAACCTTGATGTCTATGGTGGGCTGATGGCCTCATACAACATTCTATCTTATGACGACAATCGGTACCGGGGTTTCGGCAGTTATGGGAGCCGGCCAAGTGCCACCGGTTTTGTGGGCGGCCGCTGGTATTTTACCGAGAACTTTGGGGTGTTTGCCGAAGCGGGTTACGGGGTGGCCTATTTGACCGCAGGAGTGTCCTTTAGAATCTAGGGTTGTCGAGGGCCGTATTAAAGAAGAAGGCATTTTTATGATTGTAAAAGGAGAAGCCTCTAAGGTTAAGGCTAAAAGCCAACCTTAATTATACTAGCCAATAAAATTAAACCAAATAAAACAATTACGATATGGAAACAAATCAAATCAATTTCGCAAAGGTGCTCTTAAAAGTATTGGAGCTAATTATTATAAAACCTTTTACCCTGCCCTTAAAGATTTACAAAAATGCGCTGGCTCATCTGTCCAATGCGGGCGCTGACGATTCCGAAGAGCGTGTGCTGTCTTCGGATTTTCCATTATATACTTGGTTTATTAGCGTTTTTGATGCTATAATCGTCATTATCTATCCCATTGGGATCATCGCCGCGATCATCGCCGGCACCAATTCCTTTACGGGCGGTTTTGGGAGTTTTCTTAGCGTTCTGGCCATAACCTATTTCGCACCCTTGATTTATGGACTTATACGGGAACTTTTCCAGATTTCCCTTAAAGTGTTGTTGTATTTAAAGATCATTTCTAAAAAATAGCAGCATGAAAAGACTTTGCTCGCTATTATTTTTGGTCGGATTTTATGAAGGTTTCTGTAATGCCCAAATCGTAACGGGCTGCGATTTCTTTTCCGACAAGTATGTAGTGAACTATACATATTCAGAGACAAGTCTAATGGGTTCCAATACGGTTGAGGTAAAATATGTTTATTCGGGCAAAGTCATGATTGTGGGAGTGGGTTATAAAGCCTATAAGAAATTCATTACAGGGCAGTTCCCGAAGTAAATCATGTCACCTACGTAAATTGTGGTTCAAATAGCTTGGTCGGAAACCAAAGCTGCCCTACAAGTTGATTTAACATCCATTTAAAAACTACTGATATGAAACGAAAAATTACTTTACAGCTTTTAACGCTTTTATTGGCATTTCAATTTGCAAATGCCCAAACCACAATTACCGTTGACAACACCCCGGGCAGCAATGCCCAGTATAGCGATCTTCAAATCGCGATATCTAATGCAAATGGTGGAGATATTCTTTACGTGCAGCCTTCCGAGGTCAATTATGGAACTATTCTGGTCGATAAACCACTGACGTTTCTGGGTTTTGGCCATGGCGGCGAGAAAGAAACAGATATTTTATTTGGGGATGCCGCCTCGAATTGTACGTTTAGGGGTTTACATATTACAAATAATTTTAGGGTTCAAACTGACGATGCTAGCATAACGCTTACCAACCTAATTATTGAAAATTGTAGGATTGATGGAAATATGGTATTCCTACAAAGTGGAGTCGATAATATGATTGTTCGGGGCAACATCATTTGGCGAATGGGCTCTACAAGCAATTATACGAATACTCTAATAACGAACAACATAATAACAGGCTTTATTAGGATTACCAACCATCAATCGGTTACCGTAAAGAACAAT
>RCMY010003685.1_pt1 | contig 13446 bp, 12 predicted proteins | sample 2041341 | NCBI WGS metagenome assembly RCMY01 (sample SAMN09708234, study PRJNA481090) | Marine sediment metagenome, whole genome shotgun sequencing project. | reverse complement strand
TTACACAGCAATGTGTTATAATATTATCTAACTTGTAAATGCCTCGGTAGCTCAGTCGGTAGAGCAGGGGACTGAAAATCCCCGTGTCAGTGGTTCGATTCCGCTCTGAGGCACCATTTATCAAGCTGGTGTAGCTCAATTGGTAGAGCAGCTGACTTGTAATCAGCAGGTTGGGAGTTCGATTCTTCTCGCCAGCTCCATTTTTATCACGCGGGTGTAGCTCAATGGTAGAGCTCCAGCCTTCCAAGCTGATCACGTGGGTTCGATTCCCATCACCCGCTCCATTTTAAGACTATATATGCCGGGGTGGCGGAACTGGCAGACGCACGGGACTTAAAATCCCGCGGTTGGAGACAACCGTACCGGTTCGATTCCGGTCCTCGGCACCATTAGTTTAACTGAAAAAATCCCTCGCATTATTATTTTATGCGGCCGTGGCGAAATGGCAGACGCGCTAGCTTCAGGAGCTAGTGGGGGCAACTCCATGGTGGTTCGAGTCCACTCGGCCGCACCATTTTGTTTACTGTCCAGTATATGTGTATACGCGGTTGTGGCGGAATTGGCAGACGCGCTATCTTGAGGGGGTAGTGATCACAAGTCGTATGGGTTCAAGTCCCATCAACCGCACCATTCATATGGTGTTTTTTTTTGCTCAAATTTAATAGGCGGTCGTGGCGGAATTGGCAGACGCGCTATCTTGAGGGGGTAGTGACCACAAATCGTATGGGTTCAAGTCCCATCGACCGCACCATTTATTTACTAGACCATAGGGTCTTTTTTTTGTTTGGAGAGGCTTCTTTGTATTTGATTAAACGTGGAGGGATTGCTATGTTTGAATCTGAATTCTGTGAAGTAAATTATTTAAAAAATGATCATGCGGTATTGGTACGATGGAAACAGTTTTGCCAGCGAGAGGATTATCGAGAACCGCTGCGATATGCTTTGGGTTTGCTGCGAGAACATAAGGGCAGTGATTTTATCAGTGATACTAGAACTGGATTTGAAGATGAGCCGTTGGATTTGATCTGGGCACTTAAGGAATGGTTGCCAGCTATGGCGAAAACAGAGTGTAAAAAATTTGTTTTTGTTGTAAATAGATTGAATTTTCTTTCTGAACAAATTGATGTGTTCAGCGAAGAGATTATAAAATATTTTGAACTTCAAACGGCAAATTCATTGGAAGCGGCACTGGTTCATTTGAGTAAATCAAAGACGCAGCTGGAAAAGACAAGATTGGCAATTACAGCTGTGGATTCTTTGTGTGGAAAATGCCCTGTATGCACACCAGATTGTCCGGTAGCAGTTGCAAAACGTGCACTTAAGGGATTGGCTTATGATTTGCTGGAATTGCCACCAGAACAAAGATGAGGTTTTGGCAAACGAATGAGAAAAAATGTATGGAAGATATAAATTCTATAGGGATGCGTGATATGCTATGGAAAAAAAGTTATTATTAAGTATTGTAGCCTTGTTTTGGTTTGCACAATATGTCTATGTTCCGCAGCAAGCGCCATATTTGCTCCATATCGGTACGGCGCCTTCTATGGTGGGGATTGTAATCGGTGCTTATGGATTGACGCAGCTTTTACTGCGTTTACCTATAGGGATTTTGGCAGACCGTCAAGGTAATCATAAAAAATTTATTTTATTTGGAGTTCTAGCAGCGGGAAGCGCATCAGTGCTTCGTTTATATAGCGCGGATGTATATGGTTTTTTGGCAGGCAATCTTCTATCTGGAGTAGCTTCTACCATGTGGATTTCTTTTATGGTATTGTATTCGAGTTATTTTTCAGCAAGAGATATGGGCAGAGCTATGGGATTGATCAATGGGGCAAACAATTTTGGCGTGTTGATTGGATTTTTTGCTTGCTCTTTTTTTTATGAAGACTGGGGAATGTCGTTTCTTTGCTATTTGAGTGTAGCAGCTGTAATTCCAGCATTGTTCTTAGTGTTTAAGCTAAACGATGTGCCTAAAAAATTGACGCCGCTTCCAATCTGCGAATTAGTTACGGTTTATCGTGATCGACGACTTTGGTTTTTTTCATTATTAGCACTTTTGCAGCAAGGTATATTGATGTCGACTTGTATGTCCTTTACTGGAAAAGTCATTACCGACTTAGGGGGAACTTCTTTTCAAGTTGGTTTTTCAGCGGTTACTTATATCGTGGCTGCGGTTTGCAGTGCTTATTTTGCCGCTTCCGCCAAAGCTATACGTCTCGGTATGAGGTATTGGATACCTCGTGTGTTTTTGATCTTGGCATTTTATTGTTTATCAGTTCCCCTATTACCGAATGTGAAGGCAGTATTTGCTGCTCAAATTTTAGCTGGGATATCGACCGGAATGCTCTTTTCATACTCTACGGCGGAGGCTATGAAAAACGTTCCTCAGGAGAAAAAATCGACAGCAATGGGCCTTCATCAGGCAATTTATGCGATAGGAATGACATTTGTTCCCGTGCTTGCTGGGATTGCTGTGCAGCATATAAGCTTGCAATCGGCGTTTTATGGCGAGTCGGTTTTAGCTTTTTTAGGTGCTTGTGCAGCTTTTAGTTTCTATAAAAGAGAAAAAATGGCAGAGGTAAAGCAGTTTTCATGTTAATAAAAAAGATTCCGGGACATCAATGATTTTGTGATGTCCGGAATCTTTTTATTTTTGTTTATTATTTTCTTCGAGGCTAACGTTAGCACTCTTTGCACTTAAAAATGGCAGTTGAAAAATGAGTTCACCATTTTTGTTGATGTAGCTTAAATGTCTTATAAAGAAGCGGGCTATCGTTCCGGTTATCATGGCCGATATCAAAGTACCTTCACGGATGCCACGGAACTCTCCGAAGTAAATCCAAGAAAGAAGTGCGGCAATAATGACTAAGGAAAGGTCAAAACCAGTTTTAGTATTACCGAAGTCAAGATGAAAAGTAACTGCAATTGCATGAACAATGCCTTCACCAGCAAGTTTTACAACATTGCCAATCATTTCAAGAGATACACCGAAACTTAAGAAACTCGTGCCAATTAAGACGGTAATAAGGCGGCTGCTGTAAAGCTCCGGGGTCAAAGGTGCTAGAAGGTGCATGCTCAAATCAATGAAAAAACTGAAAATAATTGTTATTGGAATTTGTAAAAGCTGAATCGCTTGAAAATTTTTACGTAATAAGAGAATCTGAATTAGTAAAAATCCCATGTTCACAATAAAGGTAAATGTTCCAATGGATAAGGGATATTCGAGATTTAAAACATAAGGAATACTTGAAATCGGTGAGCTTCCCAACATGCTTTTGATGACGCAGGAAATACCGAAAGCCATGGAAAACATACCAAGTGTAAATAATAAATAGCGTTTGTAAATAGACATGAAAAATCCTCCGTAAACTAATATATCCCTTAAGTATAACACAAAAGCATATATATAACATATAGAATAGGCTTATTATATAGATCATGGTGTTTGGCAAAAAATTTAGTGGGGATAATTAAAGTTTTACGTGCGATAAAAAAACTGGCCGCTAAAAGTTAGATGCAATGCGCCTAACTTTTAGCGGCCAGTTCAGATTAGTTTAGAGATGTATCTGTTTTATTAAATGGAATAAATTTCTTCAGGTTTTAAATAGCTGAAATCATGTTGTTTTTTTACTTTGTGATAGTGTGTATGAAGTAATTCATGTGCCTTTTCACTAAGCGGTTCGCCAAGGAAATCCTTATAAATCGTTTGAATGTCAGGATTTTCATGGGATTTTCGAATGACATTGTTTTTATCGATGTCATAGAGTGAATCCATGCGAAGTTTCTTGATATCCATCGTTGTATCGATCGGCTGTCCGCCGCCACCGATGCAACCGCCAGGGCAGGCCATGATCTCAATGAAGGTATAATCACAGGAACCATCTTTGATTGCTTCCATGACTTTTTTTGCATTGACCAAAGTATGGGCAATCGCGACTTTTATTTCCTTGCTGCCAAGTTTGACTGTGGCTTCTTTTATTCCTTGGAACCCGCGAACATCTTTAAATTCGACGGATTTCAATTCTTTACCGGTTACTTTTTCATAGACTGTACGCAAAGCAGCTTCCATTACTCCGCCGGTTGTGCCGAAAATTACAGCAGCACCGGAACCAGAGCCTAATGGGCTATCAAATTCAGCTGGTTCGAGGTTTTCAAAGTTCAAACCGACGTATTTGATGAGTTTGGTAAGTTCACGTGTCGTTAGGACGATATCAACATCTTGCATACCATTGCGGCCCATTTCTGGACGAGCTGCTTCAGCCTTTTTGGCAGTGCATGGCATGATAGAAACGGTTACGATGCTTTTAGGGTCGATACCGGCCTGTTTTGGATAATAGGTTTTAGAAATCGCACCAAAGATTTGCTGTGGCGATTTTGCTGAGGATAAATGTGCAGTGAAATCACCATAGTGTTTTTCCATGTAGTTTACCCAGCCAGGGCTGCAAGAGGTAATCATCGGCAATTTGCCGCCATTTTGGATGCGGTCGAGCAGTTCAGCGCCTTCTTCCATAATGGTCATATCGGCGCCGAAGTTTGTATCAAATACGCGATCGAAGCCGAGCATCTTGAGTGCAGCTACCATTTGGCCAGTGACAATCGTTCCTTGTCCGAGCTTAAAGTCATCGCCGAGGGCAACGCGTACTGATGGTGCTACCTGGACAATGACGTGCTTTTTCGGATCTTGCAAGACATCAAGAACTTTTTGTGTATCGTCTTTTTCGACAATGGCACCAGTCGGGCAGACAATACTGCATTGCCCGCATAAAATACAGTCGGTTTCTTCTAAAGGCTTGTTGTAAGCCGTGGTGACTGAAATCGAATCCGAACGGCCAGCATAGGTCAGAGCACAAACCCCCTGTACATCTTTGCAGGCCCGAACACAGCGCCCACACTTGATACATTTTGATGGGTCGCGAACAATGCTTGGGTTAGTATCTTGGACAGGTAGATGGTCGCAGACATCCGGCAAATTGGATTTCAAAATGTTGAAGCGACTGCAAAGACGCTGTAAATCACAGTTTTGGTTACGGGCACAGGTCAAACAGTTTTGTTCGTGGTTGGCTAAGATGAGCTGTAAGATTCCAACCTGTGTGTCACGGACGATCTGTGTATCCGTGTGGATTTCCATTCCTTCCCAAACTTCGGTGGAACAGGCAGCGAGAAGGCGACGATTGCCAACAACTTCTACACAGCAGATGCGGCAGTGGGCTTTGACTTTTTGGTCAGGATGATAGCAAAGATGCGGAATATCGATATGGATCTTTTTCGCAGCTTCTAATATTTTGGTCCCTTTTTCAACTTCCAAGGGGATGTTATTTATTCTAATATTTACCATTTCCATTAACACTACACCTCGTTTTATTTAACTTCAAAGACATCGGGAAATTGCTGCATAGCTGAAAGCAAAGCATTTTCCGCGGATTCACCCAAGCCGCAAAGAGAGGACATTGCCATTAGTTTGACAATTTTTTTAAGTGCAGTGATGTCTTCGCTGCAATGCGTATTGGTGGCTAATTTTTCTAATATGAGTTTTATATGTCGATTGCCTTCGCGGCAGGGGGTACACTGGCCGCAGCTTTCATGAGAAAAGAAGGCTTGTGTTGTCCGCAAGAAGTTAAGGACACTGGTACGGTCATCAACAACTAGGATGGCACCAGAGCCAACTGTGACACCAGCTTTTTTCAAATCGTCATAAGTATAAGGGGTATCAAGGATTCGCGACGAAGCGACTTTTCCGGATGCTCCGCCGAACTGAATCAAGCGGATAGCATGGTCGTTCTTTATGCCGCCGGCCATGTCATAGACGATTTCACGAACGGTTGTGCCGAAAGGAATTTCAAAAACACCTGGGGTATTTACATTGCCGCCAACGCTGACGAGCTTTGTGCCAATTGATTCGCCGCTTCCGTAGCTGAGATATTCCTTTTTGTTGTCAAGAAGCAATGGAGCGACAATCGCAAGGCTCTCTACGTTATTTACGCAGGTTGGACGGGCAAATAGTCCGCTTTGCTTGATAAATGGTGGTTTCATGCGAGGGCGACCAGCTTTGCCTTCAAGCGAGCGGATCAAGGCTGTGCCTTCGCCGCAAACATAGGCACCTGCACCGGAATAAAGATGGATATTGAAATTGAAGCCTTTGCCAAGAATATTTGTTCCTAAAAATCCATAGGTTTTTGCTTGGCGTATCGCATTGAGAAGGAGTGGGCGCAGATGAGAATACTCTTCGCGCATGTATATGTAGCCATCTTGAGCATCTACCGTATATCCGGCGATGATCATCCCTTCGATGAGGTTGAAGGGATCTTTTTCAATGAGCGCACGGTCTTTGAAGGTGCAAGGTTCACCTTCATCAGCATTGCAGATAATGACTTTCTTTTCAGCGACAACGGCTTTGGCCTGGGCCCATTTGCGGCCCATATCGTAAGCAGCACCGCCACGTCCTTTGATTTTTGCTTCGGCAATCGTTGCAGCAATGTCTTCGCCAGTCATGGTGACTGCTTTTTTCAGGGCATCGAAGCCGCCGATATTCATGTAAGAACCAATAGAGGATACATCGTATTTACCAAAATTACGAGTAATGAAATTTACGGATTTGCTCATCTTGTTCTATCTCCTTATTAAAGCAGTTTGTTTAACAAATTTTCGATTTTTCCGCGGCTGTCAAGATGCCCGTAAACGGTTCCGTTGATGCGCACTGCTGGAGCTACATCACAAGCGCCAAAGCAAGGAACACTTTCAAGAGTAAAGCGGCCGTCATAAGTAACTTCGTTGAGCTCAATACCAAGAAGCTCTTTAAAAGTAGTGAAAACAGAATCATTATCGTTGATGCTGCAAACAATGCTGTTACAGATTTGGATTGGATATTTAGCACGAGGTTTTTCGGAAAGGCTCGAGTAAAAAGAAATACAGTCATAAATCACAGTGATTTTTAAATCGAGTTTTTCCGACAGATAATAGGCAATGGTTTCTGGTATGTAATGTTCATCAATGAGATCTTGGACATCGAGTAAGATGCCAACGATCTGTGTGTTGTCATATTCATGCGATGCAAGCACCAGGTCGATTTTATCGGATAATTCTTTGGATAATATATGGTCTTGTTTTTGCGCAGTTAGCATAAAACACCCTCCCCATAAATAAATATAAATAATAAATAGAAATAACAAACAATATGAAGTTATACTGTCAACATTATATACAATATTAGTACTTTTGCCTATGCATTTAGAAAGATTCCAAATTTTCAGAGCATAATAGGGTTGATTTTAGTGGGCTGATAGGTTAAAGTATTTTTTTCACAAAATGAAAGAGCTATCATTTTTTTTGAAAAAGTATAAAAAGTAAGAAAAATATCGTTTTTATATCGATGCTATTTGGAATTAATGAATTTTAATACTAAAATAATGTATACAGCTTTACATGGTTGTGGTATAATATAGGTGTAATCGTAGATGAACTGTAAATGAAACTCACACAATCGTGATGGAGGGATATTTATGGCAATAAAAAACGTTGCAATGGACCGCAGAGACAGTCCAAATTATCGTAACCTTTTGAAAAGAGGAGGCTTCATTTCGGCGAGTTATTTATCGATTAGTGGGTTTGATGCCAACCGGTTGAAAAAATTAGCTCAGGAAGGAAAACTTGATGCAATCCGGTGTGCTATTGGTAAATCTGTAAGATGGTACTATTGTGAAAAACAAGCGGAGTTAGCTCATTTACGAGGTGAAGTATAGACGCCAGTACAGGCACTATACGAAATTTATAATGTTGGTGTATATAGAACCGGCTTTTGTCGGTTCTTTTTTTCGCTTTTTTTGAGGTGAAAAGCGCATAAAAAAGGTGAAATACGAGAAATATGATATAATGGTCATAGTTTTGGAGGGATGAAGATGAATCCGACAATGGTGTTTTTTTTCATAGTATTGGCGTTGATGGCCTTGCTGACATTTCTTTCTGTGCAGGTGGTCAGAATACTTTGTACACAGGCATGGGGAAAAAGAGTCAGCAAATTAGTGCTGGCCCTGAATTTTTTATCTATAGCAGGAATTGCCGGCAGCAAAAGCTTTTTTAAAGGGATGCCTTTTGCCGGAGAATTGTTGCAAGCTATAGTTATATGGTTTATGTTCCAACTGATTTTGGTCTGTTTATTTGCTGTTTATCGAGGGGTTTTGTTCATATGCCATAAAATAAAACCGTCATCTTGTCGATATGATCCAAGCAAACGTTATTTTTTGCAACAGGCAGTTTGTCTTCCAGCAGCAGCGGGTGCGCTTAGTTTATATGGAGGACTTGTGGAAAGTCGTGCGATAGAAAATACGGATTTTGATATTCAGATAAAAAATTTACCTAAGAAATTCGACGGTTTCTGCATAGCGCAGCTCAGTGATGTGCATTTAGGTTATTTTTTTTCATTGGATCGGTTGGATGAAGTCCTTAGTCAAATTGCCGCGGCAAAACCGGATATTTTATTGATTACGGGAGATCTGTTTGATGATCGAGAGCACAATGAGCAGGCTGTAGATCTTGTGAATACCTATGTGAAGGATTTTCCACAAGGGATCTACTTTTGCTGGGGAAATCATGAGTATATGGCTGGAAGAGAAAAAATCGAGGCTTCATTGGCTAGAACAAAAATAAAAGTGCTCGCCGGCAATGCAGTAAAACTGCTAGATGGCGAGCGTCCTTTATATTTATTAGGCGTTGATTATCCAATCGACAGAATGCGGGATCAGTCTGCGCAGTGTGCAGAGACGATGAACTCGGCAATGAAGGCTGTTCCATCAGCTGCCGTAAAGGTATTGATGGCGCATCATTCTATCTTCATTGATTATGCATTTGCCAACGGAGTCGATTTGACAATGACAGGCCATACCCATGGGGGACAAATCGGTTTATTCGGCATCCCACTTTTCCCGTTGTTTAAATACACGAGAGGGATGTATCGGCAAGATGATCTTTATGGTTACGTCAATTCAGGCGCGGGCAGCTGGTGTCCATTTAGGCTTGGCTGTCCACCGGAAATCAGCTATTTTCATCTTTGTTGATGCATCGTTACGATGGGGTGCCAAGAAGAATCAGCCGAATGCCAAGGGCAAACATAGATGCTGAAAGCAAAAGCAAAATGATTTTAGGTCGAGTCTTCTTTGAGAGCTTTGCGCCAATCTGTGCACCGATAAGAGCGCCGAGGCCAATGCTGATTGCTGGCAGCCAAATGATGTGATTTAATATGAGATGAGAAAAAACGCCACAGGCTGAGGAAACAGCCAAAACAAAATGAGAGGTCGCGGTGGCAACGTGTGTAGGAAATTGCAACAGGTAAATCATCAAAGGAACGTGGATGATGCCGCCACCGATGCCGAATATGCTTGAAAGAAAGCCGACGAGTACACTGCTGAGAATGCCAAGGACCTTATTGTATTTGAAGGTCTGAGGATTAAAGCTTGGTTCTTTGCCTCGTTTACGGCTCGAATTCCAATACATGATGATTGCCATGAGCAAAAGAAAGGCGCCGAAGGCTACATTGAGCGTATCGCCATTGAACCGATCTGCTATGTATGAGCCGAAAAAGGCGCCAGGCAGAGTCGCAATGGCAAAGGGAATCGCGGCGTTAAAAAACACTCGTTTTTGCCTGATATAGGCAAAGGTTCCGGATAGTGCATTTAAAAAAACGATGACTAAAGAAGTTCCGACGACTTGCGGGGCGGTGGTAAAAATCGATGGCGTCAGCCATAAAATAAAAATTGGTACGCAAATGAGTCCGCCGCCTATGCCGACTAATGTACCAAAGATGCCGACACCGGCACCCAAAAGAAAAAACAATAAAATTTCCATATATTCACCTCAGTGTTTAAGTACCTTCATTATACGCTAAATATTTATGGATGAAAACAGTGCTGCTAGTTGTAAATCAACAGATAAAGCCAGCAAGGTCTTTTCTACTGCAAAACTTGCTCAAAAGTAGTATAATGTATTGCAGACTACGAATTTTTATGGAGGTAGCATTGTGCAGGAATTATTGCAGGAAATGCATGGCTGGATGCTTGCTTATGTCCAATCGTTTTATAATTCAAATGAAAAAATACAGCAGGCGATGCTGTTAAAGGAAGAACATACAAAAAAGGTGACTGCCATTTGCCGAGAATTAGCGAGTCATTTGGGCCTTTCGGCAGATGATTGCTTATTGGCAGAACTGATGGGGCTTTTTCATGATGTTGGACGTTTTGAACAGTTCACGCGTTATCAAACATTTAATGACAGTATTTCGGAAAATCATGCACTGCTGGGCTTGAACGTCATCAAAGACCTTCCCTTGGCGGAAAGATTGTCAAAGGATGATTATCAGACTTTTTGCTTTGCTATTGCCAATCATAATGCCAAACAAATTGCCAAAACAGAGAAGCCGCGGCAGTTGTTTTTTGCACAGCTTTTACGCGATGCCGATAAGCTCGATATCTATCGTGTGTTAGAGCCTTTTTTGCAGCCATCCGATGGAAGCGGCTGCAGTGAAGAGTTTCTGCAGCGTTTCATAAACGGTGAACAATGTGATTATTCACAGATCAAGACGCAGGATGATCGAAAGTTGGTACGGTTGATGTGGGTCTATGATGTCAATTTCAGCTGGACTTTGCAAAAGATTGTTGATGCGGATTATATTCGTCGAATCTTGGCTTGTTTGCCGCAAACGGATCTTTTGGCCGAGGGCAGCAAAAAGCTTTCGTCTTATGTTGAAGGTGCATTGGCAAAAAAAGATATAGTGCCTTGGTAAAGCTTGATAAAAGGGAAAATACATAAACAGGACGAATATTTGTAAGAAATAGTTCTAAGAAAAACTGATAATAAATCAATTTATAAATAAAGGGGTAAGATTATGGCAGAAAATGCAACGCTTGCAGCTAATTTTGTGCAGAATGCGATCGATGATGATTTGAAAAAAGGGAAATACAGTGAGGGCATCCATACTCGTTTTCCACCTGAACCAAACGGTTATTTGCATATTGGTCATGCAAAATCGATTTGCTTGAATTTTGGTTTGGCTAAAAATAATGAAGGCCTTTGCAATTTGCGTTTTGATGATACGAATCCTACCAAAGAAGATGTCGAATACGTCGATTCAATTCAGGAAGATGTGCGTTGGCTTGGTTTTAGCTGGGATGATCGCATGTTTTATGCATCGAATTATTTTGAACAGCTTTTTGCCTATGCGCTTGAGTTGATCAAACGTGGCAAAGCCTATGTTTGTGACCTTTCGGCTGAAGAAATCCGTGAATATCGCGGTACATTGACTGAACCGGGAAAAGAATGCGCAGATCGGAGTCGCAGCGTCGAAGAAAACTTGGACTTGTTCAATCGTATGAAAGCTGGCGAGTTCGCTGATGGAGCACGTGTGCTTCGCGCTAAAATCGATATGTCCTCACCCAATATCACGATGCGTGATCCGGTCATTTACCGTATATCCCATACGTCGCATCATCGTACTGGCGACGCTTGGTGCATTTATCCGATGTACGATTTTGCCCATCCGCTATCGGATGCCATTGAAGGCATTACGCATTCAGTATGTACACTCGAGTTTGAAGAGCATCGGCCTCTTTATGATTGGCTCTTAGAATCTTTGGGCTTTGATGTCAACACGCGTCCTCGCCAGATTGAATTTGCTCGCCTCAATATAACGAATACGGTAATGAGCAAGCGTAAACTTCGCCAATTAGTGGAAGGCGGTCATGTAAGTGGCTGGGATGATCCTCGGATGCCTACGATTTCAGGCTTGCGCCGACGGGGTTATACGCCAGCATCCATTCGTGATTTTTGTGAACGCATCGGCGTTGCTCGCAGCAATAGCTTAGTTGATGTCGGAATGCTGGAGCATTGTGTCAGAGAAGATTTAAATGAACATGCCGATCGTATCATGGCGGTACTTGAGCCACTTAAAATTGTCATTACAAACTATCCAGAAGATGCTGCGGAAAATATGTTGGCAGAAAACCATCCGTATCGCGGTGGTCATCGCTATATGCCATTTGCCCGGGAAATCTATATCGAACGAGAAGATTTTATGGAAGAAGCACCCAAGAAGTTTTTCCGTTTGAAGCCAGGCGGCGAAGTGCGTCTTAAACATGCGTATATCATCAAATGCGAAGATGTCATAAAAGATGCAGAGGGAAATGTCGTAGAGCTTCATTGCACCTATGATCCAGAATCAAAAAGCGGCAGTGCCAATAGCGGCCGTAAAGTAAAAGGCACTTTGCACTGGGTTGCAGCAAAGACGGCCATCAAAGCGGAAGTGCGTCTTTATGATTATTTACTTAAAACGGATGAAAACGGTGAAGAACCAGCGGATTTCATCGAAAGCCTCAATCCGAATTCTTTAGAAGTCTTAAAGGATGCATTGGTTGAACCGAGTGCTGCTTGGACGGCTGTTGGAACTCGCTATCAGTTCCTGCGCCAAGGTTATTTCTGCGTGGATAAGGATTCTACGAAAGAACATTTGGTTTTCAATCGGGTTGTCGGACTTCGTGATACCTGGGCTAAAGTAAAAAAGGGGTAAGAATATATGGCTAAGATACCAAAAAATTTAGCAGATAAAGATATGTTCAGCGGCTATAAAGAAAAAGACAGTTTTGAATCCATATTTTTGGCCGCGGAAGAAGATGCGCCGGCTCCTTTGAAGGCAAAGAAAAAAACTGCAGCAGAGAACCTGCAGTTATCTTATCTGACACCGATTTTGCAAGAAAAAATCGGAAAATTGCTCTTGGAATTGAAGATGGACCTTTATAAAGAAGGCGTCGTCGATTATGAAATCAAGGTAAAACGAGATGGCAAGAATATCGTTCTCGTACCAACGCCTTATAAAAAAAATAAAGTCTAAGGTAGAAGCTGGCAACGTTTATTTTGCCAGCTTCTATTATTGTAGATGAGCTTGACTATATAGAGGAGTAGAGCTAATGGGATTAAATGCAATGGCGGCTGTTTTTATTTTTATTGCGGCCTATATACTGATTGTTTCAGAAAAGATCCATCGAACGGTCGTGGCGATGAGCGCAGCTTTAGTATTGATTTTGCTCGGGATCGTTTCACAGGAAAATGCAATCCATCATATTGATTTCAATACGTTGGGGCTCTTGATTGGCATGATGGTAATCGTCAACATTACGAGTGAAACGGGATTGTTTAATTACTTGGCGATTTGGTCAGCAAAATGCGTCAAAGCCAAACCTGTATATTTATTGGCAGCTCTTGGCGCATTGACGGCTGTATGCTCGGCTTTTTTGGATAATGTGACAACTGTGCTTTTGACTGTTCCGGTTACTTTTAGCATCGCTTCACAGCTTAAAATATCACCTAAACCGTTTTTGGTAGCACAGATCATAGCGTCTAATATTGGCGGGACAGCTACGCTCATCGGTGATCCACCCAATATCATGATCAGCAGTGCGGTCAAGGAAC
>RCMY010003684.1_pt1 | contig 13447 bp, 11 predicted proteins | sample 2041341 | NCBI WGS metagenome assembly RCMY01 (sample SAMN09708234, study PRJNA481090) | Marine sediment metagenome, whole genome shotgun sequencing project. | reverse complement strand
GGATCGTTTCCGAAGCCGACTGCAACGCAGCCTGCTGGGCGTCATCGAGTCCGGTCGTACCCGACACCAGCGGCAGCTTGCGCTCCACGCACAGCGCAAGGATGCCGTCGAAGGCCTGCGGCAGGGTGAAATCGATGGCCACGTCGAATTCCGGTGCGCCGTGCAGCTCGCCTGCGGAAAACTGCGGTACACCGTCGACCACCCTTTGTGATGGCTTGCGCGATACGGCAGCCATTACCTTGCAGGTATCGGACTCGCCACACAGCCGCAACAGGGCCTGCCCCATGCGACCGGAGGCGCCGTGGATCAACAATCGGGTCTGTACGCTCATGCTTGCAGGCTAGCGGTGCGGCGGCTGCACCACAAGATAGGGCGGTGGCGCGCGGAGCCTTCTTGATTCCGTCATCCCGGCGAAAGCCGGGGTGACGAGGGCCTGTGGCACTTTCGTCCGGATGACGAATTCCTGCGGCCTTATTTAAGACACCATCCGTTCCCAGAAACCCTTGACGCCATCGATGAAAGTACTCGACTTGGGCGAGTGCTTGCGCGCGCCATCACCGACAAAGGTCGCTTCAAATTTGTCCAGCAAGTCGCGCTGTTCGGAAGTCAGGTTGACCGGGGTCTCGACCACGGCCTTGCAGTACAGGTCGCCGGTACGACGACTGCGCACCGACTTGACGCCCTTCTCGCGCAGGCGGAACACCTTGCCGGTCTGGGTTTCGGCCGGGACGCGGATTTCGGCCTCGCCTCCCAGCGTTGGCACGCGCACGCTATCGCCCAATGCGGCCTGGGTGATCCGGATCGGCACGTCGCAATGCAGGTCGTCGCCGTCACGCTCGAAGATCGCATGCGGGCGCACGCGCACTTCCACGTACAGGTCGCCGGGCGCACTACCGGCCGGACCAGCTTCGCCTTCGCCCGACAGGCGGATGCGGTCGCCGTTGTCGACGCCCGCCGGGATCTTGACCGACAGGGTCTTTTCTTCTTCGATACGGCCATTGCCGTGGCAGGCCTTGCAGGGATTGGCGATGATCTGGCCGCGCCCGCCGCAATGCGGACACGCCTGCTGCATCGAGAAGATACCGCGCTGCATGCGCACCTGGCCGTGGCCCTGGCAGGTGTCACAGGTTTCCAGTTTGCTATCTTCCGAGCCGCTGCCGTTGCAGGGTTCGCAGACGGCCATGGTCGGGATATCGATCTTTTTCTCGGTGCCCGCGACGGCTTCCTCAAGATCGAGCTCCATCACGTAACCGATGTCGGCACCGCGACGCGGGCCATGTCCGGGCCCGCCACCACCAAAGATGTTGCCGAAGATGTCGCCAAAGATGTCGCCCATGTCGCCGAAACCGGCGCCCGGCCCAGGGCCGCCACCGCCGCCGCCCATGCCGTGCTCGAAGGCAGCATGGCCGCGCTGGTCATACATGCGGCGCTTGCCGGCATCGGCCAGCACTTCGTAGGCCTCCTTGCACTCCTTGAAGGACTCCAGTGCCGCGGCATCCCCCGGATTGCGATCCGGGTGGTGTTTCATCGCGCAGCGCCGATACGCCTTTTTCAGCGCGTCGGCAGAGGCGTCGCGGGACACGCCCAGGACTTCGTAGTAATCACGCTTGCTCATGCTTCAACTCGATTCCCCTGCCACACCGGAAGGCCGGAATGGGGCATGTGATACGAAAAGGGCCCGGGACAGCTTTGCGCAACCCCGGACCCTCATCCCAACCCTTCTCCACTGGGGAGAGGGGCCGAGCATCCATTACTTCTTTTCTTCGTCGTCCTTGACTTCGGTGAACTCGGCGTCGACCACGTCATCACCGCTTGGTGCCTGCTCGCCTTCGGCCGCACCGTCGCCCTGCTCGGACGCAGCAGCCGCCGCGGCAAACAGCGCCTGGCTGGCTTCTTCCAGCGCCTTGGACTTGGCTTCGATCTGGCCCTTGTCGTCGCTCTTCATCGCGGTTTCCAGCTCGGCGATGGCGCCCTCGGCACGACCGATCAGGTCGCCACCCAGCTTCTCGCCGTTGTCCTTGATCGTGCTGCGGGTGGCGTGGATCAGGGCATCGGCGTGGTTGCGGGCCTGCACCAGCTCGTGGAACTTCTTGTCCTCTTCGCGATGCGATTCGGCGTCCTGCACCATCTTCTGGATCTCTTCGTCCGACAAACCCGAGCCAGCCTTGATCTCGACCTTCTGCTCCTTGCCGGTCTTCTTGTCCTTGGCGGTGACGTGGACGATACCGTTGGCGTCGATGTCAAACGACACCTCCACCTGCGGCAGGCCACGTGGCGCGGAATCGATGCCGGTAAGGTCGAACTTGGCCAGCGATTTGTTGTAGCGGGCCTGCTCGCGCTCGCCCTGCAGCACGTGCACGGTGACCGCGGACTGGTTGTCCTCGGCGGTGCTGAACGTCTGCGACGCCTTGGTCGGCACGGTGGTGTTTTTCTCGATGATCTTGGTAAACACGCCACCCAGGGTTTCGATACCCAGGCTCAGCGGGGTCACGTCCAGCAGCAGCACGTCCTTGACGTCGCCAGCCAGCACGCCACCCTGCACCGCGGCGCCGACAGCGACCGCCTCGTCCGGGTTGACGTCCTTGCGCGGCTCCTTGCCAAAGAACTCACCGACCGCCGCCTGCACCTTGGGCATGCGGGTCTGGCCACCGACCAGGATGATCTCGTTGATGTCGCTGGCGCGCAGGCCGGCGTCATTGAGCGCGACCTTGCACGGCTCGATGGTCTTCTTGATCAGGTCCTCGACCAGCGCCTCGAGCTTGGCCCGGGTCAGCTTGATGTTGAGGTGCTTGGGGCCGGAAGCGTCCGCAGTGACATACGGCAGGTTGACCTCGGTCTGATGGGCCGTCGACAGCTCGATCTTGGCGCGCTCGGCGGCGTCCTTGAGGCGTTGCAGGGCCAATGGATCCTTGCGCAGGTCGATGCCGGAGTCCTTGTTGAACTCATCAACCAGGTAATCGATGACGCGCTTGTCGAAATCCTCGCCACCCAGGAAGGTGTCGCCGTTGGTGGACAACACTTCGACCTGCATTTCTTCGTCGACCGAGGCGATTTCGATGATCGACACGTCAAAGGTGCCGCCGCCCAGATCGTAGACCGCGATCTTGCGGTCGCCGCCCTTCTTGTCCATGCCGTAGGCAAGCGCCGCGGCCGTCGGCTCGTTGATGATGCGCTTGACTTCAAGCCCGGCAATCTTGCCGGCATCCTTGGTTGCCTGGCGCTGCGAGTCGTTGAAATACGCCGGCACCGTGATCACGGCTTCGGTGACCGTCTCGCCCAGATAGGCTTCGGCGGTTTTCTTCATCTTTTCAAGGATGCGCGCGGAGACTTCCTGCGGCGACATCTTCTTGCCGTCGCTGGTCTCGACCCACGCATCGCCGTTGTCGTGCGCGATGATCTTGTACGGCACCAGGTCGCTGTCCTTCTGGACCTCGGCGTCGGTGAACTTGCGGCCAATCAGGCGCTTCACCGCGTACAGGGTGTTATGCGGGTTGGTCACCGCCTGGCGCTTGGCCGAGGCGCCAACCAGGACTTCGCCGTCCTTGCTGAAAGCGACGACCGAAGGCGTGGTGCGATCGCCCTCGCTGTTCTCGATGACCTTGGCCTTGCCGCCTTCCATGATGGCGACACAGGAGTTGGTGGTACCCAGGTCGATGCCGATGATCTTGGACATGGTGTGATGCTCCCTCAATGTTTCGTTTGTCGGTTTGAACCGTATGCCGAGGCGGTTTTGCCGCCCGATGTTCGTGATTTGGGGGCGCTGTGGCGCGGTTCAAGCGCTTCGCCCCGTATTTATTGCACTTCGCGAGGCTTTTGTAGGAGCGACGCAAGTCGCGATTGCTCTACCCCCGGCTACCCGGATCGCGACTTACGTCGCTCCTACAACGCCCAACGAAGAGCGTTTAATCGCTCTTGGCGACCACCACCAACGCTGGCCGCAGCAAGCGTTCGTTCAGCACGTAGCCCTTCTGGAAGGTCTGGGCGACGGCGCCGGGCGGCACGCCTTCGACTTCGACCAGGCTCATGGCCTGGTGGTGCTCGGGATTGAACACGTCACCGGTGGCTGGGGCGACTTCGACCAGGCCGTTGTTCTCGGCGATCCGGTGCAACTGGCGCAAGGTCAGCTCAAGTCCTTCGCGCAGCGGATCGGCCTTGGGCGCAGCGGCCAGCCCGGCTTCCAGGCTGTCGAAGACGTCCAGCAACTCACCCAGCAGGCGCTCGTTGGCAAACTTGCGGGCGGTGTCGACCTCGCGGGTGAGCCGCTTGCGCTGGTTTTCCAGGTCGGCGCGCTCGCGCAGCGAGTCGGCGCGCAGCTGCTCCAACTCGCCCCGAAGGGTTTCGAGCTCGGCATCGCGGGGGTCGAGTCCGGTGTCCAGGTCGTCGTTGTGTTCCGCCGGACCAGTGTCCTGCGTGGGTGTATTGGTCATGCTCCAGCATCCATTCGCGGCCCAATGCCGCCCGGGTTCTCTGGAATGAGGGCCACGACGGCCGCTTTCAAGGCGCCGTCGGGTCAGCAGGTCCTGGCGCTGTTCAGTGAGTACCTGGTCGGGGCCTGCTGGTCAGGGCTGTGCAGCTCAAGCGCCGGACTTGAGTGCGGCACCCAGCACGTCAGCGGCTGCCTGGACCACCGGGATCACCCGGTCGTAAGCCATTCGCGAGGGCCCGATCACACCCAGCACGCCCAGGGTGCGGTCACCGGAGACATAGGGCGCGGTCACCAGCGACATGCCTTGCAGCGGCGCCATCCCGGTCTCCTCACCGATGAAGATGCGCACGCCGGGCGCCTGCATGGTGCGTTCGAGCAGCTGCAGGATCTCGCGCTTGCGGGCGAAGGCCTCGAACAGCTCCCGCAACCGGTCCAGGTCGGACAGGTCCTGCACGCCCATCAGCCGGGTCTGGCCGGCCAGCAGCACGCCGTCGTGGGTCGTGCCGGCCGGATCCTCGGACAACGCTTGCTCGGCCAGGTCCACGGTACTGGTCAGCAGCGCTGACATCTCATTGCGCGCGGTCTTGAGCTCGGCCAGCAGCGAGAGCCGGATGTCCGCCAGTTGGCGGCCGGCAAAGTTGTGGTTGAGGTAGTTGGCGACGCGCTCCAGCTCGCCGGCATCGTAGGTACGGCGGGTCTGGATGATGCGGTTCTGGACGTCGTTGTCGGCAAATACCAGGATCGCGAGCACGCGCTGCCCGTCCAGCGCAACGAAGTCAATGTGGCGAAAGGCAAACTGCTCGCGCCCCGGCACGCTGACCACGCCGACGAAGTGGCTCATGGCGGACAGCAGTTCCGAAGCGCTGCCCAACAGCGCCTGGGTGCCGCCACCGGCTGGCAGCTCCTGGCGCAAGCGCGCCATCTCGCCCTCAGGCAAGGGCCGCAGCTGCAGCAGCGTGTCGACAAAGACCCGGTACCCCTGTGGCGTGGGCACCCGCCCGGCCGAGGTATGGGGCGAGCTGAGCAGGCCGATGTCCTCCAGGTCGGACAGGATGTTGCGGATGGTGGCCGGGCTGACGTCCAGCCCCGCGTGCCTGGCCAGCGTCTGCGAGCCGACTGGCTCGCCATTGCGGATGTAGCGCCCAATCAGCGTGCGCAGCAGCTGGCGTGCGCGGGGATCAAGACTATCGTTATCGATAAAGGCGGTGGGCATGCCTTCGGATATAAGCCCCTCGGGTGCGCGACGCAAGTCTTGGCAAGTTCAATGCACCCCGTCAGCCCATCGCTGGATGCGCCCAGCGCCCCCATTCCCCGTCGTTCCGGCGAAAGCCGGAACCCATTTTGACGTTGCTCTGACTGGCCAGACCCTGGCTTTCGCCGGGGTGACGGCGGAGCTTTCGCTGCGGCGACGGCGGACCTGTGTTCCGTCGGCTGGCTGGGGGCCGTCGTCATCAATCATTCGCTGCGCTTGCGACAGCAATCTCTTACGCTATCGCGATGCTGACCCACCTCGCCATCCGCGACTTCGCCGTCGTGGCCACTGCAGAACTCGAATTCGGGCCCGGGATGACCGTCATCTCGGGCGAAACCGGCGCCGGCAAGTCGTTGCTGGTCGATGCGCTGGGCTTTTTATCCGGGCTACGCGCGGACAGTGGGATGGTGCGCCATGGCGCTGATCGCGCCGAGCTGGTGGCTGTGTTTGATCTTGGCGATGCCGCTGCTGCGCTGACGTGGCTGCAGGACAACGAATTCGACGACGGCACGCTCAATAACGGCATGGACTGCCAGCTGCGCCGCACGCTGCGCGCCGACGGCGGATCGCGCGCCTGGATCAACGGTCGTCCCGCCACGATGACCCAGCTCGGTGCGTTGGCCGAATGCCTGGTCGAGATCCATGGCCAGCACGAGCACCAGGCGCTGCTATCGAAAAACAGCCAGTTGGCCCTGCTGGACGCCTTTGGCCGCACCGATACCGAACTTGCCCGTGTACGCGAAGCCGCCCAAGCCTGGTTGACGCTGCTACGCGAGCGCGATGCCCTGTCGCAACAGGGCGACGTCAGCGAACGCATCGACTGGCTGGAGTACCAGCTGGGTGAGCTGCAGCGCGAATCGCTGGAACCCGACGCCATCGCCGAGCTGGTCGCCGGCCACCGCCGCCACGCCCACGCCGCGACCCTGATCCAGGCTTGCGACGACGCCTTCGCCCGGCTCGGCGGCGACGATGGCCCCGCCCTGACCCGCCAGCTACAAGACGTACGCAACCAGCTCGGGCGCGAAGCCGAACATGAGCCGCGCTTGGGCGAAGTCGATGCCATGCTCGACTCGGCCGCGATCCAGCTTGACGAAGCACTGACCCTGCTTGAACACATACGCGCCGACCTGGACATGGACCCGGCCGCCTATGACGAACTCGACCAGCGCCTGGCCCGCCTGCACGAGCTGTCACGCAAGCATCGCGTCGCCCCCGAAGGCCTGGCCCTGCAGCGCGATGCGTTGTCGACCGAGCTTGGACAGTTGCGCGGCGCGGGAGAGCGCGTGGACACCCTGGATACGGAAATCCAGGCCGCGACCAAACAATGGCGCGATACCGCGAAAACCTTGGGCGTAGCGCGCACACGCGCGGCAAAATCCCTGTCCAAGGCGACCACCGCCCTGCTCGGCGAGCTGGGCATGGCGGGCCGATTCGAGATCGAACTGTCGCCCACCGGCGACGAGCGCCCCGACCCGCAGGGTGCCGAGCGTACCGAGTTCCTGGTTGCCGCCAATGCCGGCCAACCACCGCGACCGCTGCGTAAAGTGGCATCGGGTGGTGAGCTTTCACGGATATCGCTGGCCATCGAAGTCGCCGCACTGGGGCTGGACATGGTGCCCACGATGGTCTTTGACGAAGTCGACTCGGGCATCGGCGGTGCCGTCGCCCAGATCGTCGGCCAAAAGCTGCGCGCGCTGGGTGGCACCCGCCAGGTGCTATGCGTAACCCACCTACCGCAGGTGGCGGCACAAGGGCACAAGCATTATCGCGTCAGCAAGGCCGAGGCATCCGGCATGACCCAGAGCGCCGTGCAACCACTGGATACCAAGCAACGCGAGCAGGAACTGGCCCGGATGCTGGGTGGCGTGGAAGTCGGCAAGGAAGCGCATGCCGCCGCCCGACGGTTGTTGAAGGATGCAGGCTAGGTCACGTGCCTTTGCCTTTGTACTTGCCGTTGCAGGAGCGGCTTCAGCCGCGAGTTTTTGCCCAGGCTCTTGCAGGCTCTTGTAGGAGCGACGTAAGTCGCGATTGATCTCCAAGGATGCGTGGATACCCGGATCGCGACTTACGTCGCTCCTACAAAGAGCCAGGACAACATCAAGAGCTCGCGGCTGAAACCGCTCCTGCAACATCCAACAGTCCGATGTCCAACGGCCCGCTTCGGCAAGCGCCCTGCCTCAGCGCTTCTTGCGCACGTACAGCACCAGCGAGTGCTCTTCGATTTCATAGCCGTGTTCAGCGGCGATCCGGCTCTGCAGCTCCTCGATCTCTTCGCTTTCGAACTCGATGATCTTGCCGGTGTCGATGTCGACCATGTGGTCGTGGTGCTCGCCGCGGTCCAGCTCGTAGACCGCGTGGCCACCCTCGAAATTGTGCTTGAGCACCAGCCCGGCGGCTTCAAACTGGGTCAGCACCCGATAGACCGTCGCCAGGCCGATCTCGTCTCCTTGCTGCAGCAGCAGTTTGTAGATGTCTTCTGCTGTCATGTGGCGCGGCTTGATCCGCTCCAGCAACTGCAGGATCCGCATCCGGGGATGGGTCACCTTGAGTCCGGCCTTGCGCAGTTCTTGCGGTTCCATGATGGTTCAGGCTTCCAGCTTGGGGAACAATTGCCCAGCACAAGCGGGCAGTCCGCCGCCGCTGGTGTCGGGCATGGGTGGTATTATCGGCTCGTTTTCACTCAACCGCGAATCCGAATGCCCAAGCTCTCCCAGCTGCCCACAAGGCCGCCTTCAATTTTCCGCTCGCTGACCACCATCACGGTAGCTGCCAGCATTGCGCTGGTCATCGCCAGTTGCGGCATCGTCTATAAACAGCCGATCTACCAGGGCAACCTGATCGACAAGGCTGCAGCAGACCAACTGCAGGCCGGCATGTCCAAGGCGCAAGTGCAAACACTGCTGGGCACGCCTTCGATCGCGGACCCATTCCACCATGATCGCTGGGACTACACCGCCAGCGAGCGCACGGATCGTGTCGGCCATGTCGAGATCAAGAACCTGACCGTCTGGTTCCAGGACGACCAGGTCAGCAAGTGGGAAGGCGATTACTTCCCCGAGCAGGATCAGGCCCTGGCACGCAGCGTGGTCCAGAAATTCGGTCCCAACCTGTCCAAGGACGACGGCAAAAAGAAGAAATGACGCACCTGCAGCGACCGATTCCGGCGCTGCAGCGGCATTTCAACGGGCACGTCAACGACGTGCGCGTCGCCTGCGTGCTTCCTTGGGGTCCGCCTGCAGGGGTGGCAACAACTCCAGCCTGTCGCCGTCCCGTAACTGGGTCGCACCCGTGGCGCTTTCGCCAAAAACCGCATAGCCGCTGATCCCGGCCAGGGAACACCCGCAACCCGCCAGCGCATCGGCCACCGTTGCATTGGCCGGCAACACCAGCGACACCGCTTCATGGCGCCGCGGCCAGCCACGGATGACTTCGATGCGGATCATTCCGCCCCCAGCTGTCTTGTCATCGCTCATGCGGATGGAACATTCCGATCTGGATCATCCCGATGTGGATCATCCCGATCTGGATCATGGTCGGTGTTGGCATCCGCGACGCGGATGAAATCATTGACCATGCGATCGGCCAGCCCCTGGAACCCCAGCGTCAACGCCGGCGTCAGCAGCCGGCTGAGCGGCTCGAATTCCAGCGTCAGCATGACCTTGCATGCATTGGTATCCAGCGTATTGAACTGCCAGCGGCCGGAAAGCGAGCGAAACGGACCGTCGCGCAGCTGCATGTCGATCTGGTGGGGTGGCGACAAGGTGTTTTCGGTCGTAAACCACGTCCGCAACGCACCCAGCCCCAGGTCCAGGCGGGCAGTGAGGTGGTTTTCGCCCGCATCAAGCACCTGCGCCGCGTCGCACCAGTCGAAACGTCGCGGATAGGCCGCAATATCGTTGACCAGCCCGAACATGCGGGCGGCTGAGTGCTCGACCAGGGCGCTGCGTTGGATTTTTGGCATAAGGAGCTGTTCACGATCACCGGATGGGGCGCAACGCTTTGCCTTCGTCAGGCCTAGCCGCGTCACGGACCCGGGTCCATACCCGGGTATGCCACGTCATTCTACGGGTGGGCGTACACCACCGCATGTCAAAGGCCACCCGCATGGCAGCTCACGACAGGCCAACGGGCGTGCCTTTCCTACCCGCCATCGGAGACAATGGACGCATGGCCAAGAAATCTGCAAAGGACAAGGCAAACGGCAGCGGCACCATCGCGCTGAACAAGCGTGCGCGCTATGAGTACCACTTCGAGGACCGCGTCGAGGCCGGCCTGGCCCTGCAGGGCTGGGAGTTGAAGTCGATCCGCGCCGGTCGCGCCAACATCACCGAGGCCTATGCCGTGGTGCGCGATGGCGAGCTGTTCCTGTTTGGCGCGCAGATCACGCCGTTGATCTCCGCCTCCAGCCACGTCGTCGCCGATGACCGCCGCACCCGCAAGCTGTTGTTGCACCGGCGAGAGATCGACACCCTGATCGGGAGCGTCCAGCGCGACGGCTACACCCTGGTACCGACCGCCCTGTACTGGAAGGGCAACAAGGTCAAAGCCGAACTGGCGCTAGCCAAGGGCAAGCAAAGCCACGACAAGCGCGAGGTCAACAAGCAGCGCGACTGGGATCGAGAAAAGCAGCGCGTCATGCGCCATCACAACAAGGACGCGTGAGTCCGACGACAGTTGGATGCGTGAGCTCGACATGCTGTTGTAGGAGCGGCATCAGCAGCAAGCTCTTGATCTTGCTTTAAGTTTTTGTAGGAGCGACGTAAGTCGCGATAAGGGTTTCGGAAGGCCCTTATCGCGACTTACGTCGCTCCTACAAAAAGCCAAAGCATCAATCCGAAGCACGATCAAAATCTCGCGGCTGAAGCTGCTCCTACAAAAATAGCCTGTTTATTCCGGGCGTGGATCAGGCAACGTGAAGTAGAACGTCGCGCCCTGTCCCGGCTTGCCTTCGGCGCGGATGACGCCGCCATGGCGCTCCACGATCTGCTTGACCGACGCCAGGCCGATGCCGTGCCCCGCAAACTGTTCCTCGCTGTGCAACCGCTGGAACGGGCGGAACAGCTTGTTGGCATATTCGGGCGCAAAACCGGCGCCGTTATCGCGGACAAAAAACTCACCGTCATCGTCCTGCCCGACCTCAATGCGCGCATCGGCACGACCTTGCGTGAACTTCCATGCATTGCCGATGAGGTTTTCCATCAGGTTGAAGACCAACCCCTGGTCGCCCGTCGCGTGCAAATCCGGGGCAATTTCATCGGTCACTTCGCGGCCCGACCCGTCGGCGCGCAGCTCGGAAAGGACCTCTGCGGCCATCCGGCTCAGGTCAAGCCGTTCCGGTTTGAGGCCGCCGCGCCCCAGGCGTGCCATCTTCAACAACGATTCGATCAACTCGCCCATGCGCTTGGCTGCGCCGCGGACACGCGCGATGTGCTCGCGGCCGGCTTCGTCGATCGTCTCGCCATACCGCTCGGCCAGCAGGCGGCTGAAGCCGTCGATCGCACGCAACGGCGCGCGCAGGTCGTGCGAGACGCTGTAGGCGAAGGTCTCAAGCTCATCATTGGCACGCGACAAGTCCCGGGTCCGGGCCTGCACGCGGGCTTCCAGGGTCCGATTCAAAGCCAGACTCTGCTTTTGGGCACGCAGCCTCTCCGTAATGTCCTGCACCTGCACCAGGCGGGCAACGTCTTGCTCGATCTCACCGGGCACAGGGACATAGATCAGTTGGAGATGCCGAATTTCATTGTTGTCTCGTCGCAGGTCCGCCGTCACCCGATGCACTTGCGGTCCATCGGTCGCAGGTGCCTCTTCGATCACATCAGACAGACTGATCAGGTAGGCATCGAATGGTTGCCCCACCAGTTCACCGGGGGTGCTTTCCAGTAGTGCAGCCAGTGCCGGGTTCACCTCGGTGATCCTGCCGTCGCGGTCCAGCAATGCCTTGCCAATCGCCGAATATTGCATCGCGCCGCGGAAGCGCAGCTCACTGCGACGATAGGACTCGCTCATGCGCCCAGCCAACTGCTCGGCACGTTGCCGCGTGCGTGCGAGCACCAGCGCGATCAGGAACAACAATAGCGAAGCAAGCACGCCCACCATCAGCGTCATGCGCAAGCCGGTCATCCCCTCTTCCAGCACCGCCATCGGTTGCGAGCGAAACTCGACCTGCCAGCGCCGACCATAGGCATCCAGGTCGACACGGTGGACAAATGCGGGGGGGCGCTGGTCCGTGGGCAACGGGTCGGCATAGAGCTGCTGGTGGGCACCGCCCGTGGTATCGATAACCTGCAACCAGTTGCGATTCGGCGTTTTGTCCAGGGCCCTTTCGACAAACGCCTGCATGCGGAATGCGACGTACACCCAACCCTGCATTGACACGCGTCGCGCCTCTACGGTCGACGGCCGGTCACCAGCCCGGTAGACGGGCTGGTACAGCAGCAGTGACGGTGTAGGCACATCGACGTCATGCACCAACTGCACACGGCCACTGAGCTGCGGTTGTCCACTGTCACGTGCGGCCCGCATCGCGGCCTGCCGGGTCGGCTGCGCGTACATGTCATAGCCCAGGGCAGTTGAGCTCTGTACATTCTTCGGGCCCACGTACAGGACCGCACCGTAGTGCTCGCGCTGGCCGCGCGGATGCACCGAAAACAGCCCTTCGCCACTGTCGCGCAGCATGATCTGCAACGCGCTCAATTGCCCTGGCGTGGCATAGACGGCAAAGCCCAGGCCAACCAGGGCCGGGAACCGGTTGCCGATGCTCAACCCTTCGACGTAGTTCTGCCATTGCTGGCGGCTCGGCCGCGCCACCGAAGCGACCAGCGACACACCGCCGCGCGTGACCAGCTCGTAACTGTCCAGGCGCTGGGCCAGCATGGCGGCCATTTCTTCGCTGTGGGCGACGAAATCATTCCTGGCCGCATCGACCTGGCGTTCATACGCACCCCGCCAATAAGCTGCCACCACCAGCAGGCAGGCCAACAGCGCCAGCCCGGCAAGGACGTACCCACCGCGTGCCGAACGGGCCGCGGTCTCCTGGGTGCCACGATTCTGCAAGCCGGTCTCATCCATTGACGGGAAGCATAGCGGCTCGGCAGCATGCCTGGGACGGCAGGCATGGGACACCAGGCATGGAAAGACAAGATGGAGCGTACGGCGCGGTGAGCTGAACCAATGAACGCGGCGGACCGATGAACGGCTTCTGCACGAATCGCTGCCATGGATTGCGCCCCGCCAATGTGGGCCTATACTCGTGGGGTCGGCGACAACGACAGTTCCCGGGGGTGCACTGGCTTCGACGGGGGTTGCGAAATCGTCTGGCGCATGCCGAGGGGGTAGCTTTCCTCGTAAATCCAGCTGCAAAACCTCAGACGCCAACGACGACGTCTACGCTCTCGCCGCTTAAGGCGTAAGCCCCGAACCCACTTGTGCTCGTGCTAGTCGGTGTAGGGTCATCATCACGGGATCGATCGGAGCGGCGACCCGCCAACTCTGATTTAACTTGAAGCGGGTATGTCCGGCGGTGTGCTTCGCACGTCGTGTTGCCGCAGGACGAGATCAAACGGCGAGCTAAGCATGTAGTGCCGGAGATGGAGTTCCTTCGGACGGCGGTTCGATTCCGCCCACCTCCACCAAGCTCCAAATGTGGCAATTTCCTGGAATGGAAAACTGAAGCCGGAATCCCCAGGGATTCCGGCTTTTTTCATGCACCCACATCCGGTGGCGTGGTAGCGCTGATAAGAACTTCGACGTCATGCACGCCCTGGTCTCCT
>RCMY010003683.1_pt1 | contig 13447 bp, 12 predicted proteins | sample 2041341 | NCBI WGS metagenome assembly RCMY01 (sample SAMN09708234, study PRJNA481090) | Marine sediment metagenome, whole genome shotgun sequencing project. | reverse complement strand
GTGGCAAGGAATTGCTGATCAAAACCTAGCTCATCAATCATCCACCAGGTAGAACCTGCGCCCGGCCCAGGTAATGCGCGAAATACAAATACCAAAATAGCAGTTCCTACTAACACCCGACGTGCATCAGCATCTAGTTCACCGACTAAACGCCACATCAAAAACAATACGATACTCATGGATAAGCAAAAAATAATTTCTTCGCCATTGGGCATGCGACTAAGACCAATACCCAGTGACATCACAACAAAAACCAATCCGCCGCCCAGAATCCACCAGTTAATTGGCGGAGGATCTGTATGAAGTCCCATCAATACCATGCTTTCCTGGCGGTTATGACCTTGTGCCATAAATTGTGCCATTTCACGGCGCTGCAACCAGGCAGCAAATACCACACCTAAAATGGAAACCATAGGAATAATCAGGGCGAGTTGATAGACAAACAAGTAAACTGCGGCTTTCTCTGCTTCTGGCAGTGTGCCTGCATCACGTAGCACATACACATTAACCAGTGAGACCAAAATACCGCCACCAATAATGGCAACGCGCCCCAGTGTTTGCATGGTGATATGCATTTGTTTGCGCTGATCCAATCCCAGCGTCTCACCTTCATCATTCACCCGTGGCACGGCCTCAACCGTCATCGCATCCGCAACGACATCTTGCAATACATAACCAATGGGCGCCAGTAATGCTGAGGTAACAAACCAGAATTCTACTGATGCAAACTCGATCATGTCATCGGTATGGCCAAGTAGCCCGATCATAATCAACAGGCTGATCGCAACCAAAGCCGCGCCCATATAAACCAGCCAGCCTTTCCATTGCCACATTAAATCAACTAAATGACCCAGCGGCATCTTTAATGCCCATGGCAACATCATCCAGAACCCTAGCATAGCTAAGAATTCAGCAGAGAGACCTAATCGTTCTTTGACATAAAATGTACCGACGATAGCTGTCAATCCAGAAATACCCGCAGCGGCATAAACCATAAGCGGCGGCAGATAAGAAAGCCGCATTTCACGCCCAAGCCCAAGTATATTCAGATCAAACCAATGTATTGTTTTATTAAAAAAGCCTGTCGTCGATGGTGATTTTGTCATAGATATAATTTTTATTAATGTTTGTCGCCACTATTTATTTAGCGCGATAGCGCAAATAACAGGAAACTAATTTTGTTGCACCTGCTGTGGACGTATACCCACTAAAACTTGGACAGTCATTTCTTTATTTTCACGTACGATGGTGATCGGCACTTCTTCGCCGGGTGGTAATTCTGCCACCAAATTTAGAATACCTGATGAATGTGCCATTGGCTTGCCGTTAATTGCAATTAAAATATCACCTGGTTTAATACCGGCCAAATCAGCTGGGCCGTCCTTAAGTACAGCAGGCACTAATACGCCTGTGGCATTTTTAAGGCCAAATGACTCGGCCAATTCCTTTGTAATATCTTGCATGTGTATCCCAAGCCAGCCTCTTGTCACGCTTCCCGTTTCTATAATTTGAACCATTATTTGCTTGGCTACATCAACTGGAACAGCGAAACCAACACCCAGAGAGCCGCCACTGCGCGAAAATATGGCAGTATTAATACCAATCAAGTTACCGGACGTGTCTGTCAATGCGCCGCCTGAATTGCCGGGATTAATAGCCGCATCTGTTTGGATAAAATTCTCAAACGTATTAATGCCGACCTGCGAACGCCCAAGTGCGCCAACAATACCCATCGTAACCGTCTGTCCCACGCCAAAAGGGTTGCCGACAGCAAGTACAATATCGCCCACCATGACATCATCTGATTGACCAAACGTAATCGCGGGCAAATCCTTCAGGTTTATCTTTAACACGGCAAGATCCGTTCCCGGGTCAGAGCCAATAACACGCGCCCTAGCTTTTCTGCCATCAATTAACGCAACTTCTACCTCATCAGCTGTTGCCACGACATGATGATTAGTCAGAATGTATCCTTTTGGGCTGACAATGACACCTGATCCTAGGTTAGATGTGCGACGTTTTTTTGGTTCTGAACCATCACCAAAGAACTCCTGAGAGTTGGGGTCTTCTAACAAGGGGTGCGCTTGCGCTTTGATCTCTTGATTCGTAAATATATTGACGACTGATGGCGTTGCCTTTTTTGCGGCGTTATGAAAACTATCCGATCTTTCGGTTCCTGTCGGCGCGGCTTCCTTGATCGTAATAAGTGTGTTGCGCGGGCTCCAGGGCAATAATTCTGGTCGTAAAGTAGAGACGACAAAGAATATAGCAAGAATGATGGTTATGGTTTGTGCAAAAGTTAGCCAGAGTCTATGCATGTTGTTAAAGTATTACTATAAAATTGAAGTGGTGATTAGGAATAAACATTAACGATAGGAAATAAAATTTATGCATCGAAATGAACTTGAAGTTTACCTCAATCAATTGTTGGAGATTCCCCGTTTTCGTGATTATTGCCCAAATGGGCTTCAAGTGGAAGGAAAAGACAGTATTCAAACTGTAATTAGTGGTGTCACCGCCTCTCTTGATCTACTCCAGGCCGCAGTGGCCGCCAATGCTGACGCAATTGTTGTGCATCATGGCTATTTTTGGCGCGGTGAGAATGAACGGCTCGTTGGCCTAAAACATCACCGCATTGCCTTATTAATGACTCATAAAATTAATCTGTTTGCTTATCATCTGCCTTTAGATATCCACCCAGACTTTGGAAATAACGTACAGCTGGGACAAAAACTAGGGCTGATTGAAACTGGCCGCTTTGGCGAACAGGATATTGCTGTGCATGGGAATTTAACGCAATCAATGACACTTGGCGAGTTGAGCGCAAAAATTTCACGAACATTGTTACGTGACCCCATGATTGTTGGCGATAGAGATAAGCCTATTCGTCGCGTCGCTTGGTGTACGGGTGCTGCCCAAAGTTACTTTGACGAAGCGATTCAACTCGGCGTGGATGCTTTCATCACGGGCGAGATCTCAGAGCAAACGGTACATAACGCTCGTGAATCTGGCGTCGCATTTATTTCTGCAGGTCATCACGCGACTGAGCGTTACGGCGTACAGGCACTGGGCGAGCATCTCGCACAACAATTTGGTATTACGCACCAATTTATTGACATTGATAATCCCGTTTAAAGCGATGAAAACATCAATCTTTGTCGTCGTCCTTTTTTTTTCCAGAAAACATGGTCCACCATATAATGAAAATGAATAGTCCTACGGCCAAAGTTGCCTCGATTGCGATTACCCACATAGTTTAGGTTACTGTATAGTTAATAAATTTGAGAATGACACTCTAACTAAAATTTGATGAAAATCCAATTAAGTTTTCCAGTAATGACATTAGTGCTGCTGTTGAATGCATGTGCTTCTGAGACAGCTCCGCTGTCTGATGAGCTAAATAAGGTAGCAGAACCAATCGGTTCCATAACTAAAGAGCCAATTATAAAGCCCAATCTTATCGTGGCTGATTGGTCGCAATTAACGGGCTGGGCGAATGATGACATCTTGCCAGCATGGGATGCTTTTCTGCAAAGCTGTGGCGTTTTAATTAACGAGCCACAATGGAAAGCAGTTTGCACTGCGGCTACAACTATTCAGCAGCCAGAAAATGTCGCATTAAGAGATTTCTTTGAAACATATTTATCTCCCCATCAAATTATAAATAATGACGGCACTGATGATGGGCTTGTCACCGGCTACTATGAGCCATTATTATTCGGCAGCCGCCAACCATCTGATCGTTTTCGTTATCCACTCCATGCTGCACCAGACAGCCTCCTTTCTGTTGATCTAGGTGAAGTTTATCCTGAATTTGAGAATATCAGTCCACGCGGCCGTTATGATGGAGAGAAAATTGTCCCTTTTTACACCCGTGCCGAAATAAAACAATACCCTGATATTCTGCAGCATCATGAGTTTTTATGGGTGGACAATGAAGTGGAGTTATTCTTTCTGCAAATTCAAGGGTCGGGTCGCGTTGTGTTAGAGGATGGGGAAATCCTGAGAATAGGTTATGCCGACCATAATGGTCATCCCTATCGCTCCATCGGAAAACTATTGGTCGAACGTGACGAGCTGCTATTGGATCAGGCTTCCATGCAAGGCATTAAACAATGGGGTGAACAGAATCCAGATAAGCTGGATGAGCTGCTTCACCAAAATTCGCGTTACATTTTTTTTCGTGAATTACCCAATGATTTATCAGGCCCCTTAGGAGCAATGGGTGTGCCGCTGACTGCTGGCAGGAGTATTGCTATTGATCCACGCGCTGTGCCACAAGGTGCGCCAGTATTTCTTGAGACAACGTGGCCAAATACTGACAAGGAATTACAACGCTTAATGGTTGCCCAAGACACGGGTAGCGCTATCAAGGGTAACGTGCGCGTTGATTTTTTCTGGGGATTTGGTCAAGAAGCTGCGGAGCAAGCGGGGAAAATGAAACAGAAAGGGAAAATCTGGGTACTCCTGCCGAATGGTTATACGTCGTCTGTGGTTGCTCAAAACATTGCACCAGTGCATTAAATTCCAGCAACTGGTGCAATGTTCAGGCAAGAATACGTAGATTTATTGCTTCATCGCTTTATTGAGTCTTTCTTCAATTTGTTCGGTCGGAATTAATCCACCAACAATTGAACCGTCTGCAAAAATCAGCGTCGGTGTACCAGTAATTTTATGTTCTCGACCAATCTGAACCAATGTTGTAAGCGGGTTCTCGCAGTCTTTGCCTGTTGGTGTGACATCCCTCAACATATAATCATCCCAAGCCTTAAGCTTGTCATCGGAGCACCAAATCGCTGTTGCACGCTGAACCGAGCCATTTAACACTGGGTAAAGAAACGTATAAATCGTAATATCGGTGACATCAACGAGCTGTTTCTCTAGCTGCTTACAATAGGGGCAATGTGGGTCGGTAAATACCGCCATGGAACGCTTACCATTGCCGCGGCTGGTTTTAATCGCTTGTTCCAATGGCAATGAATCAATCGCGACCCGACGTGCATCTTTGATTTCTTGTAAACGCACATTGGTTAGGCTCGTTTTAGTCTTGGTGTCAATCACATGACCGAAAAAGAAATAATCTGCCGCCTCGTCGGTATAAAACAATTCACCACCCACGGCTACTTCATACAACCCCAAGTAAGGGGTCTTTTTCAAACTCTGAATTTCTTCGCCAGGGAAGTGTGTTTGAATTTTTTCTTTCATCGCTGCGTCATCAGCCAAGACATTGGCAGATAAAAAACATAGAAACAAGATTGAAACTAGTACATTCAAACGATTGGACATAATGACTCCAGATTAGGAAATGATAGTTTATACGCGTTTAATTCAGCGCATGCTGTATGAGGCGATTCTTTAATAACGGTAACTGATTGGTAATCTCAAACCCAAGATTGCGTAATCGCGTGAGTGTCGGATTTTTATTTGAAAATAGTTTCTGCAAGCCATCGGTAACAAGCTCTAATGCCAGGATATCTTCCTTACGCGCACGTTCATAGCGACGCAGCAATCGATAATCACCGCAATCTGTTTGTAATCCGCGTTCATTCAGGATTTTAACGAGTTCACGGGTATCACGTAAGCCAAGATTAACGCCTTGCCCAGCCAATGGATGAATGCTATGCGCCGCATCACCAATGAGAACGAGGCGCGGCTTTACCAGTTCTTTGACATGCACATAATTTAGCGGAAACCCAACCGGCGGTGTAATCAATTGCAATTCGCCCAAAGTATGCTCGGAGGCTTCAACCACTCGTTGACAGAGTTCTGCCTCAGGTAACTCGCGCAACTCAGCCGCCTGCGCTTCAGTGGTAGACCACACCATAGATACCCGGTTGTCTGGCAATGGCAAAAAAGCCAATACGCCATCTCGCCTAAACCATTGATGGGCAATATGACAATGCGAGTGTTCTGTACTGAAATTAGCAACCAGGCCGATTTGCTCATAAGCATGTTTAGAAAACTCAATGCCGGCCTGTTCACGCACCCATGAATTAACACCATCTGCGCCAACAACCAATGCCGTTTGCAACAAATTCCCGTCGGCCAGTTGCACATCCACATGCGAATCATGCCAATCAATTGAAGTGCATTGTGCTGGACATACAACTTCAATGTTTCCTGCCGGCGATTCAAGTGAATCCCAGACAGCCGTTTGAAGCTGGCGATTTTCCGCGATAAATGCTAATTCTGACATGCCAATATCATAGGCATTAAAGTTGAGATGCGACGCATGGTCATCACCAAATATCGCCATTTCTCTAACGGGTGAAAATCTTGAGCTATCAAGCTTTTGCCAGACATCATGTTCTTGAAGAAATGAAGCGCTTCCCGGACTAATCGCATAGACTCGGCTATCCCAGCTCGCGTCATCAGGCAGCGGTGCGGGCAAGCGTGATTCCACCAGTGCTATCTTCAGCCCGCTGTCTTTAAGTGCGACCGCAAGACTTGCACCAACAAGCCCGCCACCAATAATAATAATATCGAATTTCATAGGTATGGATTATACAGACGCTTTGTTGATGAAGGGAACCGCCGATTAATATTGAGCGAAATGTGTGTTCATTGAACAGACACCCTTTGATGGCATTTAAGCATGAGACTGTTTTGAATTAAACTCGTTCATAATTTAAAGTGCGGTTATCCTGCAACGAGGAATGCATGTGCGTACAATTCCAAACAGAATAAGCTAAAAACTAGAAAAAGGAGATAGAGATAGATGCCCCAAAAATTTGACTATATCTGCCTTGGCGCGGGTAGTGGTGGCATCGCTTCCGCTAACCGGGCGGCGATGCACGGTGCAAAAGTTTTACTCATTGAAGCCCAACAGGTCGGCGGAACCTGCGTTAATGTTGGTTGTGTGCCTAAAAAAGTCATGTGGTACGGCGCTCATATCACTGAGGCAATCCGTTTATTTGCGAAAGATTATGGCCTGGATGTGACCATTAACCAATTTGATTGGAATACGTTGGCAAACAATCGTGAAGCTTATATTGAACGCATTCACGGCTCTTATGAAAACAGCCTGGCAAGTAACGGCGTAACCTTTATCAATGGTTATGGCCGCTTTGTGAATAACCATACCATCGAAGTCAACGGTGAGCAGTTCAGCGCAAGGCATATTCTGATCGCAACCGGTGGTGCGCCCATTATTCCTGACGTTCCAGGCGCGTCACACGGGATAGATTCCAACGGTTTTTTTGCGCTACGTGAACAACCGAAACGCGTAGCCGTAGTCGGAGCAGGTTATGTTGCGGTAGAGTTGGCAGGTGTATTGTACGCTTTAGGCAGTGAAACCCATTTGTTTGTTCGCAAGCATGCGCCGCTACGCAATTTTGACCCGATATTGTATGAAACGTTGGTGGAAAGCATGGCCGCACATGGCCCGACACTCCACCCGCACAGTACGCCGAAAACCGTAGAAAAAAATCCCGATGGTAGCCTGACTTTGCATCTGGAGAACGGCGATAATCATACGGTTGACACCTTGATCTGGGCTATTGGTCGAGCACCGTCGACGGGCAATATTGGCTTGGAAAATACAGATGTGCGACTGGATGAAAAAGGTTATGTCATCGTTGATAAACAACAAAATTCCAGTGCCAAAGGAATCTACTGTGTCGGCGACTGCATGGCTGGTGGCGTAGAACTCACACCGGTTGCAATTAAAACTGGACGCACTCTGTCCGAGCGCCTATTTAATGGTAAACCGTATATAAAAATGGATTTCGATCACATTCCAACGGTCGTTTTCAGTCACCCGACTATTGGTACCATGGGCTTAACCGAAGCCGAAGCTCTCTCCCGTTATGGCGATAGAAATGTAAAAATCTACACCTCAAGTTTTACTACTATGTATTCAGCAATCACCAGCCATCGGCAGCCTTGCAAAATGAAATTAGTGTGCGCAGGCGCAGATGAGAAAGTGTTAGGCATACACGGTATCGGCCTCGGCATGGATGAAATTCTCCAAGGCTTTGCTGTCGCCATCAAGATGGGTGCAACTAAAGCTGATTTTGATGCCGTCATGGCCATTCACCCAACCAGTGCAGAAGAATTCGTTACCATGCGTTGATGGTTTTAGTTTGAATGATGGGCCAATAACTGTAGCCTTATACTGAGTTTTTTGTTTCATCCCATTGAGTTAGATGCTTGGCATTCCGGGCCCCTGAATTTTTATTGGATATTACAATGTATCGTTCCATAATTTCGTCATAAATCCTAAATCCCAGAATACGAAATATAAACCATAACTTCCCTTTTTGGGAATATTATGTATAATTCCCTTGAGGGAAACTTTAGGGTGCCATGAAGATTCTAAGCCGAGACAAGCTAACAAAATTTAACAAAAAACACTCGAATGCTAAGGGCGCTCTAGATGCATGGTTCAATGAGGCCAAACGAGCAGAATGGAAAACACCTCGCGACCTTATAGGTCGATATCCTAGCGCTGACATTCTGGCAGATAACCGAGTTATTTTTAATATCAAGGGAAATCACATTCGGCTGGTTGTTAAAGTACGCTATCAATATGGAATTGTTGTAATTGAATGGGTAGGCACTCATGCCGAGTATGACAAGAAAAGTTTTTAAGGAGGTGGTGATGAACCACATTAAAATTATTAAGTCTGAACAGGAGCATGAGCAGGCTCTAGCTCGACTGATGAGCCTGATGGATGCTGATCTTGCGCCAGGTAGCATTCAAGCGGATGAATTGGATGTGTTGGCATTACTTATTGAGCGTTACGAAGAAGAGCAGTTTCCTATGGATCTTCCAAGTCCCACCGAAGCGATCAAATTTCGGATGGAACAACAGGGGCTGCGCAATAAAGATCTTATACCCTATATCGGCTCTGCACCTAAAGTAACAGAGATTATAAATGGCACGCGCACTTTGAGCTTAAGAATGATCCGAAAGCTCAGTGAGGGACTCGATATTCCTGTCGAGGTTCTTATACGTGAGCCAGTTCAAAAAGAAGCTAATAATAGCAATATAGATTGGCATAGCTTCCCACTAAATGAAATGCGTAAGCGTGATTATTTTGATGGCTATACTGGAACCTCGCAGGAGCTTAAAGAATATTGTGCGGAACAACTAACCAATTTCTTGTCACGTGTACCGAATGGCTTCTCGTTACAACCCACGATGCTTCGCACCAGCGTGCATTTACGTTCCAACGACAAAGAAATGGACGCCTACTCCTTATGGGCTTGGCAGGTTCGAGTATTGCAACATGCGCAGGAAGAACCACTACCTACTAATTATCAGCAAGGCACGGTAGACCTTAAATGGATGATTAAGCTAGCTCAACTCTCATGGTCAGAACAAGGGCCTTTGTTAGCTAAAGAATATTTAAATAGTCATGGCATCCATCTTATTGTTGAGCGACATTTACCAAAAACTTATTTGGATGGCGCCGTTTGCCTAAGCGCTGGCAATAACCCTGTTGTGGCATTGTCGTTAAGGCACGATCGACTGGATAATTTCTGGTTTACTTTAATGCACGAACTGGCACATATTGCCCTACACCTTGATAACACCGAAACATGGTTTATTGATGATTTAGATGTTGAGGATAGCGACAAGCAAGAACAAGAAGCTGACGCTTTAGCTCAGACAGCACTGCTACCGAAACAGGATAGTAGTTTGCAGTTAATATGTGATGCGAAGTCGGTTAGTAGTCTTGCACAACAAATAAATATATCACCCTGCATCATTGCGGGTCGCTTGCGCCATGAAAGAAAAAATCATCGATTATTTGGAAGGCCTTTTAGAGATAAGGTAAGGCCATTTATATCTGAGCTTATGGCAAAGCCCAAGCAAAAACAATAGCGGCAACTAAAGATGAAAAACTTCGTGAAAGTACTGATGTGCTTGTGGGAAAATCACATGTGTACAAAGACTTTGATGAATCGTTGTCTGGCAATGTGTTGGACGTCGATGAAAATTCATAATGAGAATTTTACTGGGTACTCATGTCACATTAAGTGTTTTTGCAGGAGCAAAACGATTATTTAGGAAAATTATGTGGATACAAAAACAAATCAATCTTAAGCCCCGCCCACGCGGGTTCCATCTGATAGCGGACGAGATTGTACAACAGTTACCCGAGCTAGAAAAGCTCAAAATCGGCATCATACATCTCTTTTTGCTGCATACGTCTGCATCATTAGCCCTTAATGAAGACGCAGATCCGGCCGTGCGGCAAGATTTTGAAGACTACTTCAATGAACTAGTCCCTGAGAATAAGCCTTATTTTCGGCATACCAACGAAGGTAGCGACGACCTTCCCGCACACTTCAAATCCAGCCTACTAGGTAACAGCCTGACTATCCCTGTCACCAATGGCCGATTGAATATGGGTACATGGCAAGGGATTTACCTTGGCGAGCATCGCAACGAAGGCGGGAGTCGATGTCTTGTGATTACTTTGAATGGTGAGTGAGTACTAATGCTATTAGCTGTATGGGCTTCACGCGACCTGATGTTTTTGGAATCAAAGCACGATTAAATCGTACAGTCGGCATTCGACCCATATATGTGTAAAAATTCGAATCGAAATAAAAAATAATTCCACAATATGTGAGAAATAGTGCAAAAAACTTCTTTAATTATCCACTATTAAAGCTAATAAGTGGTAGATAGTGATAGTATTTACCACGCTAAATTTTATTAGCGAGTTTTCACACAGCCTGGGTCCAAAGCAGTCATGCGAGGCTTAATCATCGACAGTGACCTTTTCCCAAAGCTGCCATATATCCGCCTAGCTTTGACCACAGACAATTTTGATCTGAGATATTTTTCCAAATGAACCTCAAGTTCGCTTATACTATTTATTCACTAATGTATTCATATATTAATTCACACGTATGTCACTGCACGCTGAGACTATCCACATGCAACTATCTCGCGGACCGCTATCCGCGCACCAACTATCTGTAAATATTGGTGTAAGTCAGCCGACGATTTCCCGCGCGCTGACCCAACTTGGCGGCAAAATTGTACGGATCGGAGCTGCGCGATCAATTCAATACACTCTGCGCGATACCGCGCGCGGATTATCAGACATCCCAATTTATCGGGTCGATGCAAAAGGTCTACTTCGGCAACTGGGAGCGCTGATCCCAGTCCGTCCAGAAGGGTTCGTCATGTGCCAGAAGGACGGTGTGACACTTCACAGCGACGGCCTACCGTGGTGGTTGTTTGATATGCGTCCCCAAGGATATCTCGGTCGGGCGTACGCCGCTCGCCATGGTGCTGAACTTGGGCTTCCGGTACGACTTAAGGACTGGACCGATACTCACGCTTTGCGGGCGCTGCTTGTACACGGCCATGATGTGGTAGGGAATCTACTTCTAGGCGAAATTGCAAAGGATCGCTTTCTCGCTACTCCCGTCCCCGATCCAATCACGGAGAGACAGAAGGCCGAGGAATATGCCCGGTTGGCAGCCGCTTACGGTGAAATACCTGGGTCGTCAGCCGGGGGCGAGCAGCCAAAGTTCACCGCCTATGCCATGACGCCAGATGGGCCACGGTACGTTATCGTGAAGTTCAGCGAGCTGACGGAAGAGTCCGTAAGCGAGCGCTGGCGGGATCTTTTGCTGGCCGAACACCTTGCGTTGGAGACGCTGCGCGAAGCCGGCATCCCTGCTGCCAGAACACGGATAGTCGACCATGGCGGTCAGCGCTTCCTCGAGGTGGAACGTTTTGATCGCATTGGCAAACTGGGCCGCTGTGCGCTGCACTCCCTGGCTGCGTTGGATGCCGAATTCGTCGGAGCGGAAGGTGACTGGCCCGTCATTGCCAGCCGTCTAGCGGATGGCGACCATATCCGTCCGGAAGCAGCGGACTACGCAGATCTCCTGTGGGCTTTTGGTACTCTGATCGGCAACTCGGATATGCACAGCGGCAACCTTTCTTTCGTCTCCGAACATGGCCGGCCATATTACATTGCACCAGCCTACGACATGACGCCAATGACTTTTGCGCCCAACACTGGCGGCAGGTTGCTTGAAACCATCCCCGAAGCGACCTTTCGCGTCAATGTGCCCAACGAAACCTGGCGGCACGCAGAAGATCTGGCGCGTGCGTTCCTCGCCCGGGTCATGGCGGCAACAAGGTTTAGCCACAGATTTGAACCGTGCATCGCCGCGCTGGGGCATCACATCGAGACGACCAGCGCTAAGATCGAACGGCTGGGATGATCTGTAGCAGAGAACCAGGCCGTTGATTGTGGGGGTAATGTCCGAAAACCGACTGTCGGGGCCTGACAATTAGCGATTAAAACGGCGCATAATCCAAATACAATCGCTCAACCTTTTCTCTGGCCCATGGTGTTCTGCGCAGAAATTTCAGGCTAGATTTTATGCTTGGATCGTGGGTGAAGCAGCGTATTGGCACAGCCTCTCCCATGGCTTCCCAGCCGATATGTTCGGCCAGTTGCGTGACGATCATTTCGAGAGTAATGCCTTCCAAGCTGGGTTTCTTAGTCATGTTCATGGTGTTATTTTACAGCGAATAGATGAGAAAATAGTGCATGAATTAATCGATGTTTCCCTTACAATGGCGCACCCATTTTCAGGACGCACACATGACAGACCCTATCCGCCTCGCAAAGCATCTTGCTAAATCAGTCCCTTGCTCTCGTCGTGAGGCCGAGCTTTATATCGTGGGTGGCTGGGTAACGGTTGATGGGCAAGTGGTGGAAGAGCCACAATTCAAAGTGTCTCAACAGAAGGTTGAGCTGCATCCAGAAGCCAACCTCGATCCCATTGAGTCGGTGACGATCTTGTTTCACCAACCAACCTCCACAGACAGTAACGTGACTGACATGCAGTCATTGATTTCTGCTGCAACCCATGCGATAGATGATTATTCCGGCATTCGTCTCATCAAACAACATTTTTCAAGGCTGTCAACCTGTACCCCGTTGGAACGAGATGCCGGTGGGTTAGTGGTTTTTACACAGGATGGGCGAGTGACACGCAAGCTGACCGAAGATGCCGCCACCATCGAACAGGAGTATGTTGTTGAGGTGAGCGGAGAGTTATCTAACCATGGCCTTGAACAGCTAAATCACGGCATCAAATTTAACGGCCAGCCATTGCCTCCAATCAAAGTCAGCTGGCAGAATGAAACCCGACTGCGCTTTGCACTTAAAGGCATCACCCCTGGACAAATCGCTCACATGTGTTTAACCGTTGGGCTAACACTTATATCCATGAAACGCATCCGCATCGGACGAGTCGCCATGTCCAAACTTCAATCTGGTCAATGGCGTTATTTGAAGCCGGTGGAAAGGTTCTAGGAGGCTGTCCGAGAATAGGGATCGTAGCGAGGAGAAGCCATTTTGAGACATATTTCTTGATCATTTGAGGCGAATAGTTGTTCTATTTAACGAAAATGAACGGGAAATATGACCAAAATAGCTTTTCCGTAGTAGATCAT
>RCMY010004063.1_pt1 | contig 13452 bp, 9 predicted proteins | sample 2041341 | NCBI WGS metagenome assembly RCMY01 (sample SAMN09708234, study PRJNA481090) | Marine sediment metagenome, whole genome shotgun sequencing project. | reverse complement strand
TTTTTCATCAGCGCCCTCAATGAGATATTGACTAATCATAAGAAGGTACTTTAACATTAGGTAATATCTGATTGAAAGACTACTAGTGTGGCATGGATTATGTGAAATCCAGATCTTGCAGTGTTTGAGTTTGCTGGTTGGCTTGTTCTCGCTCGTTGTTATTGCTGCTAACGCGACCATCAAATTCAGCGCTGGAGGTTGCCAACCGGCGTTCCTCGCCGGTGCCAAGGTCGCGCACTTTAAGGCGCCCATCCTGGCCGCTAATTTCGATATTGAGATCGGGATAGTGTAAATAAACCGACATACTTAGCTACTCTGTTACACGCACAACTGTACGATATATAGCCAAGTATAGGGTGTAAATCTGAATTGCTCCGCTGCCATCGGTCGGCTGCTGGCAGCGTAGTATTGTTGAGCTTCACCAGCGTTCGAGCCGACGCACTTCTGACTGCGTCCAACGCAGCTGGTGCGCTAACGAACTGCCTACTTCATTAAGCACGGCCCAGCCTAACTCCCTTTGCTTGTTTTGTTCGAGCGACTCGAAGAAGTTTCTATCCAACACCAGCAGCTCAGCGTCCTGAGTAACCACCGCCGCAGAAGTTCTTGTTGCCGGGGCAAGAAAGGCATCTTCACTGAAGAACGTGCCGGGACCAAGCTTTGCCAGGCGCTTGTAATGGTAAACCCGGGTTGGCAGGCGTAACTCCACCTGCCCGGTAACGATGAAATACAAGCAGTCGCCAAACTCTTCGGCGGCGAAAACCAGGTTTTTTCGCTTTATCGACAGTGGTTTCAGCATAGCCCGCACCGCTGCGCGCGAGTCGGCGCTCAAATGGCGGAACATTTCACTGTGCTCGATCTCGACGCGATGTGTGGCTGTTGCCGGTTCGCAGCCGAGACGTCGCAGCAACTGGTCTTCGGCATATTCCAGGGCTGCATCGGTGCTTCTGAATGTTTTTACCTGCGGCAACTCGGCATCCGGCTCCAGCCAGTGCATTAACTTGTCCATCTTGCGGGTCTTGAAGCCGCTTTTTCGCACATTGGAATAAATCATTTGCCCGCCGTGAGCGTCCAGGCGTTCGATCATTTGTTTGAACAGCTTAAGCCCCGACATATCCATCGACTGCACACGGCGCATATTAACCACCATCAAAACCTGTGTGTTGAGATCGGGAAGCAGTTCGGTATAGAGACGGTCGACTGTGCCGAAGAACAGATTACCGCGCAGTTCAAGGTACACAATACTATCGCCATGCTGGTTTAGCAGAGCGCGTTCTTCCTCGCTGCGATATAGCAGCGAGTGGTTTTCCTTGCCGGTAAGACGCGTGTGTACCAATGGCGCATTGACATGACTGCGCACGAACAGCAGGACCGAACCGACCAGGCCCACTCCCACTCCGGCTACCAGATCGAACGTCAAAGTGGTCAAGACCACCAGCAGAGCCACCAGAGCGTCAAGCCGGGTGACGGGTTCGCGCAGCCAGTGCAGAATTTTCCACTCCAGTAAGCCGATACCGACATAAATGATCACGCCGGCCAGTGCGCCAATAGGTAGCGCTTGACCAACTGGTCCCAGGAACAGAATGAGTAATACCAGAGTCAAACTTGAAACCACCGCCGCCCAGCGCCCGCCGCCTGACTTTATCGACACCAGAGTTGACCCCTTGGTGCCGCCACCGCCGATACCGCCGAGTAAGCTGGCTGCTATCTGGCCTATGCCCTGCGCGGCGAGTTCTTTATTGGTATTGTGGCGCGCGCCCGTCTGCTCATCGGCAACAACAGCGGTGAGCAAGCAGTCGATTGAAGCCAGCACCGTCAGCGTAAGCGCTGAGACGAGAATAACCGGCCACGGCAGGCCGCCAAGCAGCGACGTGTCAAATTCGAGGTGGATGCTGTCAATACCGGGAATTGTGCCCACCAGCCAGGCATCGGGCGTTGGTCCAGGGGCAAACTGCATCATCACATGAAATGCAGTCACCCCTACCAATAAGCCACAGATAATGCCCGGCACGCGGGGGAAGATACGCGGTGCGAGCTTGCTAACAGCAAAAGTGAGCAGCGCTGTTATGGTGGGCACGGCCATCCACATCAGGCCCATTGCCTGCGCGTCATCGCCGGAGAGGGGCTTTACCTGCGAAGATACCATCAGTATGCCGATGCCAGTCACAAGCCCGGCAACGACAGGGTAGGGAATGAACTGAACCAGTTGGCCGCTACCAGTCACGCCGAGCAGAAATTGGAATAGGCCGGTCAGCAGTAGAATGGCCAGCATCGCCAGCAGCAGGGCGTCGCCCGCAACGCCTTCAGCCGCGACCGCTCCCAGGCTAACAGCAAGTAGTGTCACTACCGGGCCGTTGGGTGCGCTGATCATGCCTTTGGTAGCGCCGGCCAGCCCGGAGACTAGTGACAGCGCGGCGGCACCGATTAAACCGGCCAACGCACCGGCCGATGCATCGAAACCCATGTTAAGGAACAGTGCAACGCCCAGGCCCATAGACTGCGGCAGCGCCACGGCGGTTGCCGACAGGCCGCCGAGCAAATCTCCTGGCGTCACAGCATGGGTGTTAACGCGGGCGCGCGATTTAGTTGTCATTCTGGCTGTTGCGAACTCCCTTTGTTGCAAAACCTAAGTTGTAAGTCAAGATTGCAGCCGTGCGAGCAAACCAGTCACTGCCATGGTGATATCACGCGCGAAGGAATACAACACCGGCACCAAAAATAATGTGACCATGGTAGAAAACGCCAGGCCCCAACCAATGGCCAACGACATGGGGCTAACGATGGGGTCGTAACCGCCCAGGCCATAGGCAGTGGGCAACACGCCGCCCAGGGTGGTGAGGGTGGTCACAAGAATGGGTCGCAGTCGCTCAACGACCGCGTCTATCAATAGCGTTTCAATGCTTGCCGCATCATTTGATTGCTGTTCTTTTATGCGCCGGTGAATGGCGTCTACCATCACAATCGCGGCATTCACTACCACCCCGATCAGGCCAATAGCGCCCATCATGGAGAACATCGACATTTGTTTGCCGTGCAAAAAGAAGGCGAGAAACACGCCCGCTATCGCAAAGGGGATCACCAGCATGACAAACATGGACTCAAAAAACGAGCCCAGCATCAGCCAGATGACAACCGCTATGCCGGCAACCGCCAAGGCCGCCGCTACACCCATAGCGCCCGCCGTCTTTTCAGTTTCTGCCGCTTCGCCACCGCTAAAAACAAACAAGCCGGGGGTATCGTCAAAGCGCGAGAATACTTCTTCCTTTAGCCGCTGGCCAAATGGCATGGCGGTTAATTCACTGGCGGGCGAAAAACTGGCGCGAACAGTCGCCGAGCGGTAGCCGTCGCGATGGTAGATACGAGTCACCGACGGTTCCTGTAGGGGGCTAACGACATCTCTAAGGCGCAACAAACTGCCATCCGCAGCGCGTATCGGCGTTTCCAGTAAGGCGTCAAGATTGCTGCGTGCCGCCGGTTCAAACATCACGCGCAGCTCGGTGGTATCGTCCAGATCGCGGTGTTCGCTGGCTTCTATGCCGTAAAATGCGGCATTTAACGTGCGGCCTACGGTTGCTGCGTCCAGCCCGCGTAAAGCCAGCTTCTCATAGTCAAGGTTGAGATTGATTTGCGGCGTACCTGGTCGTTCATCGATTTCCACTTCGATCACGCCGGGTACGGATTTCAGGAAGTTTGAAATTTCAAGCGCTGTGCCGCGGCGGTCCTGCTCGTCGTTCGATAGCACATGCACGGTGACCGGCTGGTCGGTGGGCGGCCCAAAATATTCGGATTGATAAACGGCTGTGACATTGGCCGGCAAGGTTAATTGTGACTGAATTAGCGGAATCCACTCGGCATTGGTGTGCTGCCTGCCGACCTGTTTGAACTGCACAATCAGCAGTGCCTCGTGGTTGGCCTCACCAATGTTTTTATCCAGTGATGTCGTGTTTTGATGACCAATACGGGCCGATACAGCGTCGAGGTCGGCGGCGGCAATGCGCATGATTTGCCGCTCAATGTTGGTGACGACCGCTTCGGTCTGCTCCAGTGCTGTGCCTGCTGGTGCGGTGATTTTTACAAACAGGCGGTCGGCATCATCTTGTGGAAACAGGATAAACGGCACGGCCGGGCGAATCACAAGCATAATAAATAGAAACGTCAGCAGCGCGATCAGCGCGGTAATCCCACGGTGGGGCAACACCCATTGCAGCGCACGCCGGTAGCCGCGCTCGAGTCGAATAACAAATTCGCGCTTGTCGATGCGCGCGCTGTTGCTTACCGTAGACATATGCGCGGGCAGTACGAACAGTGACTCAATTGCCGAGACGAACAGCGCCATGACCACCACCGCCGGAATTTGCCAGGTAATTTTGCCCGGCAAGCCGCCCAGTGCAACCAGTGGCGCGAAGGCGAGCATGGTGGTGAGTGCGGCTGCCGTGACCGGGCGCATCATTTCCACTGTGCCGGCCACCGCCGCGTCGCGGCGCGACAACCCCTGCGCCTGCTTGAACACGATGCGTTCCGACACCACCACCGCATCGTCAACCACCATGCCCAGCACAATAATAAACGCGGTTAACGACATCATGTTCAGCGACATATCGAAGCGGCCAAACACCGCCAGCGTGCCGAGAAATACCACGGGAATGCCAATCAGAATCCAGATAGCAGGCTGCAGGCGCACGAAAAATAACAGCACCAGCGTGACCAGTACGAAGCCAATCATGCCGTTGGTGGCCATCAGGCTAAGGCGATTACTGATGATGAACGACTCATCTTTCACTAGCTCATAGCGCACTCCATCCGCCAGCGGGGCGTTGGCCATGACGCTGCGCACATCGTCGACGGCACCAATAATATCCGCCATTTCACGCTTGTGAACCATTAAGGTTATGCCGCGCTCGCCGTTATTGTGCACCAGTAAATTGGTGTCTTCGCGGCCCCGTTCAATACGCGCTACGTCACGCACGCGCACTGCGCCACCGGTTTTGCTGAATTTCAAAATGGTATCGGCTACGTCGCGCGGTTCGCCGTAGCGGCTCCACATAACTACCTGGCGCTGATCGCTCGCGCTTTTCAGGTTACCGCCGGTGCTGGAGACATTGCGGTTATCGATAGCGGCAATAATCTCGGCCAAGGTAACGCCGTGGGCCAGGGCTTTTACGGGATCTAACAGCACACGCACTTCCGGATCTTGCAAGCCGACCAGGTTGACGATAGACACACTATCCAGCCGTTCGATGCGCTCTTCCAGGTCTTCGGCAACGGCAATTAGCTGCTCCGGCGGACCAGTCAAGGCAATCTCCACAACGACATCGCGCGCCGGGTTGAGATGTTTTACCACGGGCTCGTCTTGCATCTCCGCCGGAAAGTCGGTAATCGCCTCAATGGCGTTGCGAATATCCTGCTCTGCTTCGGCAATCTCTTCGGCGCTGTAGTCGTCATACAGTTCGATAGTGGTGAACGAGCTATTATCCGAGACAACGGTATGAAACTCATCGATGCCTTCAACCTCTTCGATGGCCTCTTCCAAAGGAATAGTGACTTTGGTTTCAACATCGCGCGCCGACGCGCCGGGCAACGTTGCCGTTACCCATATATAAGGAGTTGCAAAACTGGGAATGAACTCGCGCTGCAGATTGCTGGCGGCGACCAGGCCGAGCACTACGAGGGCCGCGGCAAATATATTGACCAGCAGGTGGCGGTCAACGAAAAAACGAATAATGGCTTCCATCGCGGCTGGGTTAGTGCCCGGAACTCACGGTTTTGTCGATGCGGCGCACTGTGACCGGTGCGCCGTCGCGAAGCGCAAACTGACCGTCGACCACTACACTGTCACCGACCTCTATGCCTTCCAGCACTTCGGCCAGTGTGTCGTTACGGCGGCCGATCGCCACCGGCCTGATGTTGGCGACGTCGTCCTTCACCGTGAACACATGCAGCCGACCGTCACGGCGAAATACGGCAGCGACAGGCACGCTAGTTCGCGCTTCGCCGCTATCGCTTGCGCCTGGTAGCCGTATGCTTGCCACCATGCCTTCACGCAGGGGGCTGTTTGACGCGTTGGCTAGCCAGATTTCGACACTGTAAGTGCCGGTGGCGGGGTCGGCTATGCGGCCGATGCTGCGTATCTCACCCTGCAGCGTTTTGGTACCTAATACGTCGAAGGCGAGGCCAGCACTAGTGTTGACTTGTAACAATGCGGCTTCGTCTGCCGTTACGCCGGCACGAATGCGCAGACGCGAGAAATCGGCCACCGTGACTACCGCCATGCCTGGCGTGACGTAGTCACCCTCCTGCACGTGCACCGCTTCCGCGCTAGCGTCAAACGGCGCGACAATTGCGGCGTCGGCCAGCGCCCGCGCCGCGCTTTCGGCGGTAGCCTGGCCAGCGGATAATTCTGCCTCGGCTCGTTGCACAGCGAAAGATAGCGCTTCCAGCTGGTCCTTGCTTATCGATGCGCTGGTGCCTAGTTTTTCGCCGCGTGCCAACTCGCTGCGCGCTGCTGCCACATCAACCTTGCGTGCGGCTACTCTGGCTAACGCCTCGGCATGGGCTGCTTTGGTTTTAGTTGCGTCCAGCAGCAACATTTTTTGGTTTTTGGCCACTGTGTCGCCCGGCTCCACTAGCCGTGAAACCACTCGACCGCTGACTTCCGCCGCGACGGTGGCCTTGCGAAAGGCTTCGGCGATGCCGGTAACCGCGGTCTGCCGGCCTATAGTTGCCAGCTTTGCCTTAGCGACGCTGACTTGCACGCGAGTGCCGGCAGTCGTTTGCACATCTTTTGGGGCTGGTTTTGCAGCATCGCCGCTGCCACTACTGCAGGCTGTTAGCAAGCTGGAAAATATGACTAGAGCGGCGCGACTTGCACGCCTGCGTTGATTTGTTAGATCAAAAATCGACACAAGAAAACAACTGGAATAGAGAATATGGGTGCGCTAAGTATATTCGTTGCAGACCACTAGCGATACGTCGCATATTTCATGGTTCGGCTTTTTGCTGCCACACTCGCCTGTGCCGCAGCGTGCCATAGTTCTACCAACTCCAGTTCTCGCACAGCCGATCATTGCGCTCAATTTCGTGCTGCGCTCTGCGCAATTGTCGCCAGCAGTCCGCTTATTGTTGCGGCCATTGCAATTAACCGGCTGGCTGGTCGTGGCGAATAATTGTTAGCAAAATAGTGCCAACGCGAAACCCGAATTTAGACATGCGCGACTCGTTGATCAATACGCCGGGGGAAACTAAATACATCCGGTCGTCTACCTTCACGTTCACCGTGCCATCGCCGTAGGGAACCTGCAAAACGTAGTCGAGAAAAATGCTGTTGCCAGACACGCGCAGTTCGCCATCACCCACCACGTCGCCTGCCGTGCCGATATATGCATCGTCGCCGGCTGGCGTAAGAGTCCATACTCGTTGCTGTTCTTCGCCGTCATTAAATATGAAGTTTTCATCCAGCGTTCCCACGCCGTTATCCCAGCTCGCTTTTATATCGGCGTTGAAGGTACGCGTCACTTTACCTTTACGGTTTTTGATCACGCCGTGGGCGGTGAGTTCGCCGCTAAAAAATTGTTCCGGATTAAACTGCGGTTTGAGATCGCTATAATCTGTTACCTGCACCTGCGAGCAGGCTGAGAGTACAACCAACGTGCCGGCTATTAATAATTTTGGAATCATTTTGTTGCTCCAGTTAACGCCCTTCCAATAACGCGTTCTAGCGAGTTCTTCGCGACTGAAGTCGCTCCCACAGGCCGTGTGTTTTCTGGTAGGAGCGACTTCAGTCGAGAAATCGGCGTGCTGGAATCTGGTTTTTGGACGCGCAGAGGTCAGGTTTTACTTCATTTTACGCCGCAATGCCGGCGGCGGATCAACAACGCATGATCTTAAAGACCCAGCACATCTTTGCCCTGTTCAAATACGATATCGACCGGAATACCTGCGTCATTGATTTTATCCAGCGATTTCTGCAGCGCCGGCGACACGCTGCCACTAGCCTTGACCCATTCTTCCACGCCGGCATAATCGCCATTGCCCTGTAAGGTCAGTATTTTGGCCGACATGGAGCGCACTGCCGCGCGCATTTTCTCCGGCTCAACGCGATAATGGCCTGTTGCTTCGTCGAAGGCGAACGCGCCCTGGTCGGCAAAATAGTTGAAGCGCAAAACGTTAGCCACACCGTGAGCGCTGCTTGCACCAAACCGCGAGGAGCGGAAAATACCGGCCAGGAAGGTGGTGTAGTAATCCATCAATTCGCCTTCGGTGATCTCGTCTGCCTTGAGCAACTCCTCAATCATATACAGGCCGAGAATATCGGCCTTGCCCTCTTCCTGGGCAGAGGCGTGGTCTTTCAGGGCTTCGCGAACCGTGCCGTTGCCATCCACCAGGTTTTTGATTCCCAGGCCGTGGGCTACTTCATGAAACATCGTGTTCGAGAAAAAAGCGTTGAAGTTAACGTGCTTACGTTGCTCTGGTGCGATAATTTCATTCGCTATAGGCAGCAGAATTTTATCGAACTTGGCCTGCATCGCATTGCGTAGCTGCAGCCGGCGCGTGCCTTTTTTCAGCTGCACTGTTTCATCGTTGGGTAGATTTATCGCGATGGTTTTCGAGCCAGCATTGCTATGCCCCGCGTAATACACAATGTCGTAAGCGTTCAGGTCGGAATCGGTTCCTGGTGTTTCGGCTTTGTATTGCTGTTTTACCGGCAAGCCTTTTTGCAGGCCCGGCAGTAGTTTCGCAAAATGCGCCAGCTTTTCGCTCCAGGCTTTATCCTTGATTAGTACATAGGCTTCGTATGCTGCCTTGTAGCCGAACAGCCGGTCTTCGTAGGTTTCAATCGGCCCAATAACTACGTCAATGCTATTGCTCTTCATGTCCATCCAGACCAGGTCGCTAGGCTGGTAGTTATCATCCAGAAGCGCTACGGCGCGTAGCTCCAGATAATTCTTAAACCCCTCATCCTCGGCCAGCGTGGCCGCCTCCCGCAACAGCTTTGCGGCGTTTTCCAGCTGCGGTCTGTAGGCCTCGCTGAAAGGCACCGCAGTTAGCTCTCCTTCCGCATCGCGTTTTACCAATGTGTACAAACCGCGAATTGCAGGATCAGCGGCATTTTCCACCTCAGCTTTGCTGACATCCTCAGGATAAAACTGTGCACCCAGCGGTTTGGGCGCGTAATCCGGTATAAGCACAGCGTCGCCGTTTAACCGGTCCCATGGCCCGTAATTAATTTCGACCATGCGGCGCAGATTGTCGTTCTCGATGCTGCTTAGCAATTCGGTTTTGTCGCCATAGCTTTGCAGCCAGAACAGCTCATCCATGATTTTTGACGCATCGATCAACAGGCCGATGATTTGTTTTTGATTGTCATTAAGCGTTGACAGTTCGGCATCTAACGTAAAGCTTGCGTAGGTAATAGCGGGATCAGGATAGGTTTGCACCGTTTCGGCTGTAGCCGCTGGCTCGGCAGAAGGCTGTTCCTCTGCCTCTTTTGAGCCGCAGGCGGTGAGCACAAAACCAAGGGTAGCGCACGCCAGCAGCGTGCTAATTTTTGAACCTGATGTTGGTATACAGAGATTGTTCATATGTTTTCCAGTAAGTGACTGTTCATTGCACCGCCTTCCACACCGCGAACCCGGCAGGACGTAAACCGTAGCGCGCCCGCACCCTATCATGCCAAAGGTTGGCGCATTTGTGGCGCGTTTAAAAGAATTGCGCCACTAAAATGGCGCAATTCTAATAGAAAGTGGCGCATAAAATGAATAACGTGATTTTTTTCACTGCATCGACCGCCAGTGAGCGCTCGCGAATACTAATGCTGCAGTCAGAAGTTAATGGAAGACTGCTCTTGTAAATAGTCTGGACCGAGCAAGCCAATGCGGTCTTCCTTCATCAGCTCGCGCGACACTCGGAGAGCATCGTCGTTTGCCGTATCCGCCTCGGCGCGACGCATCAACGTGGCGAACTGCACGGCAATCCGTGGGTAGTCGCTGTCTGGCTGAGCAATGGGTTCTGCAATGCGCAGGCTTTGCAGGTCACTCAGAAAGAAACCCACATCAGTACTTGTGGGTGGATTAGTGGTATACCGGTCGTAGCTAATATCAAGAAAGCGATGCCTTGGCCCGTTGCTAAACTCAAAACCATCGGTCAACGACACTGTGCCGGTGATTCCCAGAAAGGTGCTGACATATCGATTTCGAAGTAACGTAGCCAACTCCAAATCGTCGTCTCCCAGCCCGTCTTTCGGAATGCGTGACAATAGTTCAACGTTGTGGCAGCGTTCAAGTGTCTTCCAGTTGTCGTCTTCACCAGGGTGCAGTGGATTGCTTAAACCATTCGACATTAGCCAGATGTACTGTTTGGTGTAGCCAATCAAAAAACTGAATCGATAACTTGGCCACATCGGGTCGATGGGAAACGGCATGCTCGGGTAGTGCAGGTCGTACACCTGAATCGCCGGTACAGCAAGATACTCGGCCAACCACTGGCGCCTTTTTACCATGGCGCGCTCGACATAGCGCACATGCTCCTCCCGCTGCAACGAATCAAAATCGACAGCAATGGTGGCTTGCCAGCGCTTATCCGTGCTGCGCTGCAGCGACAGCTTGTGAAACGGTTGTTGCTCCCAGAGTTCGAGTTTCGACGTCACGTTTACGAAAAACGGCCGATGATTACTGCCCAGGTCGTAGCGGTGGAATTGATCTATTGTGACGTTCTGTATGCCAAAGCTCTGCGCTTTGCCATGCTGGATATCGAAATTAAATTGCAGAGATTGGTCTCTGTGCTCCATATAATCAATAGTGTCTATGAAGTGCTTTTCCAGCTCGTCGATTATTCCACGGATGGCAGGCTGAGCAGCAAGATCGCTGGACTTGGAACGAACGATTTTTAATGGCATGTTTCATTACTGTGGGTTGGTGAGTATAAAGCCCGGTAAATGGGCATGGCATGATGTGACAGGCCCCCGAGTGCAAGCAAAGCCAGTGCTAACAGCCAATTTTTGCTCAATTTACTATAAAAAAAACGATACCGGCAATCTTAATAAAGCCCGTTTGAAATTGGCAATAATCACGTCGACCACAGAGTTATAATCGCCACGTCTATTTTTCCATTTTTTCAATCAACGCCAGCAATTGCTCAACGCTAGGCCGCGAGGCGTAATCCTCCGGTGCATGCGACACCATCACGTTACCGCTTGTATCGATCAAAAACGCGGAAGCAACAGCAATGCTGTTATGGCTCTTACCGCTCCAGTCCTGCAGGTTAATGCCGTACTCTTTGTATTTCTCTAACGTAGCCGCATCCAGTTCAAGCACAACGTTGAACGCTTTGTGGGCCAATAGATCAGGGTCGCTCAAAACTGGAAACGGAATATCATACTGCGCACTTATTATCGCCGACTTGTCTGGCTCATCCACACTGATCAGCACCGGCTGCACGCCGGCTGCCTTTAACTTGTCGTACTTTGTGGCGAGCTCGCGCACCTGCATATTGCAAAACGGGCACCAGCCGCCACGGTAGAAGACAATCAAAGCAGGTTTGTCCTGCCAGGCGTTTTTAAGGGGGTAGGGCTTGCCGTGCATGTCGTTGATGGTTAATTCTTCAACATGATGGCCTACCTTTAAGCCTTTGTTGTTTTCATTGACGCCGAGATTTTCGGTTGCGGTGGGTTTGTAGGGTTTGGGGGTGGCGAATTTTGTGGGGTTAGTCGATTGGCTTGGCGGATTTTCAGCGTTGCCCGTTGAAGTGAAACTGAAAATAGCGAGTAAGACTGCAGGTAGAAAAATGTGTGAGCTTGGACATTTATTCATTTTATATTCCGTGTGATTAGGCTATCAGGTTTGATTCGTTTAGTAGGCACGGCTCCGAGCTGAGGCCAATTGAAATGCTTCCCTGATTGCTAGATCGATTGACATCGATCACTGCAAATCAGCAAGAAGCTGCTCGTCCAGCGGTGCGTCCAGGCGCCATTCCACACTCATTGGTTTTTCACCGCTGCTCTTCACATACTGCACAGTTCCAAAATATATAAAAGGCGCGCCCTTGCCTCCGTCCAGTTTGTGCTTGCGAACGAAAAGATGTACCCGACTGCCATTAGCTGTATGGTAAATAATGTCCTTACCCCTTTTGGCGTTAGGACTAGTATTGTTCTGACTCTGCCAATGAAAACGATCCTGATCGATGAAGTAGTCGTGATATTGGTGATCTACGCTCTTGCCTTGTTTGTTTAGTGTTACCAGTAAAAACTGATCAGGGTGATTATTGGGGCATACATGACCAGACTGCCAAAGCCCTGTGTTAAATTCCAGACCAAATAGCGCGGGTATTTCCTCTCGCATGAACGCTCTATGAAGATACAAATCCACAACATCGATTGTTTGCCTAAAGCGAGCAATGGTATTCATGGCACTGGTGGCCATGATGGGTTCGTAATCTGGATTCTGCGCGACTAGCAGATATTGATTCTCGCCAAGTTTTCTGACGCTTCTTAGCAAGTACTGATCGTCACCCGTTACATCCTGCTGTTCAATCGCAACCGTCTTACCGTTATTACTGCCGGCGCTGTCTGGCGTTATCAGCTCAAGCAATAAGTAGTCGCCGGATTTAATTGGGTTGCGGCCGCCGTCCATAGAGTTGCCGGTTGCCCGAGCGATAAAGTGTCGCGCAGGATCTAGCTTACCGTAAGAGTTGGGTAGCGATTGATTTATGCTCTATGTGTTCAGTTTCATGTTGGCTGCTCCTGAAATGACCGCACGCGATACGTAAATCAGGAAAATAGGGTATTTCCTGCATCTCTGACATATCAAGCTGATAAGTACTCGGCGCTGAAGGCCGCGTTTTATTGGCCAAGCGAGCCTCGTACTGCAGAAATCGATAATTCACGATTTCTTGAACTAACACTACGAAGGTGTCGTAGCTATCTTTATCCAGTTCTGGCCGGAAGCAGAATTTTCCATCAACCTCCATGAAAAATGATTTTCCAGATACGGTGTTTCCGCCTACCCATGCGTTAATAGGGTTTGCACGCCAGTACATATGCCACTTGTTCTGCGTCGCTGATGAGAATTCATCAGTATTTTTAAACCTTTCCGGCAAATCAGCGAGCATTACTCGGTGTCGCTGTAACACCTCAAAACTTTTTTCTGCTAACTTCGACGTTGAAGGTGGTGACGCGAACCCTTCCAGTTCTATCAGTGCTTCCAACAAGATCAATTTAAAGCCCTTGGTGAGGCTTGTCGTTTCAATCTCAGCAAAAAAATCCTGATAATGACCAAGGCAAACTTTCTCAGCATCATCCAAATCGGTTTCGTCATTTACTAAAGCTAGCCATTGACCATACTCCTTACGGATTGTATCGACCGCACCGCCAGCTCTATAAAACTCAGCCATAACGGGTCGCCGGCCATAAGAGTCACGTAAGGCCCGGTAGATAGCCAGCTGTGGATCAAGCTTGGTGGCAAT
>RCMY010004420.1_pt1 | contig 13453 bp, 13 predicted proteins | sample 2041341 | NCBI WGS metagenome assembly RCMY01 (sample SAMN09708234, study PRJNA481090) | Marine sediment metagenome, whole genome shotgun sequencing project. | reverse complement strand
TTAAAAAATCACTTGTACAGTAACGAATTAGCCGTATATTTGCATCCGCTTGTTGAAAAAATAGGCGGTAAATCAAACAAATACACATAATATGTATGCAATCGTAGAGATGGCAGGGCAGCAATTTAAAGTTGCGAAAGACCAAAAAGTGTATGTGCACCGTTTACAGACCGAAGAAGGCAAAAAGGTAACTTTTGGCAACGTACTTCTTTTGGGCGACGGTTCGGACATCACTATTGGCGCCCCGGCTATAGACGGAGCCGCAGTTGAGGCTAAAGTCGTTAGGCACCTAAAAGGTGACAAAGTAATCGTCTTTAAAAAGAAAAGACGTAAAGGATACCGTAAGAAAAACGGACACCGTCAATCATTAACCGAAATCGTAATCGAAAGTATCGTTACCAAAGGCGCGAAAAAAGAGGAGAAGAAGGAAGAGGCCAAACCTGTAGCGAAGAAAGAAGTTATGAAAAAAGCGGCGCCAGTAGAAAAGGCGGCAGCTCCAAAGCCAAAAGCTGAAAAGGCCGAGCCAAAAAAAGTATCTTCTAAAAAGGACGACCTTAAGAAGATTGAAGGTATTGGACCTAAAACTGCAGAAGCCTTGGCAAATGCCGATATGGGTACTTTTGCTAAATTGGCCAAGATGGATTCGGAGAAAATAAAGGAAATCTTGACCGAGGCAAGTTCAAACTTAGCCCATCTCGATCCCGGAACCTGGCCAGCGCAAGCGCAATTGGCCGCCGATGGTAAATGGGACGAGTTGAAGAAGTGGCAAGACGAACTCGACGGAGGGAAAAAATAAGTAGGTAGTTGCATTAGTTGTTAGACCCGTAATTTTTGGGGTAATCAATAATCAATAATTAAGAATCAATAATTCCACACAGCCATGGCACATAAAAAAGGAGTAGGTAGTTCTAAAAACGGTAGGGAATCGGAATCAAAACGCTTGGGTGTTAAGATTTTTGGTGGCCAAGCCGCCATCGCCGGCAACATCATCGTAAGACAACGCGGTACAAGGCACAACCCCGGCCAAAATGTATACCTTGGAAAAGATCACACACTACATGCCCGTGTAGACGGACTTGTAAAATTCGAAAAGAAAGTCGGTGGAAAGTCATTTGTTTCCATCGAGCCGTTCGAGGCTTAAGCTTTTTCCGAAAATAATAGTAAAAAACCCTCTTCAAATTTTGGAGAGGGTTTTTTGTTAAAACTAGCGTTTGAAATCTAGTATCTATAGTATTCAGGCTTGAAAGGCCCTTTCACCTCGACACCAATATACTCCGCTTGATCCGGCTTCAATTCGGTCAGCTCCGCATCAAGTCGTGATAGGTGCAATTCCGCTACTTTTTCATCCAAATGTTTAGGTAACATGTATACCTCGTTATCGTAATTGTCGCTGTTCTTCCAAAGTTCGATCTGCGCCAAAGTCTGATTTGTAAACGAGTTGCTCATTACGAAACTGGGGTGGCCGGTAGCACAGCCCAAGTTGACCAAACGGCCTTCGGCCAGTACGATAATATCCTTTCCATCGATAGTGTACTTATCAACTTGGGGCTTGATCTCATCTTTGGTATCGCCGTAGTTTCCGTTCAACCAAGCCATATCGATTTCATTGTCAAAGTGACCGATGTTACAGACAATGACCTTGTCTTTCATCGCTTTGAAATGTTCGGGACGGATAATATCCTTGTTTCCAGTAGTGGTGATTACGATGTCTGCTTTGCCGACTACATTTTCCAATCTTTTTACCTCAAAGCCGTCCATACAGGCCTGAAGGGCACAGATTGGGTCGATTTCGGTAACGGTTATGATGGCACCTGCACCTTTAAAGGAAGCTGCGGTACCTTTTCCGACATCGCCGTATCCACAAACGACTACTTTTTTTCCGGCTAGCATGGTATCGGTCGCCCGGCGAATGGCATCAACTGCACTTTCGCGGCAGCCATATTTGTTATCGAACTTTGATTTGGTGACGGAATCGTTCACATTGATCGCAGGCATGGGCAATGTACCTTTTTTCACACGTTCATATAGTCGGTGAACCCCGGTGGTTGTTTCTTCGGATAGGCCTTTAATGTTACTGGCCAGCTCAGGGAACTGATCTAACACCATATTGGTAAGATCACCGCCATCGTCCAAAATCATATTTAAGGGTTCGCGATTTTCACCAAAAAATAAGGTTTGCTCGATACACCAGTTGAATTCCTCTTCGGTCATACCTTTCCAAGCGTAGACGGGTATGCCAGCAGCGGCAATGGCTGCGGCAGCATGATCTTGTGTCGAAAAGATGTTGCACGAACTCCACGTAACATCCGCGCCCAAGGCGATCAAAGTTTCGATAAGTACGGCGGTCTGAATCGTCATGTGAAGACATCCGGCGATACGCGCGCCCTTCAAGGGTTGCTCGTTTCCATATTCTTCACGCAGTGCCATCAGTCCTGGCATTTCGGCCTCGGCCAGTCCGATTTCCTTTCTTCCCCATTCCGCCAAGGCGATATCCTTTACTTTATAAGGTACAAATGCAACAGTTTTCGTTTCCATCTTCTTTTTATTTTTTACTTTCGTTACTATCCATATAATAAGGACTGTTTTTTGAAACAATCCGGAATTTGTCAAAGTTAATAAAATCGAATATAACCTCATGCCTCTTTACAATACATTAACGGTAAACCCTTCTATCAAAGCCTATCTGTGGCAGGTGACAGAATCGGAATCCGAACTTTCGGAAGGAATTGCCTTAACGCCACATTGCCAAAAACGGATGGACGGTATGAAGTCCGAATTGCATCGCAGGGCATTTTTGAGCATCCGCCATTTGATGGCCGAAGCAGGCTATGAAGATCATGACCTATATTACGACGATGCCGGAAAACCACATTTAAAGGACGGGAACAAGATTTCCATTACACATTCGAACCATTTTACGGGCATAATCGTTAGTTCGGATAAGGAAGTGGGCATCGACATCGAGAAACAGCGAGAAAAAATCCTCCGCATCGCCCACAAGTTTACCCCCATCGAAGAATATAGTACTATAGCCAATAGGGATGCCCTGATCCAGAAGCTGACCATAGTTTGGGGCGCCAAAGAGGCCTTATATAAAATTTATGCCGAACCCGGTCTTAGCTTTCTACATCATATCAATGTAAAGGATTTCTCTTTCGAGGATGATCGCACTACCGCAGGAATACTTTATAAAGGAAACGAGTCGTTCTACGAGATTGAATTTTTGGAGTTTGATGGGTTTACTTGTGTTTATGCAATTAAAGGCTAGCTTGCTTTGAAGTGTTAGGCACAGTGGTTTAAGGTTTAATCGCTACTTCGTAGCTGTTTAAAGTTTAAGGTTGTTTAAGGTTTTTTTGCTTTGAACCTTGGACTTGCCAATGGCAGGCTTGGACTTTAAATTGTTGAATTCAGTTTAAAATCTAAAAAATGAACATCTCCGTTGAACTAACCTTTTCCCCATTGCAAAACGATTTTGAAGACCACATCATCGGCTTTATCAAAAAGCTCCGGGCATCGGGACTCACGGTTTTGGAAAATCCGCTCAGTACCCAGGTCTATGGCGATTATGATGCAGTGATGAAGGTGTTGAACGAAGAGATAAAAACTGCTTTTGAGTTAATGGACAAAGGTTTGCTCTATTTAAAAATCGTAAAATCGGACCGCAGTGGGTATGAGTCAGATTTTTGATTTTTTCCTGGACCCCTATCGGGGAAAGGAAACTTATATTGTCATTCTAGAGGCCATTGTTTTGGTCACAGGCATCCTGAGTGTTTGGTATGCGAAAAAGGAAAATATCCTTGTGTACCCGACCGGTCTGGTTGCCACGGTCCTTACCGTTTATCTTTTTTTTAGGGACGGCCTTCTTGGTGATATGATGATGAATTTGTATTGGTCGGCTATGAGCATTTATGGCTGGTGGAACTGGTCCCGAAAAAAGGGCGATAAAAAAGTGGTGCAAATCTCGAGAACGACCACGAAGGAAAAATGGATCGGTTTTGGTTTTTTTTTAGCGACTATGGGCATGAACTACGGGGTTTATAAGACATTTGGCCATGACATTGAAACCTCGAACTATGTCGATATTTTCACTTCGGGAATCTTTTTTACAGCTATGTGGTACATGGCTCTTAAGAAGCTGGAGAATTGGACGCTCTGGATTGTTGCGGATATCATTACAGTACCTTTATACGCATACCGTGGATGGGGTATGTTGTCACTACAATATATTATTTTTACCGTCTTGGCCATTCAAGCGTACATTGCATGGAAGAAAAGCTTAAACAAAAGTCCTCGAACATTATTAAGGTAGTGCTTTTTGGCCCGGAATCCACTGGAAAGACGACCTTGTCCGAACAACTGGCCCGCCACTACAACACGGTTTGGGTGCCGGAATATGCTAGGGAGTACCTTCAAAAAAAATGGAACGACGAGCGCAAGACCTGTGAACCCCAAGATTTATTGCCCATTGCAGTGGGGCAGATGCGGTTGGAGAACGAACTGACGGAAAAAGCAACGAATATTCTCGTTTGCGATACCGATTTGCTCGAAACCAAGGTGTACTCTGAAGCATATTACATAGGGCATTGCCACCCCTTGCTGGAAAAGTATGCGCTACAAAATACGTATGAACTTTACCTATTGACTTATATTGATGTCCCATGGGTAGGGGATGATTTAAGGGATAAGCCCAATGAAAGGGAAAAGATGTTTGCCTATTTCAAAAAAACCTTAGAAGAAAATGACCGAAAATTTATTATATTGAACGGCGATAAAAAAACGCGGTTGCAGACGGCTATTTCAGAAATCGATAAACTGATGGTTAAGAATAGGCAGTAACTGCTGCGGTAGGCGGTTTTAATTTGAAGATTTGAAAAATTCATCAATTTGAAAATTGGAACATCGTAGAGACGCAATGTAGGGACGCAATGCATTGCGTCCCTACTATAATCTGCAACACAGAAAATCGAGCCCATTGAATTTGAACCTTGAACTTGAATTTTAAACCGGTTACCGAGCGTAGCCGAGGTATGAACTTGACACTTGAAACATGACACTGACAAAAAATGATTTGGAACTACTATCCAAAAAAGGAATTTCCGAAAGAAAGGTAAACGAGCAGATCGAGACCTTTAAAGAAGGGATACCCTTTGTACAACTCGAAAAGGCCGTGACGGTAGGGGAGGGCATCTCGAAATTTGATGCTGAAGAAGAAAAACGATTGATAGAACGGTTCGACAAGGCCCAAGATACAATGGAATTGCTGAAGTTCGTGCCGGCATCTGGGGCTGCCTCCCGTATGTTCAAGGCGTTGTTCAATTTTTTGGATGCCTACGATCCATCCGAAGAAAGTTTGGACGATTATTTAGAACGGACCGGCGATACCGATATAAAAACGTTTTGCGAAGGCCTTACCGATTTTCCCTTTTATAAGATTGTAGAAAACCGTATTTCCGGAAAGGTATCCTCCAAAGACGAAGAAGTATATCTGTTCGTAAAGGAAATGATGTCCGAGGATGCGCTGAACTACGGATTCTATCCGAAGGGACTTCTACCTTTCCACAATTACGGCGATCACACCGCTACGCCTTTTGAAGAACATTTAAAGGAAGCTTCGGTCTATGCCAAAACTGGCGATACTGCAAAATTACATTTCACTATTTCCGAACAGCACGGTGATATGTTCAATAAGGAATTCTCGAATTGTAAGGATAGGGTTTCTTCGGCCACCCAGACTTCGTTCAACGTAAGCTATTCCTATCAAAAACCATCGACTGATACTATTGCGGTAGATATGGACAACGAACCCTTTCGCACCGATGATGGTAACGTTTTGTTCAGGCCAGGTGGCCACGGCGCCTTAATAGAGAACCTGAACGATCAAGATGCCGATATAGTCTTTATAAAGAATATCGACAACGTAACCGTACCTAGGTTTGCTGGAGAGGTTGTGGATAGCAAAAAAGTATTGGCCGGTGTTTTGCTCGAAGTGCAGGCAAAGGCTTTTGAATATGCACGACGCTTGATTGACGGCAATTTGTCAGCCGGGCAACTGGACGAAATCAAAAGATTTTTGGAAAATGAACTCAACGGCCGCCTTTCAGATAAGTTTGCCAGTTTCAATATCGGGCAACAGATCGATATCTTGAAGGATAAAATAAATAGGCCCATCCGTATTTGCGGCATGGTGAAGAACGAGGGCGAACCCGGAGGAGGTCCGTTTTGGATCAAAGACCGAAAAGGAAACGTATCGTTACAGATAATCGAATCGGCCCAAATAGATATGGATAATTCGAAACAGGCCGATATCCTAAAAAATGCAACACATTTTAATCCCGTCGATCTGGTGTGCGGTATAAAGGACCATAATGGCAAAAAGTACGACTTGATGAAATTTGTAGATACGAAACAAGGTTTTATTACCGGAAAGACCAAAGATGGCAGGGAGCTGAAAGCCTTGGAGCTTCCCGGACTCTGGAACGGGGCCATGGCCTACTGGAATACTATTTTCGTAGAAGTGCCTTTGCAGACCTTTAGTCCCGTTAAAACTGTGAACGATCTGTTGAAACCCGCTCATCAAGTCAAATAGTTTGGGGTGTTTTACCCAAAAATTCTACTAAAACCGAAAAAAGTGTGTAAATCTTACACACTTTTTTCGGTTTTTACACACTGGTATACATGTCTTTGCTTATTTTGATATAGTTAAGTTATTGATAATCAGTACAAAATGGTAATATTCGGTACCAATTCGTGATTGGCACTATTTTCCCTTTATACTAATCGATTGTCAAAACAAATGATACTCAAAACAAATAGAAACAAATTTTAATTTAAACACACACACAAGATGAAAAATTTAATGATTGCCGCAGTACTTGCTCTAGGAACAATGACTGCTTTCGCACAAGAAGAGACTGCCGTTGAAGAAACTGCAACTGAAGCTACAGAGGTTGTTGAAGAAAACGCTACCGAAGCTGTTGAAGCTGTTGAAGAAACTGCCACTGAAGCTACTGAAGCTGTTGAAGAAACTGCAACCGAAGCTACTGAAGCTGTTGAAGAAAATGCAACCGAAGCTACTGAAGCTGTTGAGGAGTCTGCTGAAGAAGCAACAGAAGAAGTTGCTGCTCAAGACGGTTTCAACGAAGTTGCTACTGAAGAAGTGCCAGAAGCTATCACTTCCGCTTTAGAAGAAGCTCACCCAGGAGCTACTATCGATAAAGCTTCTATGAACGGAGACTCTCAATACAAATTGGAAGTTACTACAGAAGCTGGTGAATCAGCTGAATTATATGCTGACGCCGAAGGTAACTGGATCGAAATGTAATTCGAGAATTTATCTCACTAAGCTCCTTTAGCTTGGTTATAGAAAGCCCCGAACTCCGAAAGGTGTTCGGGGCTTTTTTATGGCTCCATCTTTTGACGAAGTTCAATCGATTGTCAATTAGATTCTTCGCTTCCGTATGGCGTGTATGTTAATTAAAAAAGTAGGGTAACGTGGTCAAATTATATAGAGCCAGCTTTGATAAAGTTCGATAAAGTATCGATTAGATTCCTCGCTTCCTTATGGCTTGAATCTTCCTTTAGATATCATAGCAGCTTTTTATTAGTTTTTAAAGCCACCTTTCAGCCGGAAAGCCTATTCCGTTTTGCTCTTGAATTTGTTAGATATACCCCTCGTAATTTCAAGTGCCGTATACATTTTACACGCTTTGAAGACTAAGTATACAAAATTACACAGTTTAATATTCTGATATTATTATTAAGATATTGATTATCAGTATTTTAAAATACAGATTGATTTTGGTATCATTATTTCTATACTATATAGAAGTTTAACAAATTAAAACTAGAACCATGAAAAATTTAATGATTGCCGCAGTAATGTCCTTAGGAACAATGACTGCTTTTGCACAAGAAGAAAACGCCGTTGAAGAAGCTGGAACCGCTGTTGAAGAAACTGCAACCGAAGCTACTGAGGCCGTTGAGGAGAATGCAACCGAAGCTACTGACGCTGTTGAAGAAACTGCAGCCGAAACTACTGAGGCCGTTGAAGAGAATGCAACCGAAGCTACCGATGCGGTAGAGGCTACTACCCAAGGTGATTTCGCCGAAGTAAGTGCTGAAGAATTACCAGAATCCGTAACATCAGCAGTTGCAAAAAACTATCCTACTGCCTCTATTGATAAGGCATACGTTAACGAAGCTAACCAGTATAAATTAGAGGTATCATTGGAAGATGGTACAGCTGGAACTTTGTACGCTGACGAAAATGGTAACTGGATCGAAATGTAAATAACTGAAGTTATTTGTTTTGTATCAAGTTGGTTTGGTCGGAAAGGGGTCGTATTTATACGTCCCCTTTCTTTTTTTGGTCAAGATGGGTTTTTCGACTATATTATTTTAAGTAAGTAGTACTACAAATAAAGCCAGATGAAACATTGGAAAATGCGAAATATCAAAACAGGACTATATTCGATGGGCGGTATTGATGCGGAATTTAATAGTCACGGTAAAAAGTTCACGAATAAAATTGGAGTGAAAGGCACTTTATTCCACTATGTTTATGGTTTTAAAGTCGATGATGACAGTGTCAGGCGATTTTATCCCAGGGGTGCGAGAACCTTAAAGTATTTTGAGGTCGTGGCCTTTGAGAACAATCAAGAGATTCAGGTGATCTCCGGTAGAAATATGTTTACCCGCAATCAATTGCTCAACAAAGAGGACAGAATATTGAACGACCTGACCCCAACGGAATTAAAAGCCGAAATGAAAAAGCAGTTTTAATTGTAGAATTTTTATACGATTTTCACAATTATACACAGTATTACACAATCAAAATCAAAGCGTAAAAACGCAAACACCTATTTATCAGAGATTTAGGATGGATAATCTTTCTGGTATACTATTTTCAATGTACTAAGAGAATTTAATCTTTAATTATTCTAAAATTAGAACACCATGAAAAAATTATTTATCACAGCTGTATTCGCATTAGGAAGTTTAACTGCATTCGCTCAAGAAGAGCAAGCTACTGAAGCTCAAGATACCGCTACTGAAGCTGTTGCACAAGACGATTTTTCTGAAATCGCTATCGAGGAAGTTCCTGAAGCAGTGACTTCTATGATTGAAACTAACTATCCTGGTGCCACTGTAAATAGTGCAGCTAAAAACGAAGCTGGTCATTACAAAGTAGAAGTTTCTTTGGAAGATGGTACTTCAGGTGCCCTTATTCTTGACGAAGAAGGTAACGCTGTTGAGCAGTAAGAAGTATTTAAATCGCTTGGGAAACCCAACAATATTTAAGGGAAAAGGAACCGTTTCAACACGGTTCCTTTTTTTATGCGTTATAGTGCAATTGTTTTGCATTAAAGGTTCTGGTTAACTAGGAAACGGGATAGCTAACGGATAAACTGGCTTTTTAAGATAAATTTAAATAAGAAACCGCTTTCTTATGGTATTTTTACGTAGATAGTTATCGACCACAAGAACACAATATGCCAAACCTCTTAATTATTGAAGACGATGCAGCTTTCTGCCAAATGCTCCAAAAGTTTTTGACCAAACACGGCTACGATGTGGAGACCAGTTTTACCGCAACCGACGCCAAGGAAAAGTTCGAGGCAACTAATTTCGACCTTATTCTTACTGATTTACGGTTGCCCGATTATGATGGCATACAGCTATTGGGCGATATTAAGAGTGTGAGTCCCAAGACCCAAGTAATCTTAATGACCGGTTATGCCGAGGTAGGATCGGCCGTAAACGCCATGAAAAAGGGGGCTTTTGACTATATTTCAAAACCTTTTACCCCTGACGAGATCGTAATGATTCTTGACAATGCCCTAAAAGCCCAGGTGCCTAAGGACTCTGACTTACGGGTCACAAATGCAGATTCTATTTCGGAGGAAAAAGAGAATAATTCCCCGAAAAACGAGCTTCCGTCAGCAAACATATCCGATGCAAAAGTCGTCAAAGGTATAAGTGAGGCATCTCAAAAATTATTAGAATATATAGATTTGGTCGCGCCGACAGATATGTCCGTCTTGATTACTGGCGAAAGTGGCACCGGAAAAGAAGTGACCGCCAAGGCCATACACGATGGCAGTAAACGAAAAGGTTTTAACTTCATAGCGGTCGATTGTGGCGCTATTCCCAAAGAATTGGCTACAAGCGAGTTTTTCGGGCATATTAAAGGAAGTTTCACAGGTGCGATCGAAGATAAGATGGGCAACTTTGAGGCGGCCGATAAGGGTACACTATTTTTGGATGAAGTGGGAAACCTATCCTATGAAAATCAGATACAACTACTCCGTGCACTGCAAGAACGCAAGATCAAGAGGGTGGGCAGTACCAAGGAAATCGAGGTAGATGTGCGCATTATCACCGCTACGAACGAAGATTTGACCGAGGGAGTAGAAGAGGGCACCTTCCGTGAGGATTTATATCATCGTCTGAACGAGTTTTCGATTCAGATACCTTCTTTGGAAGAACGGTTCGAAGACCTGATACTTTTCGCCGAGAACTTTTTGCGAAAGGCAAATACCGCGCTGGATAAAGATGTGGATGGCTTTTCTGAGGAAGTATGGGAAGCTTTTCGCCAGTATCGCTGGCCCGGAAATTTACGGGAACTACAAAACGTAATAAAACGGGCCGTATTGTTGACGACAGGTGAAGAGGTACAATTAGAGGCACTGCCCAAGGAGGTATTGCAGCCCCAAGAAAAAGAATCGGTGGCCGATGGCTTTTCAAAATCCGAATTTGAAAAGGATAGAATAATCAAGGCCCTAAAAAAAACGAACTTCAATAAATCAAAAGCGGCCAAGTTGCTACAGGTAACGAGAAAGACCCTGTACAATAAGATCAACCATTATAAATTGGATCTTTAGCCGATGGTAGTTGCAGATTAATGTTTAATTCTGGGCGAAGACTTTAATTTGATTTGTTGTTCGCTTTGCGCCATACGTCGTACTAAAGAAAAGCGTAAAGCGATCTGCGGATAGCGCAAGCTGAACGGTTGAACTTTGCCGATGGTAGTTAGTTTAACACCTGTCGCTCTTCCAGTTCGGCAACAAGGGCCTTCACATTTGTTTTAAGCTGTCGTAGGGATTGCGATAGCGTTTCGCTGTTCATATTTTGAATAGTCGCAAGCTCCATTTTTTCCAAAATGGAAACAGAATCCTTTACCTTCAATTGTCGAAACATCGGTAGCATCCTGTGGGCGACATGGTTAATCTGGTCGTAGTCGTTCGCCCTAACGGTCTCATCCAAAAGTTGCATATTTGTTCGGGTGTCGTTTAAAAAGGTTTGGAGTACCTCATTGATAGCATCTTCGTTTTTTCCTAAAAAAGAGTGGATAATATCGAGGCTATACAATCTCTGAGTTTCTTGCGATTCCACGACAAGTTCTTCCTTTTTCGACGCTTTAGCGGTAGCGATGCCCAATAATTTTAAGGTGGCGACCAGTTCACCTTTCGTGAAGGGTTTTTGTAGCACTTGGGTAAAGCCTATGCTGGTATAGGATTCAGGTCCCAAATCTCTTCGGCCGGTCATGGCGATAATGGGCTGGTCGGAGTAGTGTTCATACTTGCCTGAACGTAGTCGTTTTAAGACTTCGAAACCTGTTATCTGGGGCATTTGAATATCGGTCAGTACGATATCGTAGGCCAAGTGCGAATCTTCTTCGATAGAAAGAAAGTTAGTAAAGGTGTGAGCGGTAATTCCCATACTTTCAGCCAGTTCGCGCAACATGTGAAGCAGAGAGGTGTCATCGTCAATGATCAGCATGCGGAGTTTTGGGGCCATATAAGGCATTTCTTTATCCGCATCTTTTATCGCGCTGGTAATTTCTAACGGCACTTGAAAGGTAAATGTGCTGCCCTCGCCCAATTTGCTCTGTAGTGTCAAGGAACCATGGAGCAGTTCGGCCAGTTTTTTCGATATGGTAAGCCCTAGTCCATGGCCACCGAATTTTTTTTCGGTATCGCTATCGGCCTGGGTGAATTCCTTAAAGATGAGATATTGTTTTTCTTTGGCGATACCGATACCGGTATCAGTAACCTCGATTTTTGTATTCAGTTCTTCTTTCCCTTTTCCGCTATCGGCGGTGGCTTTGATTTTAATATGGCCGTCTTCGGTGAATTTAAAGGCGTTTCCGATGAGATTGGTCAATACCTGACGTATCCTGAAAGGATCTCCCAAAACGGTTTTTTCAAGTTCTGGGGCGATATCAAGTATCAGTTTCAGTTTTTTGTAGGCGTGTAGGGCTTGAAGGTTTTCGGCGGTTTCCTGAATCAAATTGGAGGCTATGAAGGGTACTTTTTCGATGTTCAGTTTTCCAGCCTCCAATTTTGAGAAATCCAAAAGGTCGTTGACTAGGTTGCCCACATATTCCGATGCCGATTTTAAACTTTGGATGTACCTGGCCTGCTTTTTTGATAAATCAGTGCTTTCCAAAAGATCCGAGTAGCCGCTTATGGTATTCAATGGGGTACGCAGGTCATGGCTAACGGTAGATATCAGTTGTTCCCTGCTTTTTAAGAGGGATTCGGAGAATTTTTTCTCTTTCTCCAGCTTTACCCGATAGGTTTGAACCTTCCAATAATCTCGGGTAATCAAGAAAGAAAAGATACCGACGATTAAGAAGCCGATCAATGAGGCTAGCCCGGCAATACGTGTCGTTCTCTTGAGAGCGGCCTGTTTTTCCATGTTACTCTCGTAACTACTGGCCATGACCTCTTGTTCGAACGCCGTAATAATGTTCTGAAGCTGTCGAGAAAGCTCTCGATCGTTACGGTTTACCTCCAGTTCTTTGCGGGTGAGCGAATACCGTGTTTTCGAATCTTGGAGTTTTGCTTTTCGCAGCATAGCCCTCGATGCATTCAGAATGGAATCGATGTAAGCAGTATTGGCCGTGCCATCGGCATTTATTGGTGCATTTTTGTTAATGAGCGCCGCATACTCACGTAGGGATTTTTGGACTTTCGGCGATTCTTGGCCGAAATTAGGAAAGAGATTTTCGGCGGAAAATTTACCATAGGACTCGTCGATTTTTTCAAATTCCTTTAAGGCTTTGTCCAAAGAATTGTTCGAGGCGCTTTTTAGTTTAAGGCGTTTCAACTCATTGTTGTTTGCGACCTTTTGCCCCAAAAGTTGCTGTAGGCTATCCAAAAGACCTTTTTGTTCGCTGCCCCTCATCAGCTGTTTCAAGGTGTCGATTTCAAGCTGTATCGAGTCGATACGTAGGGCGTAAGCATCAAAATTAGTATTGGCATCGCCCTGCAACGCCAGTTTGGAAAGGCTTTCGGCCTCGTAGAGATTTGTTACCAAAGTGCTGGTACGCAATAATTTCACATCATTTCCGTCAGAGGTCTCCGTAGAGATGTAGGCTTTGATTTCCGTATAGACAAAGTAACCTACTGCAGTCGCCAAAAAGGTCAATATCAAATAACTGGCCACG
>RCMY010003682.1_pt1 | contig 13453 bp, 14 predicted proteins | sample 2041341 | NCBI WGS metagenome assembly RCMY01 (sample SAMN09708234, study PRJNA481090) | Marine sediment metagenome, whole genome shotgun sequencing project. | reverse complement strand
TTGATAAGATACGTAATAATGCAATAAAAAATTTCAATATGTATAACACACCAGGAACCGGTTGGACCATCGCCGCAGCAACTGGTTGGTTTTTTGGGTTGCCCCTTAAGACACCACACGGAATTAATGGGAATTACTATGTAAGTAAAAGTGGGTTCCTTCCACATGCCCTAAGCGTTTTTGATGTGCTGCAGTATAATGGATATGAGTCTGTCTTGGTAATGGGGTCTGACTCGCGTTTTTCTGGTACGGATCAATTGTTTTCCATGCATGGCGGTTTTAAAATCTTGGACAAACCATTTTTTGAAGAGAATGGGTGGAATTTGTCCGCAAATGCTGGAACTGGCTGGGGATTTAACGACAGTTTTGTTTTAGCTAGAGCAAGTGAAGAGTACGCCAGATTAAAAAAACAAAAAAAACCTTTTGTCTTATTTGTTCAGACAATAGACACGCATGCCCCAAATGGATACTGCCCGCAACTGCGTAAAAAGTTTTATGATATTCGAGATGCAATTATTGAAGCTGATTCCAACTTGGGGGAATTTTCTAAACAGTTCGTTGAAGATGATGAGACTGTGTACGTCCTTTTGGGAGATCACTTGTTTATGGGGAATCCCCAATTTTTGTCCAACAATAAGGATCGAACTATATACAATTTATTTCATGGAAAATTGCCATTAATTTCAGAAGCTAAACAGCATGAAAAAATTTCTGCAATTGACATAGCCCCCACTCTTCTGCATTGCGCTGGCGCAAAATGGGGAAATGACAAATTTGGCCTTGGGGTAAGTCTTTTTTCGGATGATCATAGTTTGCTTCAACGTGATGGCATTTCCAAATTTAACTCTGAAATAGTGAAAGTGTGAGCGGTCGCGAAATTGTGGAACGGCTGTCATATGAAATGAGAATATAATAAAATAATTTTTTGACAAAAGTCGAGCCTTCCGGATGTATCGGAATGACTCGACTTTCTTTTTGCTCTATGTGTTAATTATTACACATTTTTAGGCTGCATTCAGGCTTCTTTGTGCAGCATCGAGCAGAGTTCCGAGCGCATAACCTGCTGCCAGTGGGCAAACTCCGTTACCTGTGAGCCTGTATCTGTCCAGTTTATAGGCCAGCCCTGGAGAGCTTCGAGGAATCGCGGGTTGCAACTCAGGCCGTACTCGGAGCCAGGATTCCCAGGCGTCAAATTGACCTGCATCGGGAGGGAAGATGCTCGCGGTTTCCCCATTCACGCCATATAAAGCAGAGTCCAGGCTATCGCCGCAAGCTGAATTCCTAGCTGAAACTTTCCCGGTATCAGGTAAAATTTCCCGACTTTCAGCGACATACCCGGCCATGTTCCGGAGTTTCGTGTCGTCGGCGTAGGCCAGAATGAACAGCCGCTTCCGGATGTGTGGCGCCCCAACTTCTGCCGCTGCAAAGATTCCTGCTTCAACCTTGTAACCCATTGAGAGAAGGTCTTCTCGGACGTTTTCGAGGCCGAGTGAGACATGACCGAGCACGTTTTCAGCGAAGAGGAACGGTGCTTCTGTCTCTTTGAGGATTCTCCGGACGTGGGGCCACAGATGCCGGGGGTCTTTTTCTCCGAGCCGCTTTCCTGCGTTGCTGAATGGCTGACAGGGGTATCCGGCAGTGAGGAAATCCACTTTTCCGCGCCATTGCTCACCGTTGAAGGTGACAAGGTCAGACCAGATAGGCGCTTCATCCAGGGTCGCGTCTTCCATCCGGGCCACGAGAGAGGCCGCGGCGTATGCGTCTCGCTCGACGAAGCAAACAGTTCTATATCGCGGTATTGCGAGTGAAACACCAAGTTCGAGCCCTCCGGCTCCTGCGGCAAGCGCGATGCCGCTAATTGTTTTGGGATGTAGAGCCACATTCACTTTTTTTCCTTTCGTGGCTCTCTTGGGGCGCTTGGTTGGGGCTCGTGGCTCTCACTAATGAATTGAACGCGGAACACCGCGGACAATAAAATTCAAACTTATACAGTTCTCCTTCACCTATTTTCTTTTTGCATTTAGCACACCGAATATCTTCCATTACTCACATGATTATTGTTGCTTGCCCTGTGTTCTGTTACCCTTGGTTTGTCCTGCGCGCGGACTAGGCAGCGGAACGAAGCGGAAAGTTATTCTCTTTCCGTGGGCCGTGTGCGGCGCTGTTACGCCGTGCGGTGGGGCGTTCCTGCGCCCCGCCTGCCGATTGACTGACAATCGCATACTTTGCGGATTCCGTCAGAACCAAGCGCGAACAGTGCGAACAAAGACTACTCTTCACTGTCTATTTTGCCATTACCTACCAGAACGATTCCTTCAAGGGCTGATGCTGTTGTCCGATAGCCGTTGCAATGGCTCATATAACCGACAAAGCTTTGCACCCGTGCATTTACATCAACAAAGCTGATTTTCCCTTCATTATAGCGCCGTTGTAATACTTTGACCTGAGCTCGAAAGCGTTTGACAGTGCTTTTTCGTGGCAGAACATGGTCTGTCCAATGGCGATAACCAACAAAATCGACTCCCTGACTAATAGGAAGAACGCATGTCTTCGGATTGAGGCGGAGCTCAAGCCGCTGAACAAAAGAATCAATCAAAGCGAGCTTTTCTTTGCACCAGGCTTTATCCGGTCCAATCAAAACGAAGTCATCCATATAACGGACATAGTATTTGACGCCGAGTTTATCCTTTATATAGTGGTCCAGTTCGTCCAGATAGAGATTCGCGAGCCATTGGCTAGTCAGGGCGCCGATGGGCAGCCCTCGTTCATGGTATCCGCTTTCGCGAACAAGGGTATTGAAAAACCAGAGCAAGTCCTTGTCTGCAAAGATGCGTTCAAGCCTGTATAGCAAGGCATCATGCGGAATACTGGCAAAATAACTTTTGATGTCTGCCTTGATTATATAAGGATGTTCAAACTTGCTGCTTGCACTGCGCATGAACTGCCGGAATCGACGGCTGGCGGCATGAGTTCCCCTTCCTTCAATGCTGGCAAAGGAATCTGTGATAAATCTGCGAAGCATGGGCGGCCCTGCATGGAACATGACGGCTTGATGAATGACCCTGTCGCCAAAGTCTGGCGCCTGAATTTTGCGAGGCTTTGGCACGGTGATATAAAACTCGCGGAAAGGCTTCGGCTTCCATGTTTTCTTGACAAGTGCATCTTCCAGGGCGAAGAGATTTTCTTCCAAAGCACTGTAAAAAAGCATTGTGTCGTTATCAAAACGCTTGCCAGCCCGGACTTTTTGAAAAGCCTTGGCAAGATTCAAAAAACTGGCGATTTCAGGCCAGAGGTGCTTTGCTGTTCTTGGCATATGGTCTCTTTATGACCGGAGCCGTGTTCGTGAACTACTTACCGCCCCGGTCGCTCTTGTGTTTTCCCTTGCGGGAAGGAGTATCAGCGCCAAATAAACACACTGTCCGAAAGCCCTTGAGCTTGCGGCTTCGGGTGTCGTTTGCGGAGCGGCAACCGCCGCCTGGGAAGCGAGAACCCACAGGGTCGGCATAATGCAGGCAGAACAAGCCCGCACCGCTACTTGTACCATAAGCGCCGCCGATATACGCTGATAACCCATATTTGCTTGTCAAATTCAAACCGAGGCCGTGTTCGCGAACTACTTACCGCCCCGGTCGTTCTTGTGTTCTCCCTTGCGGGAAGGACTATCAACGCCAAATAAACACACTGTCTGAAAGCCCTTGAGCTTGCAGCTTCGGGTGTCGTTTGCGGAGCGGCAACCGCCGTTAGGGTTCGCTGAACTCGTAGTCCAGGTAAGGTTCAGGCAGAACAAGCCCGCACCGCTACCTCGCAACCACTCGCCGCCGATATACGCTGATAACCCATATTTGCTTGTCAAATTCAAACCGAGGCCATGTTCGCGAACTACTTACCGCCCCGGTCGTTCTTGTGTTCTCCCTGACGGGAAGGATAATCAGCGCCAAATAAACACACTGTCTGAAAGCCCTTGAGCTTGCAGCTTCGGGTGTCGTTTGCGGAGCGGCAACCGCCGCTGGTGTTGTACCAGCCCGCCGCGTTTGTAAGGTTCAGGCAGAACAAGCCCGCACCGCTACCAACACTCCAAGAGCCGCCGATATACGCCGATAACCCATATTTGCTTGTCAAATTCAAACCGAGGCCGTGTTCGCGAGCTACTTACCGCCCCGGTCGTTCTTGTGTTCTCCCTGACGGGAAGGATAATCAACGCCAAATAAACACACTGTCTGAAAGCCCTTGAGCTTGCAGCTTCGGGTGTCGTTTGCGGAGCGGCAACCGCCGTTAGTACCCGACCAACTCAGGGTAACCGAGTTCAGGCAGAACAAGCCCGCACCGCTACCATGAGAATAAGCGCCGCCGATATACGCTGATAACCCATATTCTAAAATAATTTGCCCTGTTGTGCTGTTGGGGTAGACTTTGCTGCCGTTTCCGGTTTGGTTTGCATTTTTTCTAGGGTATTATCCACAGCTTTTATCCACCCGCCAAGCAATCCGCCAACTTCCAGAATTTGACGACTCCATATCTCATAGGTTTTTTCATTCACCAATCGAAGGGCAAAAGCTTTGCGCACCTGTGTTTTCAAGTATTCCAGTTCAACGTCAGCTTGCCAGAGCATTTCCCGCGTTTTAATTGGCGGACGTTTTTTGCGCCGTTCTTCCAGTTGTGTTTTTACTGCGCCGATGACCAGCTTCAACAATGTTTCAAGCGTATGTCGGATAGCAGCAGAAAGAACGTGGCGTTCGCTTTTCTCGAACTTTTTGCAATATTGTGTGTTTCCAGGTCGAGCGCTTCAAGCTTTGCCAACAGAGTAAAATCTTTCAGTGACATATTATCTCCGGGGCGCCTTGGGCAGATATGTCATTTCTGGTGTGTATCGGTCGGCGATGCTGTTAAGCATATCACCTGGTCTGACTTCTAAGGCCAGAGCTATCCGGATAAGCATCTCAATAGAAGGATACCGCTTTCCGCTTTCCAGCATGGAAATATACGGCGTACTCAAATCCATACGGTCGGCAAGGGCATCTTGTGAAAGCCCCGCCTTTTGCCTGAACTCCCGGATAGTTACACCAACCCCGGCTAACTTTTTTCTTGTTGTTTTCATTCCCTTTTTCTATCGGGAATAAACAAGAAATATCTTAATCGCCTATGTTAAATTAACACAGGCGATTAAGTTTTGAAGCTATCTGCTTGCTGTATTGTCTGGTCTGTAGTCTTTTGGCAGTTGTGCCGCACGCAGTTCTGACTTGAAGGACTCTTCACAATGGTTCTTGTCGAACCACAATATTTTATCAATCAGGCGCCGGGCATTTCCCCATATACGGTGGGAACGCAACCGCCAACGACGAGCGCTGATTGTTTCGTCTGAGCTACCGAATAAAAAGAAGGTATTTGCAAACTGGTCAAGGCTGATAGCATTGTTCTTTATCCAGTAAAGAACGCCACGGGCCACACATGAAAGAACATGACGTATTTTCATTTGCCCCGCCTTTACCATTTAATAGTATTGATTTCTTCAACACTATTCGCATTCTGAACTGCTTCACGCAGTAGCCATTTCTTAGCATAGAGTTGTTGACCGAAGTCGATTATCTCAAGCTGAATAGTTTTCAAGCCTTCGATAGTCACTGATTGCATTGCATTGTGATAGTCACAAAAATATGCTTGTGTCTCTCCGGTAGCTGTCAGCTTTTTGAGAAGCCCTTCGATGTCCCGATTTGCGCGGTCTGTTGCGTCGACTTCAAAACCAAGCGAGGAAAGAACGTGGCCTTCTTTTTCTGCCTGTGCAAATGCTGCGTTAATTTCTGCCAGTTTATCAGCTTTGATACCATCCAGACCGCCGAGCCCTGTTGTCGGATTCTGCCCTGTTTCAACTCTTGGCATAGGTGACCCCAATCTCTCAAGATGGATATGGCGCATTTATCATTCCAGGCTTTCTTGCCTTCGCGCCAGAGAGTGTATTCGTCGAAGCATTCCGACATATACTTTTTGACAAAGCGGCGGATGGTCGCTTCGGAAGGCTCATGGAGTCCTTCGGCTTTACAACGATTTTTAATGCGTCCAACACATTCGCCAACTTTCGGCGCGTTAGGATTCAACACTTGACCGAGAATTATCATCCTGTGTTGGTCTGAAAGGGTCGTCTTGCCTTTATGGGCAATGCCGCGCTTGTCGACGAGCGAAAAGACATCGCCGCCCTTATTTTGATTCTTCCATTTTTCAAGAACTTTCCAAGAACGAGGACCGAGTTCTTTAAGCAGCTTAGGCCATGCCCCGCCATGATAAGCGAGAATGAAGTCGTCTTTGCTTTTTACAGTGAAGCCGTGCTTCTTCTGCCAATTCAGATAGAGTCCAAGCAGGTCAGCTTTTGCAAGTGCTTTATAGCGACGCTTGTCATCCAGAATGGCGTTTGTGACTGCTTGTGAAACAGCGTTTTCCATGACTACTTGCGGAGACATCAAAACGTTTTCAGACTCTATAGCCTTACGTTCTTCGGCGATGCGAATAGAAAGCTGAGTTGATTGCGGCATGGAAGTCAAAGACCACACAAAACCACCGCCACGTCCTGCACGCTTGGCTTTTTTCCAGCCTTCACGCTCAGCTTGTTTCAGTAAGTTTTTCACAGCAACCCCTTTCAAGGTTGCAAGTTCTTGTGTTGAGTATAGGTCTTTGAGTCCTGACATATTACACCCGCTCAGCTAGTCTTGTAGGGTCACAGAGGTAGCGCTCTTTTACTCCGAGCTCTCTCAAACCTTGGAGCACTGTTTCACTGTCGTTCTTGCCGAAAAGCGTTGCGTTTACGGCTTGACGTGAAAGGCCAATTCTTGCAGCAAACGTTGTCTGATTCAGACCAGCGTCGAGAAGCGCTTCCTCAATCCGTTTTTTGTATTTATGTCGTTGTCCGTAAACGCGCTTAAAAGTCATAGTTTCGCCTCAATGTCTTTTGCTTCCTTTTTAGCAAGCCGTTCTTTCCTGATGGCACGTCCAAAATCTCGGAATTTTCTGTCCTCTTCCGTCATAATGTCGAGACCAACCGCACGCACAACACGGCGAAGCGGTGCAAAGTCTTTTGCTGCAATGCAGAAAACTAAGATGAAGAGAAGCGTCAAAGGGTGCGACGTATCAGAAGGGGAAAGCATCTTGTTAAGCATATCTAGCGAGAGTTCTTTCGAATTCCCGCTAGTCAGCTTAACCCCACAACGGGCAGCAGTTTTGTTCAATTTACCGACAAAGCTTTTGCGATTCTCGTCGCCGTCAGGCCCAAGAATGCGGCGCATATCGGCCTTGACCAATGGGAAAAGGTCGGACAGGTCGATAAAATCGTCGAGTAAACTTAGTTGCTGCAAGCGTTTGTCCATTTTTTCCCTGCCTCTGGACGTTGATAAACTTGCAAGCAGTTGTTAAAGTGGGTTTGTCAATTTACTTTGTCAACCGCTCACGCCTCCTTTTTACCCCGTTTAGGGATAATGTCAACCCCAAAACGAGGTAAAAGTTCGGGTTTTGCACTTTTGATATTTAAGACAATATATTCAAGTGCTTACACGAATGTAAAAGGGTAAAGGTTTGGGTAAAAGTTTGAAGCTAGGAACTTTTACGCTATGAATACAATCGGGGAACGACTAAAAATCGTTAGAGGTGAACACTCTCAGGCAGTGTTTTCAAAACGGCTTGGAATACCTCAATCAACGTTAAGCAATTATGAAAGCGGCAGAAACAAGCCGGATTTCGATTTAATCGACAAGATTTGTTGCGATTTTGGGGTTAACGTCGAATGGTTTCTTTTTGGGCGAGGTCCCATGCTCAAAGAGCAGCCAGGACAAGAGGCAAACAGTGCTTCGACTGTAGTGGTAGAAGGAACTCTCACTTTTGCAGGTATGCAGGCAGCAATCAAGGTTCTTGAAGAAGAGCTTGTCAAAGCCAAGGAAGCCGAAAAAGCGGCCTTGATAGAGGCAAAGGAAGCCTATAAAACAGCCTTTGAAGCGGCTCGTGCAAGCTTGGGCAACTCAAAAGAACATAGCGACTCTTCACCCCCCACAGATAAAGGGGTATGAGGTAAAAAATAAAGCCTCGATTCGTGTCAAAAACAACACGCCGAGGCTTTTACTCATTCTCAAATTGAGTGACAAAAGATGCCCTTTTCAATGGGGCGTTCTCAACTCTTTGCGCCGACAGCCAAACGCACCGAAGTTCGCCGAAAGCCCGTGCCAGTCCTGCATTCGTCCTGCATTCGTCCTATCCGGTTTAGGCTAGTTCTCCATTCTCGTTTCTTCTGCCCCCCTATAGAAAGATAGCACCTTTTACTCAAAATTCTTTTAAGATTGGGAGCAATCTATGAGATGATTATCTTCCAAATTCATCAAGGGAAAGATTTCTTCTCAAGCGTGTTGCCGGGGGGGGATCATAAAAAAACAAGGGGTTTTCCATTTAAGGATAACCCCTTGATTTATTTGGTGGGCAGTACAGGACTTGAACCTGTGGCCCCCGCCTTGTAAGGGCGGTGCTCAACCAACTGAGCTAACTGCCCGAAATTTTCAACCAAGAAAAGCCTTATAGGCTATTTTGATGCTGTTGTCATCATCAAATTGCGCGCCACTTTTGCTGGAAAGCTGGCTGGTTGGGGCGCTTTGGCCAAAACGCGGCAGCCGAGGCGCGGGCGTGCGGCACATTCACGATGAAACCGTTAGCCCCCGTACTGGGGGCTGCCTGCACTGCAGAATCCAGGGGAAACGCAAGACCACAGCAGCCAAGGGTGAGAAGCCGATTGCGCTCAGGAGACACAAGACTGCGGCAACCTTGACTGTAGCCAATTGTGTTCGGGAGTCGCAAAATCACGGCAACCTCGTCACGTTTGCATTGCGTTCGGGAGTCGCAAGCCATGTCAGCTAGGGTGCGGAAGCCCATTTGCGTCCTGCAGAGTTTCCCGATTGTGTGGCTCCGTGGTTCCGGCGGCGTGCCCCCACGATGCCACGATGGCATGGGCCACGTCTGCGGGCCTGTGGCGGCGCGTCACGGCCTATGGCTGGCGATGTGTGTTGTGGCCCCGAGCACTAGCGCCGGGCCCCCAAGGTGTTCCCAAGGGGGCCCATGGGTCATTTATGGCTTAAGCTGATTGATGTAAACGGCGATGTCGTTTATCTGCTCCGCGTTCAACGTCTTCAGGTTTTCTTGCATTTTCAGCAGCGGGCCTGAGGGCGAGCTCATATTTTTGACTTTATCCATGCCAGCAGTCAGGGCTTCCACAGGTTTGCCCATCATCTTGGCAGGGGTAGGGGTGTGACAGGACGCGCACAGACTGGCGTACAGTTCCGCGCCTTTTTTCTGCGTGGCGTCCTGGGCCACAACCGTTTGCACGCCAGCCACAAGCAGGATTGCCGCCAGCATGAGGATTCCGTGTCGCAAATATCTGGTCATGGTTTTCTCCTTGTTTATACGTGGTTCGCCCGCGTCGGGCGAAACAGGGGCAGAAGCCGCCTGTGGCTCCATGCTAGCACAGAGAAGAAAGACATACAGCAGATTTATGCGGGAGCCAAAACACGATGAGCCTGCGCAAAAAAGAAAAGGCCCCGGCTTTTGCCAAGGCCTGTAATGGGCGTAGTCTTGTATGGTGAACGCGGCGGCTATTTGCCCATGGCGTTCATGAAATCCTTGTTGGATTTGGTTCCGCGCATCTTGTCCAGCAAGAACTCCATGCTGTCGATGGACGACATGGGAGCCAGAATCTTGCGCAAGATCCAGACGCGGTTGAGTACATCTTCGGGCAGGAGGAGGTCTTCCTTGCGTGTGCCGGTGCGGTTGATGTCGATGGCAGGGAACACGCGCTTTTCCGAAAGGTGGCGGTCCAGATAAATTTCCATATTGCCGGTGCCCTTGAATTCTTCAAAGATCACTTCGTCCATGCGGGAGCCGGTGTCGATGAGGGCCGTCGCAATGATGGTCAGGCTGCCGCCTTCTTCAATGTTGCGGGCCGCGCCAAAAAAGCGCTTGGGGCGTTGCAGGGCATTGGCGTCCAGACCGCCGGAAAGCACGCGGCCGGATGACGGGGTCACGGCATTGTATGCGCGGCCCAGGCGGGTGATGGAGTCCAGCAGAATGACCACATCCCGCTTGCGTTCCACAAGGCGCTTTGCTTTTTCAAGCACCATTTCGCAGACCTGCACATGGCGCTGCGGCGGCTCGTCAAAGGTGGAGCTGATGACTTCGGCCATTTTGACCGTGCGCTCCATATCGGTAACTTCTTCGGGCCGTTCGTCGATGAGCAGCACGATAAGGTATACTTCGGGATTATTGGCGTTGATGGCGTTGGCCAGCGATTGCAGCAGAATGGTCTTGCCTGTGCGCGGCGGAGCCACGATGAGGCCGCGTTGCCCGCGCCCGATGGGGGCCATGATGTCGATAACGCGGTTGGAGAGATTTTTTTCGCCATTTTCCATGACGAGCTGGTGGTCAGGATAAATGGGAGTGAGGTTGTCGAAGAGGACGAGATTCTTGGCGTGTTCCGGGGGTTCAAAACCTATCTCTGTCACCTTGAGCAGAGCGAAATACCGTTCACCCTCCTTGGGGGGGCGTATCTGCCCTGAAACGATATCGCCCTTGCGCAGAGAAAACCGGCGTATCTGCGACGGGGACACATAAATATCGTCAGGCCCCGGCATATAGCTGCACAGGGGGGAGCGCAGAAAGCCAAATCCGTCTGGCAGGATTTCCAGCACGCCATCGCCGTAAATGGCTCCGTTCTGGGAAGCACAGGTGGAAAGCAGAGCGAAAATAAGCTCTTGTTTCCGCATGGAACTGGCATTTTCAATTTCATACTGCTCGGCCAGATCCATGAGTTCCTGCATGCTGCGGGTCTTCAGATCCGTGAGACTCAGGGCGCTGTCTGTCAACAGTGTGGGAGTAGCTTTCTTTTTACGCATAACTGTCCGATCTTTTGAAGAAGACAAACCAAAACTATACAGTATCAAAGAACACTGTATTGCAGATGAGCGGATGTAAGGAGACTAAATAGGTGTGCGAGATTGCGATTAGCTTATCTTTTGCATTATGGCAAGGGAAAAATGACGTTCACACCATAAAAAAATACGTCATCTGGTAGTTCGAGCCATGCTTGGGGCTGGCAAACCTGTGCCACACGGCACGTATCACAGTATGTATGTGGAGGCTGCAAAAGATATTCGGCAGTTATTTAAATATGTTGCAGCTTTTGTGCTTCTGCCGGGCATACTGGGCAATCTTGCGCCAGCAAAAAACTATTCTTTGGCGGCTGCTTCCGGCTGCGGCGGAGGCGCGTACAGTTTGAGCAGTTCGTCCCGCAGGCTGTCTTCCTCAACTTGCAGCACTTCGGCCAGTTCGCCGGTCACAAGGCCCATGGCCTGTTCCTGCAGGCGGCGTTCGCCGAAAGAAAGATCCTTTGTGCGGCTGATCAGCAGCAGTTCGCGCAGAACTTCTGTAACAACGGCCAGATCGGAGCTCTTGAGGCGCTCGGAATATTCACGAAAACGCCGGTTCCAGTTCTGCCCCGTGTGTACGATTTTTCCGGTGCTGTTGCGCAGACCTTCGAGAATGCGCCCGGCTTCTTCATGAGGGGTGAGCGTGCGCAGTCCGACGTGGGCCGCATTGTTGACGGGAACCATCAGCGTGACATTGTTGGCCTGGATGCGGACAATATAGAAATCGCATGCGATACCGCCAATGGTCTGGCTGTCAATGCGTTCTATCTTACCCACCCCCTGGGCCGGATATACCACAAGATCGTTCGGCGTGAACATGCTGTCACCACACGCCCCAAAGGAGCGCCACTGTACGAGACCTGGAGCGAAAATAGCTGGAAGTCACGAAATTTTTTTGAAAAATAGATGAGTGGGAAACTTACTCTTCAAACATAGTAGTCCAAATGTGTTGAAGAGTCCAGCCGAAAAAGCAAAAATGCACAGTGTCCCGAAAGGGACAAAGATGCTCTTTTTCGCGCTCCTTCACCCGTCACAGCCGATCAGGCATGCGCCATACTCTGAACTGCCCCCGGTTCATTTCTGTTCATGCCCGCTTTTTGTCGCCAGTGCGAGGCAAAACTGTCATTCGGCCCGATCTGGAGCCTGTGCGGCTTCAGGGGCGGGTTTTTTGCGTGGCTGCGCCGTTTTTCGGGCAGCGCGCAACGCGCCTTCCAGGCCCTTGTCGGCAAAGGCAAACAGGGTGTCCAGGGCCGCGGGCACAGCTTGCAGCATCTGTTCGGCATCGTCGCCCTGTGCGCGCCCCAGCACCCAGTTGGTCACGTCACCCTTGTGCGGAGGGCGCCCAATGCCCAAGCGCAGGCGGTAAAAATCCGGCGTGCCCAGAAGTTCGGTAATGGATTTCAGCCCGTTGTGCCCGGCGTTGCCCCCGCCAAGCTTGAAGCGCATCTCTCCTGCCGGGATGTCCAGTTCATCGTGGGCCACCACAAGATCAGAGGGACGCAGTTTGTGCCAGGCCAGAAGGGGCTGGACGCTTTGCCCACTAAGATTCATGAAGGTTTGCGGCTTGGCGGCCAGCCAGACCCCGCCCAGCTCTTTGAGGCGTATACGCCACAACTCGCAGGAGAACTTGCCGCCATTGAGCGATTCTGCAGCGCCATGGCGCTGTGCAAAATCCACCAGCGCGTCAACAACGGCAAAGCCGTAATTGTGCCTGGTGCCCTCATACCGCGAGCCGGGATTGCCCAGGCCCACCAGAACGCCGTTATAGTCCATAGTGTGCGCCTCCTCGCGCCGCACTGGCTTCCATCTGCAAGGGCAAACCCTGCCCCGCGCAAACGGCCGCCGCATGACGCGCCATAAACCGGCAGAGCGGGGGATTCATAACAGCCAGATGCCCGCCGCCGGGCAGCCAGAGAAGTTTCTTGACGGGCGCGCGCAGCATTTCAAAGGTGGCCTTGGTGTTGGCCGGTGTAAACAGGGCGTCGTTGACGGCGCTGAACAAATAGAGCGGGCAGTGCATTTCTTCTGACACGTTGGCCGAAAACAGACTGGCCAGAAATGCCAGCGGATAGGTCAGCCGCGCACCTTTTCTGTCATAGACTATGCGCCGCGCACCGGACGTTATACGCCGCACGGACAGATAGGCAGACAGGGGCAAAGGAAGGCGCGGCAGCCAGCCCGCAGCCGCATTGAGGCTTGCGGCAAATTCGCGGCGTTTGTTTTTCCAGCGCCTGAACAGCGTAAGGTCCATCGTGTCGTCGTTTTGCGGCAGCGTGCCGGTAATGGGGAACGCTGCCGTGAGCCCCTGCGACGCGGCAGCGTGAGCCATGGTCAAAATGCCCCCCTGGCTGTGTCCGCTTACGGCTATGGCATCGAATCCCTCTTGCCGCAACCAGCGCTCCGCAGCAAGGCCGTCCTGCAGCAAGTCTGCAAAGGTAAAGCCTGTCCAGTGGCTATTGCGGCCATGCCCCGTGAGGTGCAGGGCCGCCACGGCAAAGCCCGCCTCATGCAGCGCC
>RCMY010003681.1_pt1 | contig 13455 bp, 7 predicted proteins | sample 2041341 | NCBI WGS metagenome assembly RCMY01 (sample SAMN09708234, study PRJNA481090) | Marine sediment metagenome, whole genome shotgun sequencing project. | reverse complement strand
CGACCCGCCAGACAATCGGCGATTTAGTGCCTCATCAACTCCGAAGGTCGACTGCCTGGCAATCTCGGGATCGTCGACGCCCGTTGCTTGACCTCGGGCTTTGACCGAGCCCGGCGCTATTGACCAAATCATCCCCACCCTTACGCACCTCAAGAGCGGGGCCCGTTCAATATCACCGCCCACACCAACAGATCGACGCGCTGATGAGCCGGCGTAGCGCCGCGGGTCCGGCGCTCGGAAACGTTCAGCGCCGTGCTCATCCCGCGCCAGAGATGGCTCGGGAGATCACCAGCTGCTGGATTTGCTCGGTTCCTTCGAAGATGTCGAAGATCTTGGCGTCACGGTGCCAGCGCTCGACCGGGTACTCACGGGTGTAGCCGTAGCCACCGAGAATCTGGATGGCTCGCTCGGTCGAATGCACGGCGACTCGGCCGGCCTTGAGCTTGGCCATCGAGCCTTCAGCGTTCTTGAACTGCTTCATCTTGCCGAGCCAGGCAGCACGGCGAACGAGCAGACGAGCGGCGTCGATCTCGGTCGCCATGTCGGCCAGCATGAAGGCGATCGACTGGTTCATGATGATCGGGCGACCGAAGGCCTGCCGTTCCTTCGCGTACTCGAGTGAGTACTCGTAGGCGGCACGGGCGATACCCAGTGCCTGCGCTCCGACAGCCGGGCGGGTCGCTTCGAAGGTCTGCATCGCAGCCTGGGAGTTGCCGGGCTTGCCTTCATGCACCCGGGCGAGACGCTCGTCGAGCTTGTCCTTGCCACCGAGCAGACAGCGTCCGGGAATCCGACAGTCGTCGAGGACGACCTCGGCGGTGTGCGACGCACGGATGCCGTGCTTCTTGTACTTCTGCCCCATCGACAGCCCCGGCGTGTCGGGCGGCACGATGAAGCTGGCGTGACCCTTCGAACCGAGTTCGGGGTCGACCACCGCAACCACGACGTGGATGTTGGCGATGCCACCGTTGGTGATCCACGCCTTGGTGCCATTGAGCACCCACTCGTCGGTCGCTTCTTCGTACTTGGCCCGGAGGCGATAGGCGTTGACGTCGGAGCCGGCGTCGGGCTCCGAGGCGCAGAACGCACCGATCTTGACGTCATCAGCGGTGCCGTAACACTGCGGGACCCACTCCATGACCTGTTCGCTCGTTCCGCTGGCAGCGATGCCGGCGGCGGCGAGGCCCGATCCCATGAGTGCCATGCCGAGGCCGGCATCGCCCCAGAAGATCTCCTCGAGCGCAACCATCATCGACTGGCCCGTCGGATCGTTCATCATCATCTCGGCCATGAACTCCCAGCCGTAGAGACCAATGCTTGCGGCCTCTTCCACGAAGGACCACGGGAACTCTTCACGCTCGTCCCACTCTTCGGCCTGGGGACGCATGACGTCCTCGGCAAATCCATGGATCCACTTCTGGAGCTGGACCTGATCTTCGTTGAGTGCGAGTGAGAACTCGGCCATTGGGGGCCTCCTGAGCCTGCGCTGGGTGGTGCTGTTCGCACCGTGTCACCGGTTGGTTACCGGCGGGTAACAAGAGAATACGCCACCAACCATGCGGTTCGCAACGAAGAGTTACCCGTCGGTAGCAGTATCGGCAGCACCCGACCGAACGTGAAGACGCGCCTCAGGCCACTGACCAGGGATCGGCGGCGGCGCTGGGTTTCAGTCGCCCTTCGGAAGAAGTGACGAGATCGCCGCCATCACCTGCGCCGCATCCTCGGGATCGCTCGATCCGGTCAGCTCGAACGGGGCACCGACGGCCAACCTGACGGGCCAGCGAGGGATCCGGGGGCGAGGCGGTTTCCCGCGCGGCCACACGTCTTCGGTACCTGAGAACGCCACGGGAATGATGACTGCCCCGGCCTCACGAGCAATCCGAGCGACACCCGGCCGCGGGGGGCCGACACCATCCACCCACTGATCACGAGGGATCAAGCGACCCTCGGGCATCATCGCCACGAGCTCGCCTTGCATGAGGCTCCGAATGGCTTCGGCCTCGGCCGCTTCACGCAGCGCCTTCGATGTCGGGATACACCCGATCGATTTCAAGAAGGCCGCTCCCGGCCCCTTCTCCATGAGGTCAGCTCGCAGCATGATCCGGCACGACAGCCCGAATTTGTGGAAGATCCCCATGGTGGCGACCATGTCGAAGAGACTGCGGTGGTTCCCGGCGAACAGCATCGGCCGGTTGTCGACCAGGCCGAACGTGTCGGGGTAGTCGAGCTTGGCCACCGCCTTCGCCATCAGCGTCATCGCCGCCGCCCCCCGCATGAAGGCGGCATGGTTCTCGGTGGGCTTGGCGAAGGGGCTCGAAGCAATGTTCATCGCCTCGCACCTTACGACCATCCCGAATCCACCATGCCGTTGGGCTCCAACAGACCCTTTTTGCCACAACGCTCAGGTGAGCCGCCAGAATACGCATGTTTGTCCACAGATACACTTGTTTCATCCACAGATGCCTTGATCCACTTGTTTCGGGTACACTTGTTCCCTACACTCGAACACATGTTCAACGGCGGAACAGACACCCTCGACACCAGCGATGACTTACTCGATGTGGCATCGATCCCCACCTCCGATCTGCCCAAAGCTGTGCTCGAAGCCCAACTGGCCGCCCAACGGCTCCAGGCCGACTACCTCGAACTGCTGGCCGAAGCCAAGCAGCGAGGCTGCACACGAGACACCATCCACCGCTCCCAAGCAATCTGGCTGGCCGACCACACCCGCATCAACAAGAACGCAGCCGGCCGCTTCGTTCACCAAGCCGAACTGCTGTTCATCGCATTCCCACAACTCGGCCACTGCTACCGAACCGGCGTCTTCTTCGACGCCCACCTCGGACTGTTCACCCGCTTGTGGAATCGCAAGGAACTCAGAGACGCCTTCGCCCGTGATCTCGAGCACCTGATCGGCTTCACCCAGAAGGAATGGGCGATCTGCCGCACCCTGTTCGAGGCGTGGGAAACGTTGGTCGATCCGATCGATCCGAATGACCATGCGGCCAAGGCCCACGCCGGCCGTGGCTTCACCTACGCCAACGGACTCGACCACGTCGTCATGGGAGAACTGAACACCACCACCGCCTTCTGGGCCCAGATCGAACCGATCCTGCAGGACAAAGTCGACCAACTCTTCGAAGCCGACTGGGAAGAAGCCCGCAACCGCGTCGGTGAAGACGCCTGCGGCGACGACCTCCTCCGCAACGACGAACACCGCTGGCACGACGCCCTCGCCATCATCATCCGCCAAGGTGCCGGGCTCAAAGACCCCGGCACCGCAGCCACTGCCGCCGTCATCGACCGAGAAACCCTCGACGAAGAAATCGAACGCCGAGACGCCGCCGACCAAGGCAAGGTCGCCCCTCCACGTAGCATCGAAGATGCCGTGCGCCGCGCCGCCACCTACCGCTGCGAAACCGCTTCCGGCATGCCGATGTCACCGTCCGACGCACTCGACTACGCCATCGCCGGACACGTCCAACTGTTCGTCATGAACACCAAGACCAGAGACTTCACCGCTTCCGCCCGAGTCCGACTCTTCAAAGGGTCCCAGCGTCGAGGCATCCTGATCCGAGACCGCCACTGCCAAGGCCCCGGCTGCGACACCCGGGCCTGGCACTGCGAAGTCGACCACATCACCCGCCACACCGACGACGGCCTCACCGTCCCCACCAACGGTGAGGCACTCTGCGGTCCCTGCCACAGGCACAAGACCAGACTCGAAACACTCGGACTCTGGCCACCGATGACCTCCTGAATCCCGGGCCGGCGCTCCCCCAGCAGCCCACCATCCGACACCTTCGTCACCACCGGCCCGTCCGGTGGTGGACGCGCGTGCACTCTGGCTTTGGCTGCTCGGTTGGACGGACTAAGGTCCGCCTCGTGACGATGACCGATGACGATCGCTCCCTCCCCTTCCACCTTCGTGGCAACTACGCCCCCGTTTTCGACGAGCTGACCGAGACCGAACTCACCGTGACCCGCCAGCTCCCCGCCGAGCTCACCGGGCTGTACGTGCGCAACGGCGCCAATCCCCAGTCGGGCACGTCCCCGCACTGGTTCGCAGGCGACGGCATGCTCCACGGCGTGCGGCTCGATGGCGGCGAAGCGAGTTGGTATCGCAACCGGTGGGTCCAGACCAAGCAACTCGAGAACCCGAAGGCCCGTTCGATCGGCGCCGACGGCACGGTCGACCGCACCATCGGTGTGAACAACACCCACGTCGTCCGCCATGCGGGCAAGATCCTCACCCTGGTCGAGTCCAGCTTCCCGTGTGAGATGTCGCCCGAGCTCGACACCGTCGGGATCTACGACTTCGATGGTCGACTCGACACCGCCATGACGGCCCACCCGAAGATCTGTCCGATCACCGGCGAGATGCACTTCTTCGGCTACGGCTTCTTCGCCCCGTATCTCACGTATCACCGGGTCTCGGCGAGCGGTGAACTCGTCCAGTCCGAGGTCATCGACGTCGCCGGTCCGACCATGATCCACGACTTCTCGATCACCGAGAACCACGTGCTGTTCATGGACCTCCCGGTGGTGTTCGACCTCGACCTGGCCATGAAGGGTGGCATGCCGTACCGCTGGGACGACGACTACGCAGCGCGAGTGGGCGTCATGCCCCGAGGCGGCTCCGGCGCCGACGTCACCTGGTTCGACGTCGACCCCTGCTACGTCTTCCACCCGATGAACAGCTTCGAGACGACCTCCCCCACCGGCGGTACCTCGATCGTGTTCGACACCGCGCGCTACCCCGATCTGTGGCGAGCCGACTCGGCGAAGTTCAACAACGACGCCAGCTTGCACCGCTGGGTGCTCGACCTCGACGCCTCGACCGTGTCAGAAGAAGCCCTCGACGACCGCCTGATCGAGTTCCCCCGCGTGCACGAAGGCCTCGTCGGACTGGCGAACCGCTTCGGCTATGCCGTCGCCAACCAGCCGTCGGCCGAGGGTCCCCCACGGAGCGAACTGGTCAAGTACGACCTCGAGACCGGCGTGTCGACCGCCCACGACTTCGGCACCGACAAGATCCCCGGCGAAGCCGTGTTCGTCCCGACCGATGCCGCAACCTCGGAAGACGAGGGCTGGCTCATGGCGTTCGTCTACGACAAGCCGACCGATCGCAGCGAACTGGTGGTGCTCGACGCCACCGACATCGGGGCCGAACCGGTTGCCACCGTGTCGTTGCCGGCACGGGTGCCGTTCGGATTCCACGGCTCGTGGATGCCCGACTGAGCTGTCGAGCTCTCAGATCACCGACCAGAACGGTCAGGGAACGACGACGGTGACGATGCCGGAACGCCACGAGGTGTTCCCGGCAGCGTCATAGGCCTTGGCGTAGAAGCCGTAGGTCCCGGGGCCGGCAACGGTGACCGTGCCTGCCGGAGTCGCCACGTCGAGCACCACGGTGTTGGTCGCCGAGTCATAGATCCGGTAGCCCACGACGGCGATGTTGTCGGTCGAAACCGCCCAGCTCAGATCGATGGAGGTCGGTCCGATGGCGTCGGCAACCGGCTGGCCGGGAACGCTCGGGCGGGCGGTGTCCGGCGGCGGGCCGGTGACCACGGTGACCGATCGGTTGCCTGACCGCCACGAGAGATTGCCTGCAGCGTCGAAGGCACGCAGATAGAAGGTGTGGGTTCCGTCGGCCAAGCCCGTCACGGTGACCGCAGCGGTAGAGGAGGTTGCCACGATGACGTTGGTCGACGAGTTGTACAGGTTGTATCCGGTCAGCCCGACGTTGTCGGTGGATGCAGCCCACTCGAAGCCGACCGAGCCGGCGGCGTTGCTCACCTCGGTCGGAGCGCCAGGCACCGACGGGCGTTCGGTGTCGGCCGGAATTCCGGTGACGGTGAAGCTGGTGAAGCCCGAACGCCACGACTGGTTGCCCGCCGCGTCATAGGCCTTCACGTAGACCGTGTAGGTGGCAGGTGCGAGCCCGGAGATCGTTCCGCTCTCGGTGAGCGCATCGAGCAGGATCTCGTTGGTCGACGAGTCGAAGATTCGGTAGCCCTCGACACCGACGGCGTCGGTGGAGGCTCCCCAGGCGAGGTCGACCGAGTCGACGCCGATGTCGAGCACGGTGGCCGCCCCCGGTGCCGACGGACGAACGAAGTCGAAGCTCGAGGTGTCACACAGCCGGGTCATGGCGTGCTGGGCCACGTTGTCGGTGGCGACGAGCGCCCCACCGAACCAGAGGCAGCCGTTGCCGTCTTCTTCGATGGCCCACACACCGGAACCGGTCGAGGCGACGTCGGGGCGGAAGCTCGTGATGTGCAGCCCGGTCGTTGCGTCGAACGCCGACATCCAGGAGTTGGGAGCCTCGGCGAACGGGACGGCGTTGGACTGACCGGCCGGTGGGGTGCCGGCCCAGATCACGCCGGTGGCGCTGGCGAGCATGGTGTCTTGGCGGCAATGGCAGCCGGCATAGACACGGTTGCCGACGAGTTCGAGGACCTGATAGTCACCCCGATACTTCGACAGGTGGAAGGTGTCGAGCGACAGGTCGGTCTCGTTCAACACCTGCAGGTAGTACTGGCTCCCGGCGACGAACACCTTGCCGTTCACGGCGAGCACATCGTAGGCGTACTGGTTGTAGACGCTGGTGGCATTCACCTGAAGCGGCTGAACGCCGACCGTGTTGGTGGGCGTTGCGATGTCGAGGCTCACGAGACCACCGACGACGGTGGCTCCGTTCGAGGTGTTGATGGTGCCGGCGACATACACCCGACCTGCGGCCGGGCTGACGTCGAGGCCCCACACCGAACCACCCGACAGCACCGGACGCCACGAGGCATCCTGCACGCCGGTGGCGAGATCGAAGCGAGCGATCCGATCGGCACGATTGCCGCCGGCCGAGCTGGAGATCGAGGTGAAACCGCCACCGACGTAGAGCTTGCCGGCGTCGATGTCGAAGTCTCGGACGAGCTGGTAGCCACCGACTCGACCGGTCCACGAAGCGTCGACCGCTCCGGTGGCGGGGTCGAGGACGACCAGCGCACCGGTGCTGGTGCCGTCGACGCTGGTGAAGTCACCGCCGACGAACAGTCGGCTTCCGTCGGGTGAGGCTTCGAGGGCATAGACGGCGCCATTCAGCGACGGGGTGAAGGTGGAGATCCACTCGCCGGTGGTTGCATCGAAGGCTGCGAGGCTCGACTGGGCGACCGTGGTCGCTCCGTTGGTCACCTCGGTGAATCGGCCGCCGACGTACAGCACGTTGCCGATGCGGACCATGTCGAAGACCGGGGCATCGATGTTGTCGGTCGCGGTGCCGACCTGCAGCCCGGACACACCCCAACTGGTGGTCGGCAACGACGCCAGCTCTGCACCGGCAGGACTGGTGTCGAGCACGCCTCCGCCGAAGAGTGTGAGCAGCAGGACTCCGGCCGCAGCGAGCGCCTGAGCGAATCGAGACTTCATGTTTCCGCCTTTTGCCGAGCCAGCCGCCGCTGTGCTCTCGAGTTCGACGAAAGTGTAGGGCACATGTGACACTTGCAACTCCCGGTCGGTGAGATCGCCTACGCGCCGGGCTGAGCCACCAGATTGCCGAATCGGTGCATCGTCTGAGAGATGGCCTGCTCCCGCAGGTAGTGCAGCAGCTCCACCCGCCCACTGCCCGTGACGGGCGCATCGGCCAGCTCGATACCTGCAGCCAGCGCGGCGACGAGCGCGGGTTCGTCGATCGCACCAAGCCATCGGATTCGCTCGACCCCACGGCCGTGCATTCGCTCGATGCAATCGAGTTCGGACTCGTCGGATGCCCGCGATTCGACCAGTGTCGTTCCGCAGCGCTCGGCGGCCGCCCTCACTCGATCCGCCACGACGTCGGGAGTGTCCGGGCCCACCCACAGGCCCATGGTCGGTCGGGCGCGGTACTGGAGGCGGTTGGACTCGCAGAACAAGCCACTGGGGTCGTGCGCTGTCGAGAAGTACTGCGACCACCAGTGAGCGTCGCTCTGCCTTGCTGCTTCCAGCCAGTCCGGAGCCTGTTCCAGGTCACTCCAGGTCCCCAGCTGCATGACATAGTTGGGTCCCCCGGCCTTCGCTCCCGGTCCGATGGCCGAACGCTTCCAGCCGCCGAATGGCTGACGTCGAACGATGGCGCCGGTGATGTGGCGGTTCACATACGCGTTGCCGACCTCGCCCCGATCGAGCCACTGGCGCACCTCAGCGGGGTCGAGGGTATGGATCCCTCCGGTCAGCCCGAAGTCGGTGGCGTTCTGGAGCTCGATGGCCTCGTCCAACGTCGCCGCTGCCATGAGGCCGAGCACCGGCCCGAAGCACTCGGTCTGGTGAAACCAGCTCCCAGGCTGCACGCCGAGCCGAATGCCTGGCGTCCACAGTGCTCCCTCGTCGTCGAGCCGGCGCGGTTCGACCAGCCACGACTCGCCCTCGTCGAGCACGGTCAGCGCTCGGAGGAGCTTGCCCTCGGCCGGAACGATGAGCGGTCCGGTGGTCGTGCTCATGGTCGTGGTCGGCCCGACCTCCAAGCTCTCCACCGCATCGGCCAGCTGGCGGCGGAACCGGGGCGAGTCGTAGACGTCTCCGACGAGAATTCCGAGCGACGCAGCCGAACACTTCTGACCACTGTGACCGAACGCCGAACGGACGAGATCGCCCACCGCCAGGTCGATGTCGGCGTGCGGCGTCACGATCAGGGCGTTCTTGCCCGATGTTTCGGCGAACAGCACGATCTCGGGCTTCCAGGATCGGAAGAGCTCGGCGGTTTCCAGCGAGCCGGTGAGGATGACCCCGTCGGCCGAGGTGACGAGATGGCGGCCGACCTCGTCGTCGTGCGTTCGCACGAACGCCAGCACGTCCCGGGGGACACCCGCCGCCCAACAGGCCTCGGCCACGATCTCGGCGATTCGGGGCGTCTCGGGGGCCGGCTTCAGCACCACCGAGTTGCCGGCTGCCAGCGCCGCCAGCACACCCCCGGCCGGGATCGCCATCGGGAAGTTCCATGGCGAGACCACGGCGACGACCCCGAGCGGCTCGAAATGCATCGTCTCGTCGGGTGACAGGTCGGCGTGATCGCCGTACCACCGGGCGAAGTCGATCCCCTCGGAGATTTCGGGGTCGGCCTCGGCGACCGTCTTGCGGCCCTCGTGGACCATCGCTGTCAGCAGCTCACCTCGCCGAGCCGACAGCTCGTCGGCCACCCGATACAGCACCGATCGCCGATCGCTCCGAGCGGCCCAACCCGCCTGGCCGTGACGAAGGGTGCCGAAGACGGAGTCGACGACGTCGATCGATGTGGTGATCTCCGTGATCGGGCCGGCAAACAGCGACGCCACCGAGCGGGCCGCCCAGGTACGGTTCGCCGGGATCACCGGGTCGGTGTCGGCCTCGTTCTCGAATCCTCGAGCGACCGGCCACGGGGCGGGGGCCACCAGGCGATTCTGTGTTCGGCGGGGACCGAGCTCGACGCTCCATCGACGGTCGAGCGCCTCGCGGAACCCGGCGACGGCTCGATCGAACTCGGCCGTTCCGGGGCGGAGGGTGCCGAGGAGCCGAAGGAAGTTGTCGGGTGCGGCGTTTTCCTCGAGCCTGCGGAAGAGATAGCTGATCGCCACGTCGAAATCGGCCGGCGCCACTGCCGGGGTGTAGAGCAGGAGCGAGCCGGCTTCGTCACGAACCACTCGGGCCTGGGCAGGCGCCATACCCTGGAGCATCTCGAACTCCACACGGTCGGCGACACCTCGACTCGTGCTGACGAGACGAGCCCACGCCACGTCGAAGAGGTTGTGGCTGGCGATGCCGATGCGCACCGAACCCAGGTGTTCGGAGCGAAGCGCCCAATCGAGACAGCGTTTGTAGTTGGCATCGGTCTCGACCTTGGTGAGGTACGGCGTCTGCTCCCAGCCGTGGATGGCCGCATCGACCTTCTCCATGGCCAGATTGGCGCCCTTGACCAGACGGATCTTGATCTGCCCACCACCCCGATCGGCACGCCGATCGGACCAGTCCACCAGGTGCTGGAGCGCACCGAGCGCGTCGGGGAGGTAGGCCTGGAGCACGATGCCGGCGTCGAGCGACTCGAACTCGGGTTCGCCCAGCACCTTGGTGAACACCGCCACCGTGAGTTCGAGGTCGTGGTACTCCTCCATGTCGAGGTTCACGAAGGTCGTCGGGTCCGACTGTGCTGCCTGCCGGAACAGGGTTCGCAGCCGGTCGCCGACTCGACGCACGCCCTCGTCGTGATCCCACGGATTGATCTGCGAGGCGACCGCCGACACCTTCACCGACACGTAGTCGACGTCGGGTTGTTCGAGCAGGGCCGCGGTTCGCTCCAACCGACGGTCGGCCTCGGATTCACCGAGCACTGCCTCGCCGAGCAGGTTGACGTTGAGGGCGAACCCCTCGTCTCGGCGTCCAGCCAGATGCCGGGCCAGGCGCTTGGGCCGGGCGTCGGCGACGAGATGCCCGACGATCATCCGCATCCGACGACGAGCGATCGGCATGACGATGGACGGGAGGCGAGGTGCGAGCCACGCACCCACCCGAAGCATCACCCGGTCGACCGGCGACAAGAAGGCAGGCATCGAGCCCTCGGAGACCAACGCCTCGAGTTGGTCGGCGGCAGCCGAGTCGTCGTCGGGTCGGGCGACCCGATCCACGAACTGCATGGTGAACTCGACGCCAGAGCGATCCTCGATCAGCTCGTGCAACTGGCCGGCCGTCGCCCGATCGGCTCGGGTCTCGATACGTGTGGCATCACGAAGCCAGCGCTCCACCAGTTGGACAGTGGCATCTGCCAGGGCGTCGGCGTCGTTCGGAGCTCGATGGTCCATGGGCACCATCTTCGTTCTGTTCGCGGCATGAGACGAGCCGGTCTGGGGTCTGGCCGGCTTCACACGCCTGACTGGTCAGACACCGGCCCAATTCCGCACCAGCGAGCGGTCGATTCGAAGCCGCAGCGAGACGCCGGGCAGCAGCCGCTCGTGATGCTCGAACTCGATGGTTCGACCCTCGGTGCTGGCCGTCACCCGGAAGCGGCCGTCGGCGAAGACCGACTCGACCACCGTGGCGTCGAGCTCGCCGGCGGGATCGACACTGATCGCAGTGATCGGGACGAGTTGGATCGAGTCGTCGATCTCCCACACGTTCGGATGCCCCAAGAACTCGGCGACGAAACGGTTCACCGGCTGATGCCACAGCTCCTCGGGCCGCCCGACCTGCTCGATCCGGCCGTGTCGCATGATGAGCACCCGATCGGCGACGGCGAAGGCTTCGGCCTGGTCGTGGGTGACGTGCAGTGCACTCACCCCGACCCGACCGAGCAGGTGCCTCAGTTCGGCGGTCAGCTGTTCACGGAGGACCCGATCGAGCGAACCCAACGGTTCGTCGAGCATGAGCAGTGCGGGCGACGGTGCCAGGGACCGAGCGAGCGCGACACGCTGCGCCTCGCCGCCCGACAGCTGGGTGACCGGGCGGTCCTCGTAACCGACGAGATCGACCAGTTCCAGGAGTTCCTTCACTCGGGCATGACGGTTGCCGGTCTTGGCCATACGCAATCCGAACTCGATGTTGCCCGCCACCGTCTCGTGCGGGAAGAGGGCGTGGTCTTGGAACATGAGTCCGAGGCCACGCTCGTGAGTCGGGACGGCGGCAAGATCCTTGCCCCGAGCCAGGACTCGGCCGCCGGCCAACGGTTCCAGTCCGGCGACCGCACGCAGCAGGGTGCTCTTGCCGCTGCCACTCGGTCCGAGGACGGCGACGACCTCGCCTGGTTCGACTCGGAGGTCGACACCATCGAGCGCGACCGTGTCACCGAAGTGGACACTCAGGTTCTCGACCCGTAGCGGCGGAGCATCGGCGGTCGTCACAGGAACCCCTTTCCGCCTTCTCGGCCACGTTCGAGAACCGCGGCGGTGGCGCCGACGACGAGACCGATGATGACACTGATGGCCATGGCCTGCCCTCGGAGTTCCTGACCGGGTTGCGACAACAGGCGGAAGACGGCGAGCGGAGCGGTGAAGGAACCGGCGCCGCGTGAGATGAACGAGGTGGCGCCGAACTCGCCGAGCGACACGGCGATCGAGAAGCCGAGTCCGGTCAGCAGCCCGGCGCGGGCGAGTGGCCAGTCGATTCGGCGCAGCACGTCGCCGGGGCTTGCGCCGAGGGTGGCTGCCGCCTGCCGAAGCCGGGGATCGATCGCACGCAGCGCAGGAACGACCGCAGCCATCACGAACGGCAGCGCCACCACGGCGTGGGCGAGGGGCAGCAACAGCGGCGAGCGACGCAGGTCGAAGACGGTGAAGGCCAGGAGGTAGCCGAAGCCCAGAGTCGCGGCCGACACGCCGAGCGGGATCAGGACCGCCGCTTCGAGCATCCGGCCGGTTCGTCCACCGTTGGCGATGACCCGTGCGGCTGGGATGCCGACGATGCCGGCGACCAATGCAGCACCGAGCGCCAGCCGCACCGATTGCCACAGTGCTCGGGCGGGTGACACCGGCAGCAGCGGGATCGGTTCGGTCAGTGCGCGATAGTTGTCGAAGCCATGGTGGCTGCCGACCGAAAACGACTGTTCGACGAGCGCAAGCATCGGGCCGAGCACCACGGCGGCGACGAGGCAGAGCACCAGGCCCACGTAGACACGACGCCGGACCGAGTCGAGGCGAAGGGGCGCCGGTGCCCGTCGGGCCGTCGAGGAGACGCTGAGCCGACGCTGGAGTCTGGCCGAACTGATCGACAGGGCGATGACCACGATCAGCTGGAGGAACGCCAGCACGGCGGCGACGTCGAACTCCTGACGGAAGATGGCGTAGCGCCGGATCTCGGTCTCGATCGTCGCCGTCGCCGGGCCACCGAGAATCAGGATGATGCCGTAGCTCGTGAAGCAGAACAGGAACACCACCAACGATGCCCCGGCCAACACCGGGGCGATCCGGGGCAACGTGATCGAGAGGAACGCCTGGCGTGGACTGGCACCGAGCACCGCGGCTGCCTCCTCCGACGACCGCTCGAGCGTCGACCAGAACCCGCCGACGACTCGGACCACCACCGCAAGGTTGAAGAAGACATGGGCGGCGACAATCGCCGTCAGTGAACGATCGAGGTCGACCCCGATCGTGTCGAACAACGCCGACAGGGCAGCGGCGACGACGACGGTCGGAAGCACGAAGGGGACGACCGTGACGACCCGGACCATGTTGCGGCCGCGGAATCGGTAACGAGCCAGCACGTGGGCGATCGGGAGTCCCACCACGACGGTGGCGACCGTCGACAGCAGCGCCTGCCACACGGTGAAGCGCAGCACCCGCCAGGTGGCGGGCCGACCGAGCACGTCGATGAGATCGGCGGCCTCGGACCCCTGCAGGCTGCGCCGGCCGATGGCGATCAGCGGCCAGACCACCATCACCAACAAGAAGCCGACGGCGACCGCGGCGGCAAGGGTGCCTACCCCCCCCGTCTTCCGCGGCCGCTGGGTCATCATCCGGCGACGAT
>RCMY010003680.1_pt1 | contig 13465 bp, 14 predicted proteins | sample 2041341 | NCBI WGS metagenome assembly RCMY01 (sample SAMN09708234, study PRJNA481090) | Marine sediment metagenome, whole genome shotgun sequencing project. | reverse complement strand
GTGGATGGCAGCGAAGCTGTGGTTAACCAGGCGTTTGATGACGCATTTGAAATGCTTAAAAATCGGGTAGAGAACGAATTGCTATGAACCCATCGACTACATCACCATTGGGACTGTTCGAGCGCTATTTATCATTGTGGGTTGCCCTCTATATCGCGAGTGGTGTTGGTTTGGGCATGGCCTTGCCCGAGCTGTTCGAAATGATTGCGGCAATAGAATACGCCAGCGTCAACCTGGTGGTCGCCGTTTTTATTTGGGTGATGATTTATCCGATGATGGTGAATGTTGATTTTGCCTCACTCAAAGACGTGGGTAAAAAACCCAAAGGCTTGTGCATCACTCTGGTGGTCAACTGGCTGATCAAGCCCTTCACAATGGCAGCGCTTGGTATTTTATTTTTTGAGCATGTCGTCGCCGGCATGGTCGATCCGCAAACGGCGAAAGAATACATCGCCGGCATGATACTGCTGGCCGTGGCGGTTGCCATCAGTCTGTTTGGCCTGAACTCCGGCGCCGCGCTGGCGACTGTTGTGGGCGTTCTGGTGGAGGTACCGGTGATGCTGTCGCTGGTTGCATTTGCCAATAGAACGCGACCGAATTTCGTTCGTTTGGCCTAGTGCGGTGTAACGGATAATTCGTAGGACTGGTCATGCTGAAGGGTTGCGCAGGCGGGGCATTCTAAGGGCACCACATCTAAAATATCAGCGTCTGTATTACGCAGACTATGCAACGCTTCAAGGTACAAGAGGTCGCTTCAAGCACCTTGTAACAGCCAGATCGTAAACGCCAACTCGGCGACGATTGACGGGCCGGCAACGATGGACACCAGCAGCGTCTCATGTGCCCCCTGTGCCAGCATAGATCTCGTGTATGGCTCGATTGACGACATGATCATCATGCATAAAGGTCGTTATTTGCAACAGGTCCGTAAGACGTCATCGACCAAAACCTCCAGACAACCGTCATTGTGACCGCACGGTCTTGCGAATTGGGATTTGATTAAATATCCATTCCGCGACGAGTAGATTCGGGATCCAGCTAAACCAGGCGACAATGGCATAGGCTTCCTCGAAAGACATTCCTATCACTGCCTGCAGTATCACCAGCTGAATACGTAGCGTAACCCCGGCAAACGTTAACGCATATGAGCGAATGATCCACTGTCGATGCAGCGCAATATTGCCTGCGCGCACGGCAAGCCAGGCCATTAATGAAGAGTAAAACCAGATAGTCGCCAACAATGCAAACCCCAGTTTGGTCGCGGGGCCTCCATGCGTGTGCCCGGCCAGCACCAAGCCACCCACAGCCGCTATCAGCACGAGACTGATGTAAGCCCGCCCGCAGTATCGATGCAAGGTCTTGCATGGATTGCGCAAGCCGCTGTGAAATTGAAAAGCCCCCAGTATTAGTACCAAGCCCGCCGCAACGATATGCAAGCGTGCCCCCCAGGGTACGGTTTCGAAATGTATGTTGAACGAAGGTTCACCCACTCCGGGCAGCAGGAAAGTACTCAACGCGAGAGATCCAACCACAACCGCCATCATTACCATAAACAACCAGGCAAGCGTCTTTAGCCAACGCATACCCGCCGTTCGTTTATTTTCGCTGGTTTTCATAGCTGTCTGTACCCGCACACCTAAAGCTCGAATACAAACATCAGTACCGCCGTGTCCTGATAGTTTGCGTCAACTAACGGGCTATCGATGATATTGTTGTCCAGTTTCGTGCGGCTTATGATCCCCGTCATGCTCCAACGTTCGCTAATCGGTACCATAGCGCGAATGCCCAAGCCAAAGTTGACAGCAGCACCGCTGTCATAGCCCACCCGGCCCACAGAATTATCGATTTGTTTGCCAGCGACGCCGTAGTAATAATTAACGTAGTGTGAGTCGTACCAGTCGATCGATGCGCTGGCGGCAATATCCAGGCCGTTGCCGGCGTGGTAAATCGGAATGTCGGCAGATAGGCTAAGCGAATCGGATTGCGAGTTATTCGATATGTCTCTACTCGCGTCCAGCGCTAGCCATCCATAAGTGATGCCCAGATTAACCACCGCCTCTGTATCAGGTTCTTCATAGCCATCGAATAGCGCATGCCTGGATAGCTCATTGAGCGCCAGATTCAAGCTGTCATAGCCATCATTGCGAACACCCAGCCCCACCGAGATACCCCACGACTGATCGAGCTGCATTTGGTAACCCAATAGATTATCCCCATTGAAGTGCCAGTTACCTTTACTGATATCCAGATATGGGACCAGTACCGCTTGATTATTGGCGCCAGTCCATGGGGAAGCGACTGCCATAGCGCCTGCGCCCAGACTTATCTGCCATTGCGAATCGTCCCTCTGCTGCGCGCTGGCATGTAAACCATAAGCACCTGAGAGCAGCCCTGCCGCAATTAGCGATCCGGTAAATAGTGTGTGAGTACGTTTCGAGTTTGACATTGACCTTCTCCACATTGGCAACAATTGCTACGCAGTCTAGTGAAGGAGTTGCGGACACACAGGTGTCAATTGTCACGATGTTGCGTGGCAATTAGCGAAAGTAGCAATCAGCCGGGCGGGTGATATTTATCGGTATCGGCAGCGCCTGCAACGCGGGATAATTCAATAAACGCAGGACGCCAATTGAAGGGCGCTTTCCAAATTCAGAATCTATCGGGCTGCGGGCTATGCTCCATAACCTTCAAAAGCCATTCTTTGAGAGTTCCTCCCGCACGTTCTGCGCCCGCTCTCGCTGCTGTTTGAGCAGGTAATACATGTTTTCGTTGACCTGGTACATGATTTGTAGCGAGGTCGACAGCTTCTTGTCTGCACGCATCTCGTCCAGGTCGAAACTCTGGATCGCACCGCTGTTCTCAAAGCTTGATTCTTTTGTATTGATCCGAAATGTCACCTTGTTGAAGAAAGGGGCGCTGTAGGCAAGCCGCCAATCCTGCAGCAATATAAAGGAGCTTTTCACCGCGTCGACCTGTTCGTCAAAGACCACCCAGTTCGACACCTGGAGGCCAACAAAAATGCCGCCGACAACGACGAGGAAGTCAAGCGCGATTGCGGTCCAGTTTTGCGCTCTGACGTGCTCGGTAACGCGATGCAGTAGCATAGTACGCTCCCGTGAAAATCAACTTTCGGCCACGACATCTTTCAATCAAATTTTGCACGAATAACAGGTTGTCGGGTCTCTCCCTCCTTGCGTTTCTGCGACATGGCGACTTTCGTGGCGCGCAGTGCCGTATTCAGCGGCTTGTTAATGGCCGCGACCCGTTTTATCGGAGTGACGCTAGCTTGATAACGACTTTTCCTCGCGCATGTCCTGTTTCGATATAACTGAGGGCTGCGGACGTTTCATCTAAAGTGTACGTCCTGTCGATGACTGGAGTCAGCCTCCCGGATTCGACCAGTTCCTTTAACATCAGCAGGTCTTCGTGATTCGGTGTCGAAAGATGTCGACGCAGATTCTGGCGCACGAACGGAGACAATACCAGCGGCGTAACCAGGCGAAGCAACAGCTTCCAGCCGCGCGCCCCTGAACCGCTGTCAAGAATGAGCGTGCCGTCCGCCGTGAGTGCACGCCTGACGTCCGCCAGGGAGCGGTTCTCCACAGTATCGAAGATGAGGTCGTAACGCTGGCTACCCTGAGTAAAATCTTCCCGGCTGTAATCGATAACATGGTCGGCGCCGATCGAGCGGACCATGTCCACGTTGCTTGTGCTGCACACGCCAGTCACTTCTGCGCCAAAAGCCCTGGCAATTTGCACGGCGAACGTTCCCACACCGCCCGCTGCACCATTGATCAATACCTTCTGCCCCGAATAAACCCTGCCCACATCGCGAAGAGCGTGCAGGGCTGCCAGTGCGGAGGTAGGTATGGCTGCCGCTTGGGCAAGCGTGAGGTTCGCGGGCTTGTGTGCGAGTTCGTGTTCTCCGACACTCACATACTCGGCGCAACTGCCCGTGCAGGCACCGAACACCTCATCGCCAGGTTGGAATCGCTGCACATTGCTGCCGACCACCACGACCCGCCCGGCCACGTCGTAGCCTGGAACACCGTATTTTGGTTTGAACAAACCGGTAGCCAGGCGCACCGGGAAAGGCGCGCCTCGGACGGTAAAGCAGTCGCCCGGGTGCAGGCCGGCCGCGTGCACGAGGATCAGCACCTGGTCGTCGTTAACAGCCGGTGTGTTAATGTCTCTGAGTTGCAGTACAGCAGCCGGCGATCCGTACTGGCGCTGGACGATTGCCTGCATCGTCCTGACGGATTCCCTGGCTGGAGTGGGTTTGTCGATCAACGCTTCTGGACTGTTCGCTAACAGCATAAACGATTCTCCTGTGATTGGTCGATACTTACGGTGTAAGTTGACTTACGGCGTAAGTTATACTTACAGTGTAAGCTTGTCAAGATGGGAATGATTAAATGATGGCTAGTGTCACCAAGAAGAAAGCGCGACAGCGTGCGCCGCTAACACGCGACCGCATTTTGCGCGCGGCTGTCCGACTTGCCGACAAGCAAGGTATCGAATCGCTGTCGATGCGCAACCTCGCCCAGGCGCTCGGGGTCGAGGCCATGTCACTTTACAACCATGTCACCAACAAGGAGGATGCGCTCGATGGCATCGTTGAGATCGTGGCTGCCAAAATCGACCTGCCAACCATTGGCGGCGACTGGAAAGCAGCCATGCGGCGGCGGGCCATATCTGCTCACCAGGTACTGTGTCATCACCCATGGGCTGCAATGTTAATAGTTTCCCGGGTCAATGTTGGTCCCGCCATGCTGCGCTACGTCGATGCCACCATTGGCTGCTTGCACGCAGCAGGTTTTTCGTACGAGATGGCTGACCGCGCGTGGAATGCGATTGACAATCACATCTACGGATTCACGCTGCAGGCCCTGAATTTTCCATTGCAGGCGACGGAGTATGTGGAATCGGCGCGAAACTTTCTGCCGCTGATTCCGCAGGACCAATACCCGTACCTGCGCGAACTCTCTCAACAGATTATCGGCGGCACCCACAATGGCGTGCAGGACTTTACCTTTGGGCTCGACCTGATCCTCGACGGCCTAGAGAGCCTTCGCCAAAGCGGTTGAGCTCTGTTGATTTTTTGGAGTCTCTCAAATAGAGAATCAACGAATCGTGACATTTGTCAGTATTGACAGCGCCGTAATCGCGAGACAATAAGTTCATCCTCTAAAACCGGTGTTAACCGATGAAAAAACAAGGCACTGAGTTTTACATTGGCTTGTTTATCTGGGTATTGGAGCTGCCAATCAGCTACGGCTTGTGGTTCGCGGGTAACGAAGTGGCTATAAAGCCGGCTCTATCAACGGCAAATGTCGTTTTGACGGCCGCTTTTTTTCTCCTCTATCTGGTCGGCTACTGCGCTTCCCACGGCTTTTTTAAGCTCCAACTTAACGCCAGGGCCGAGGTCTTTGGTTTGGCCTTGTCCAGCGTGGCAACGCTGGCTTTATCGATATTTTTCTTTTTCTTCATGGTGGCGTTGATGGCAACCATGATCATCATTCAACTGGCCCCGCTGGTTAAGCAAAAGTGGGCGTTACTCATTGCCGTTCTCGTGCCGGTTGTCTGCGTATTGCTCGATGTCTGGCTTGGCAAAGGATTCGCATTTACCAACATTATTGTCTACGGCGTATTCAATGTGCTGGCCCTCGTTATAAGCTACGGCCTGATTGCCGAGCGCAACGCCAAACGCGAGTCGGAACAACTGGTGCGCGAACTGACCTCCACGCGGATCCTGTTAAGCGCCACCACCAAGAGAGATGAGCGCCTGCGAATCGCGCGCGATTTACACGATGTGCTGGGGCACCAGTTGACCGCATTGAGCTTGCAGTTGGAGGTGGCAAGCCATGTGAACAATGAAGAGAAACAAAAACACGTGCAGCAAGCCCAGGCCATCAGTCGCGTGTTGTTATCCGATGTGCGTGAAACGGTCGCGGAATTCCGCCAAAAAAAGGATCTCGCCTTACACGAGGCCCTCACGGCATTGGTCAGAGACATACCAGGGCTTAAGGTGGAGCTAAACATGGATGTGGACCAGTCGCTGACCGATGCTCGGCAAGTAGAAGTCATATTGCGGTGCGTTCAGGAAGCACTAACCAACACCTTAAAACATGCGAGTGCCAGCCACTGCAAAATACAGTTAGCCGCTGATGAGCAAAATCTTGTTTTATCGGTCGAAGATAACGGCAGCAGCAGCGTCGAAATTGATCCCGGTAATGGGCTGACCGGCATGGCCGAAAGAGTAGCCAAGGTTGATGGTCGATTGGATTATCACAACGACGCGAATGGCTTTGCCCTAACCGTCAAACTGCCTAAACACCGATGAGTCATTCCGTCATGCCAATAAAACTACTGCTGGTGGACGACCAGAATCTGGTCAAAATGGGAATCTGCAGTCTGCTGCAATTAGGTGGCAACATCGAGGTGGTCGCCCAGTTGGATGACGGCAGCGGAGTGATCAATGCCATCGAAGAATACCGGCCTGAAATCATGCTACTAGATATCCGCATGCCCCATATGAACGGGCTGGATGTGCTGGCCGCCATGCAAGAACAAGGCATAGATTTGTCCACGCTGATTCTGACGACTTTCGATGAACATGATCTCGTTCTACAGTGCATGAAGCTCGGGGCCAAAGGCTATTTGCGTAAAGATGTCAGCCTCGACACCTTGCTGCAGGCCATCGATGCCGTTGTGGCGGGAGAGCTATGGATTCAGCCGGCTGTTACCCATCAAATTCTGGAAAACAAAGAGTTTATTCAGCAAAAAAGTTCTGCTGAAGTCGAAGCGCTGACCCGGGGCGAAGTGCAAGTTCTCAGGTTAGCGGCAGCGGGTTACTCCAATTACGAAATTGCCGAAGCAATCCACAAGTCGGCGGGTACGGTCAGAAACCAGATGTCTTTTATATTGGCCAAGCTTCAGGTGCGGGATAGAACCAGGGCGGTATTAAAGGCAATAGAACATGGGCTAATTTAGGGGTAGATAATGGATAGGGGTTGCCGTTATGCGGGCACGCTGTGTGTTGGGCAGATCTGGTTGTCGCTAGGTGATCGATAAAACAGGGTGCACGCAAATATAGGGGTTATTCCGGACATACTTTGACTATAACTCGTTCGATTATTTAATTTCGTAGGGCTGGTCATGGTAGTCGGTTCCACAGGCCAGTCATTCTTCAGATTAGTGCACGTCATGGGTAGCCCGCCAAAATCGTTCCGTCGTGAATTCGGGGACGCGAGCACTCCGGGTCAGGCATCGGGCGTCGGAAAGGCACTGCAGCATTCGTCAAGCCAGGCGCGAAAACGGACGACCTTGGGAAGCTCGAAGTAACGCGCTGGCGCGACGAAGTAATAAGCGAACGGGCTCTTCAACGAGATCTCAATCGGGCGCAGCAGTTGACCGCTTTCCAGTTCGGCGGCAATTAGCGACCAGCGCGCCAGGCCAAGCCCCAGGCTTTGTTGCGCGGCGAAAACAATGCTGAGCGAATCGATGAACACGGGACCCCGTTTCTGCTCCGGCCTTCCACCGATCACGTCGAACCAGTCATCCCATGGTTCGTCCTGACTGTGCAGCAACGGATAACGGTCGAATTGCGTGATGCTGTCAATGGTGCCGTAAGTCTCGAACAGGGAAGGGCTGCACACAGGCACGGTCCAGTCGTCCAGCAACTAATTTCGGCTAACCCGGACTGCGCCCCGGGGAACAGGGTTTTGCCGGCGTCGGTCAGAATGATCTTTCTACCTTGCCGGAGAAAAAGTGGTACGCCGAGCAGCTCCTCCAGCGAGCGAATTTGTAGCTGACCGCCGCAGGCGTGACATTGAGCGCCTGTGCCCCCTCCGAAAAACTCAAGCGCGACGCGACCGCTTCGAAGGTCCGCAGCGCGTTCAGCGGTATCTGTGTCATGTCGTCATGCGCAGCTCGGTAAGAGAACGACATCGTGACCGCTAGTGGGAGCTGGCGCATCAGAACGCCGGTGGCTACAAGATTGACTTCGGCATAGTAATGGCGAAAGATACTGCAACAAGGATAACCGAAATGTCCATGATGCGAACTTCAGCTCTTAACGCAGTAGCATTACTTTTACTCGCCCTAGTCTCCTCCACACAAGCGACCGTACCGATTACAATCGCGGAAAGCGGGCATGCAACCGTGCATACAGTTATAGTCGGCGAGCGGGTGCACCGACATGGCGGTACAAGTGATCGACTTGCCGGTTTTCGAATTGTTTGGTGTTGCCGCTCAACCGGCGGTCATCCTGGGGCTGGACTGGCTAATGGAAACAAGAATGATCGTCGATTTTCCACAACGACGCGTGTGGTTTATCGCTGTCGACCACTGATTTATTGGCTGTAAGTATTTGTCGGAGCTGGAACGCGTTTATTTACCGCTGTTTCCTGCTGGGGCGGTGATTAGTCTATTTGCGATGCTGTATGGGAAGCAATCGTTAGTGCTGCGCTTGGCGCGCTGTCTTATCCCTGAATGAGTGCCATCAGGTTTGAAGTGCCCTGTTGTGCGGTCGGTCAGGCGTCGAGATTGAGCGCGAGCGCCTGGATGGGCAGGCTCGAACCCGTGCGCTTGTAGAGCCGGGTGCAGGCGTCGGCGAATTTGATGTCGTGGTCATCGAGTCCAGCGGCTGCTTGCTGCGCTAGCTCGTGAAGGACGCCGAGTTCTGAGCCTGCTTTGATCGCGGGCAGGTCGGGCGAGACCGAGTTATCGTCGAAGGCGACCACTGCAGCAACGACGAAACCGATAACGGCCGATTCGAGCCTGCGTTGGCCGGCCTCATCGAGGTAAGGTAAAAGCTCGGCTGCAATCATCGAGACCGTGACGCCGTGCAGCAACGCAAAGTTGTTCAGGCCGGTGTTTCGCACCTGTGCCGCACATGCCGCTAGCGCCAGTCGGTCGAAGGCGGCAGGCAGATCGTCGGCCGGGCGGGCTGACGCAACGAGGTCGAACACACCGGGCTCTTCCATCGCCATTCTTAAGCCATAAACGAGTAGCCCATCTGACCTCTGAGCCGCATCGAGACGGGGAAGCCTGGCGAGCAGGTCACTCAGTTCAAGTGTTCCGCCGAGTGACTCGGGAGATTTCAGCGCGGTACCTAGTGACCAGTAGCCCAGGGCCGCAGTCAATTCCCGTCGGCGAATCTCAGACTCGTAGCGACCTAAGGCTCGGGCGGCGTGGGCAACGCGGAGGAGTCCGTGGCCTGCTTGAGCCCCAGCCTTGTGGACTATCTGAAGGAGCTCTTCTTGTAGTTGCGACTGCCAATCGGCCCGACCGATATAGACGTCGTCGGTGGGTTCAAGTTTCTTCGACACTTCGGTCACGTAAGGACCAAACGCGTCTGGTAGTCCAAGCGACGCCAATGCCTCAAGCGCCATCGGGCCATGGTTGGAAAGGCCTCTGCCATACTCGGTGCTAAAGACAGTTAGTCGTTCCAGTTCTGAGTCGTAGAGTTCGTTAATAGTGCTCTTCATACGGTCATTTATACATCTCAAGTAATGTCGAGGTCAAGGCATTCGCGGTCGCGTGCGACGATAGTCACTATGGCTGAGAGTATAGGCAGTATCAACCACCCACTTTTGCCCAAATTACTATACACAATCTGCTACCGGCAATCGCTTATCGCGCTTGAACGATGCCGCCAATCGGATTTCTCCGTCGCGTAACGTCACGCCGACAAACTCGGACTTGTTGTCCGAATGCAGCTCGATATTCCGGTAATTAAATCGCTAGCAAAGAGATGGCACTCGCAAACCCTGCATCATATTTGTTCGTTAAACATGATAATCATTTTCTTGTGTACTGTGCATAACAACAGTATTTAGATCGTTCCAGAATTTAGGTTGCTAAACAGGCAGAACCCGATAAATAAAGCGGTGTTGACAATTAATGCGTAGTAATCCGATTAGTCCGAATTGTGCTGAATGGCAGCCATTTGACACAACCGTTCGGTCGCGCAGTAGAATGGCTACCAACGACATGCGACCATCAATGGACGTTCAGTCAATGGTAGAGTGCAGCTAAAACCCAATACAGTCGTGAAGCAATTCGCAGCACTTCGAGTTAGGAGGGAGTCAGTGACAGTACGAAAACGGTGGTGGCTCGCTATCACTCTGGTCATGTTGGTGTCAGAAACTATTTTCGCTGAAGTGCACCAAATAGCAGAGCTAAATACCCGACAGATTACATCGCTCAATCGCGAAAAAACCGTGGTTGTCATCCCCGGCGGCATTCTTGAGCAGCACGGTCCTTATCTACCCTCATTCAGTGATGGTTACGTTAGCCTTGACGAAGCGCATCGACTGAGTGTTGACCTCTCAGCGAGAGGTTGGGATGTGGTTGTATTCCCGATCATTCCGCTCGGCTCAGGCGGGGGCAAATGAAATAGGTAACAAACAAGTGTTTGCCGGTACGTATGCGATCCGACCTGCGACTGTTCGTGCGATTTTTATGGACATCGCCACAGAGTTGGGTGAGCAAAGCTTCAGTTATGTGTTTGTACTACAAGCCCATGGTAGTCCGGCGCATAACATGGCACTGGACCAGGCGGGTAGGTTTTTCAAAGATGAGTTTGGAGGGGAGATGCATAACTTGTTTGGCATTTGGTCGATCCCTCCGGAACGTCCAGATGTCTTGCCTGAAGCAGCCTTAGAGGAGGATGGATTTACAGTTCATGCGGGTGCGCTTGAAACGAGTAGCGTTCTGTACGTGCGCCCAGATTTAGTAGCCGAAGATGTGGGTACGGCGCCCATCGTCAACGGCAACAACTTCGCGGACCTGATTAAAATTGCGTCTGAGGATCAGTGGACCGGTTATTTCGGAAGCCCTGGAAGGGCCGATCGGCGAATCGGGAAAAAGATGGCGGAGTCTCGGTACAAAACTAATCTTGATTTAGCGTTGAAGATTCTCAACGGTGAGAAACTCACTAACGTCATGCGGTACTCGTCAATGGCTTATGGGCATGAAGACATGGGCAAGGTGATTGAAAAGTCGCGTGTAGAGCACTCCCGTAGAGCTAAGCGACAAAGGCATTGGATCAAGCGAAATAAGGTTTAACTATAGCGTTTGGACGGCCGCTGCGGGCTGGTTGCGCCGATTTCTGTTCCGACTTTTCTTCAGCATTCGCCACAGCTCGGTTCCCGCCAAGGTGGCTCGTGCAGACCACAACGATTTGAATTCGAGCATGGTGTCGGACCATTAATTTAAGGGAGGTGTCATATGCGATCGGATAGACGTGAGTTTATTCACCTCGTGTCTGCAGGCATTGCCGCAGGGTTGCTTCCCAGGGTGATCGCGACATCGGCCCGGTCGGGTGTACACTCAGCGGTTGAGTTATCCGTGAGAGTTGCTGCAAGCGCACGTGACTTGGGTGCTGGGTAAGCAAAAGCGTAAAGCCCGCTATATCAGAACGCTTTTTCAGCCATAAAGGCAGCCGTCAAAAATTGCATGACCAATTTTATTCTCTCAACATGGCGCAAGTCAGGATGGGTCAACAGCCACAATTTGCTGGTTTCACCCGGCTCAAAGGTGAAGAGTTTTTTAATTTCCGGGCGCTGTTGATCGTCTGGCAGGAATGCCAAACCCTGGCCTGCTTCCGCGCAGTAAGACATGGCAACCAGGTCATCGCAACGTATATGAATTTGTGGCGTCAGGCTTTTTTCAAGCCAGGTAAATGCCGGCAGGCTACGCATTCCCCCCGTAGCGCCGATTAACCTATGGTTTTGTAAGTCCTCAAGCCGGCGCGGCAGGTCAAACGTGTTTTTATAGGCCTTACTGGCATAGACGCTCCACGGTATTTCGCGCAGTTGTCGCCCAACTAAATGTTCGGGTGGTGAAGGTGTTGCGCGCACCGCAATATCGGCCTGGCGATTAGACATGTTGACTTCGAGATTGCTTGCCAGTAGCTCAACATGAATCTCTGGATAACGTCGGTGAAATCCGGTCAAATAGTGCGGCAAATACCGGTACGCGATGTTGTTCGGCGCTGTGATTTTGACAATGCCCCTGGGCTGAATGTCCTTGCCTACAATAGCGCGTTCCAGGTCATCGAATGCGCCGGCGATATTGCGTGCCCTCAAGAGCATCTCTTCTCCCATGGCCGTGAGTTCATAGCCATGACTCATACGCTCAAACAGGCGCGCGCCTGTTTCTTCCTCGAACCCATTTAAGCGCCTGAAGACGGTGGAATGGTTGACACCCAATGACCTCGCCGCGCCGGACAGCGAACCGCTGTCGGCTATTGCCAAAAATAGTTTGAGTGAATTCCAGTCCATAAAACCCCATTTCGTTTGCAATTTTGCAAACCTGATTTGCGTATATTGCTAATTTATTTTCACAAATGCAAATAACATAATCGCTTATAACATTCACAACGGAGACAAACGTCATGAACATTCTATTTAAACCCGATATGAGTGCGTTGTTACTGCGTGTTGCGCTTGGCACCGTGGTGCTTGCGCACAGCGTGTATCTGAAACTCGTCGTATACACCTTGCCTGGCACCGCCGTGTATTTCACTTCGATCGGTCTGCCGGCGGCGCTTGCGTATGTCGTCTTCCTGATCGAAGCAAGCGCCGGCGTAGCGCTCATACTGGGAGTGAAAACGAGAATCTTTTCGGCATTGCTGCTGCCCGTATTGCTTGGCGCAACCTGGGCCCACTGGTCGGGTGGTTGGTTATTCAGCAACACCGGCGGCGGCTGGGAATATCCCTTATTTCTTAGCGTAATGGCGCTAGTGCAACTAAGCCTGGGTGACGGCAAGTACGCGGTCATGTCAAACAGGTTAATGATTCAAGCAGTGGAGCAACGCTAATGAACACGCAAAAGTTTCATCTCGTAAGCCACGTGTTATGCCCGTACGTTCAGCGTTCGATTATCGTATTGCACGAAAAGCATATCACCGTTTTGAGGACCGATATCGATCTTGCCAATAAGCCGGCCTGGTTCGAGCGGATGTCCCCAATGGGCAGAGTGCCAATGCTAATCGTTAATAAAAACACAGCGCTGTTCGAGTCAGCGGTGATCTGTGAGTACCTTAACGACATAACACCCGGTTCATTGCACCCGCAAGATGCGTTGGAGAAAGCCCGTCATCGCGCATGGATTGAGTTTGGTTCCGGCATGCTGGACAGCATTGGCGGCCTTTACAACGCGAAGAACGCGGAGACATTCGACAGCAAACGTTTGGAACTGCGCAACAAGTTTCAGCGGGTCGAACAGGAAATAAGTGGCGCACCATTTTTTTCAGGCGACAAGTTTCACCTGATCGACGCGGTGTATGGGCCTGTCTTCCGCTATTTCGATGTCTTCGATCGCATCGTCGATCTGGATGTTTTCGAAAATCTGCCAAAAATCAGTGCATGGCGGCATGCGCTGCAACAGCGGGAATCGGTTCAGCGTGCGGTTGCAGCCGACTATGCGGAATTGCTATTGCGGTTCTTGGCAAAGC
>RCMY010003679.1_pt1 | contig 13465 bp, 10 predicted proteins | sample 2041341 | NCBI WGS metagenome assembly RCMY01 (sample SAMN09708234, study PRJNA481090) | Marine sediment metagenome, whole genome shotgun sequencing project. | reverse complement strand
TTTCCACTTTATTTCCCTGCGCGTCCACGCCTTGCTCAGTCTGTTCGATTTGAGATGTGAGCAGCGCCACAATGTTGCCGATGGACTCCACCGTTTCATTAATGGTTTGGGCCGCTAGTTGCATGTGTTCGGTTTTCAGGCGGGTTTCTTCTTCCGCCGCTTTGGCTTGGGTCAAGGCCACGGCCGCATTGGCCGCCTCGATCCTGGCGGCTTCGCCTTGTTCCTCCGATTCCCGGATGCGGTGCTTTAAGTGCTCCACCATAATGTTTAGGGATGCGGACATGACAGACAGTTCATTTTTATTGCAACCGCTGATGACCGGGGCCGGGGCGTCCAGATCACCCCTGGATATGGCTGCGGTAAATTCAGAGCAGGCTTTGATGGGGCAAACTATCTTTTTCAGAAGCAGAACTACGCCGGAGATCAGAATTATGGAAATAATCAACACGCTGACACCTAGGGCCCCAAGGATCATTTTCATGCCTGTTGCTGCGGCATTCATGTCAGCGTCAAGGCGTTTGTTGACCATTTTATTAAATTGCTCCAACGGCGCATTAATCCTCTGAATGGTATCAGCGTATTTGCGGCTGAACATGATCTCTTTGGCCATGTTCATGTCCGGCGCGCCGCGAACGGTAAACTCGCCGTTCTGATCCTGGAATAGCCCCTTGACCGCGTTGAGGGCCACTTCTTCCAGGGAGATGAGGTCGGTGGACAAGTTGATGGATTCCTCCATGAACTTTAGCTCTTCAGCCGTGAAGCCGGTCTCGCGCATAAGTTCTACAAGGTCCACTTTCTGTCCGGGAGCAACGAGGCTGTCCGCGGGGCGTGGCTTGTTGCCTACCTGAATGTCGGCCAAATTCCAGTATTCGGCCTCAAATCTGTCTTCTCCGGTAGCCACATAGGCTCTGGCATTGGCGGTGAGTCCATCGGACAGGGTGCGCACCTCCATGGCCAGCAAGGTGGACTCGTAGCGTTTGTCGGCGACTTTCTGCAAATAGTCTGTGCTTAATTGAAGCTTAAGCACGCAAGCCGCCAAAACGATAATGCTGATAATGCAGATGATCCCAGCCAGTTTACAGGCGCGTGCAATGGTCATTTCAACCCCCTTTTGCTTCAAGGATAAAAAACACAATAAACCAGCCCATTGGGGGGGCGGTCATTGCTAAAGTCCAGCCCCCCCTGTTGTTTTCAGGTAATGCTCATCGACCGTCATCGCACGAACAGCCTGATCAGCTGATGGGAAGCGGCGTATTCTTCTGCTCAATGCCGGATCAGCTTGTTCGGAACGCGTCTGGTATTATTTGGAGGTAACAAATTGATAAAGCCTTAACCGACACAGCAATATATGTCAAAAATTATGGCAATATATGACTTGCCGGGGGATGGAGGCAATTAACCTGTTTTTGCAGACAGATACTCCGGCAGAGACAAAAAAGGCATCGTTTGATGCCTTTTTATTTTTTAAAAGTTTTTGGCGGCTTGCCGGGCGGTTTCAAGCGCCGATCAGCGCCTTTGCACCGGGGGCAGGGGCGGCGGCGAGGAAAATGCGGGTTGGCGCGAGGCATAGCCCACAGCGCCGTTGCCGCTGCCGTACAGCAGGCGGGCGGTGTCGCCCTTACGAGGCAGGTAATATTCATAGGCTGCAATCACGGCGCTGTCGGACAGGCGCAAAACCCGCACCGAGCAATACACTTTGCCGGCGGCCACAGAGTAGGTGCCTACCAGCACGGCTTCGGCGCCGTAGTTGGATTGCATGAGTTTGCCTATATCACGGCTGAGCATGAATTCGCCGGCCGGATTGATGGCCATGTCCGCACGCAGGCGCACATCCATAACCCGATAGCCGTATTGGCCTAAGCGAGAGCCTATTTGCTGCATAACCAGACGGCCGAAAGATGAGGTTTCGTCCAGGTTGTCCAGGTTGACCATGGTGGCCGCCAAAATGCCTGCGGTTTTGTTTACCCGGCCGCGCAGCATGTTTTCAAGGGCATCCCCGGCAAAAGTATTGGCATGAGCCAGATCCGAACCTTCAGGCGGGTTAACCAGCGCCCGGTCATAATACATGGAAGAGTGGGGCAGGGCCCCTCCTTCCATGGGATAGCCTTCCTGGGCCACAGCTTGGGTCGGGCAGCCGCCGAAACCCAGCATGAAACAAACAGCGGTTGTTAGCAATATCAAACGCATGATCTAATCCTCACTTGCCCACCAGGCGCACATTGCGCTCTTCAAAGTGGGCCGGCACAAATCCCGTTTCGCCGGGATGGACGTAATTGGCGAGTTCATCTTCCCGCACGCGGTAGGAAGAAGTGGTGTGCAGCACCTGGCGGTTGCCGTACCACAGACTCATGACCACCAGCAGTTCCCGGTAGCTGCAATCCACATCTTTATCCGGCGGGGGAACCACAAAAGAGCTGAACTCCAAAAGCAGTGTGTCGGGAGTGCGGTTCAGGGTCACTTGCAGACCGCGCGACACAAGTTCGGAGTTGAGCATTTGAGTCATGCCCTGGGCAAAAGGCCGGGCGCTGGTGGGTTGCACAAAAATGGGCTTGGCGATGATGTCGCCGCGCCAGGCCAGGGCCGCTTTAACCCGGTCGGCCATGCGCGACGCCAGAACATGCCACTCGTTAGTGCTGTCCAGCACCGGGCTGGAGTAAGGCTCCAGGGTGCCCACCACTTGAGAGTCCTCCGGGTAGGGCAAATCGCCCCAGCGCTCCTCGGCCTTTCTGGCTGAGGCCGGGCCCGCGACCAGACAAACGGCGCAGGTTATAAGCAGCAGATACTTGAACACAGGCAAACTCCTTGGCGGAACGTCTTGTCCGCCGCAATGAACTTATCGGCGCAAACCGCCGCTGTCTTTATGGCCTTTTACTCTGAAAAAAGGACCGTTAACAGTAAAAGCAGGCGCGGCCGATTTTTCCGCTTTCCGGTTTCTGAAGAAATGATGCAAAAATCAGGCCGCTTTGATAGCCGATATGCATGGCGCCTTTCATATTTTTCCGGCTTGCGCGCAATTCTGAAATTTTTGTTTGACAAGTATTTTTGTAGACCTATGTATATAAGTAATTGAGTGCGCATTGCTTTATTAAAGCTTATATCGCTTTAAGGGTGCGCACTTGTTGTCATTTTTGTATACATAAATCTATGTTGTTTGGGGAGGCAGGCGCGGCGACCTTTGGTCGACGCGTCAAGGTGGATGGGGCACGCGCTTTTTCCGGGGAGGAGGCATTTGTTTTCGGAAAAAGCAAAGAAGAGGGTAGGGAAGGTATGGATATTTTCAAGAGCGGGCTGCTCAGCCCCATGGACGTTAAGGAAAGAAGCAAACCTTTTGATGACCCCAAATACATATATGAGGTCAAATATGAAGGGGCGCGTTGCCTGGCTTATCTGGAAGCGGGCCGCACCAAGCTGATCGACAAAAAGTGTACGGACATCACGGACAAGTTTCCGGAATTGAGTGAATTGCATACGCAGGTCAGCGGCAGGTGCATTCTTGACGGAGCATTGATTATCGGCGCGGGAGATCGCGGCTGTCGTAAGGCTTTGCACCGTCGTTCCGGCCTGACCCATCCGTTGATGATCAAGTTGGGGGCGAAGTTTACGCCCGCGGTCTTTGTAGCTTTTGACATCCTTTACCACCATGACCGGCAGATTACTCAGTTTCCGCTTATTTCCCGCAAAAAACTGCTGGGCGGAATAGTGCGCGAAAATAATCGGATCGCGGTGTCGCGCTATGTGGAAGGCACGGGGGAGGCATTGTTTGAAGCCGCCAGAGCCAAGCGGTTGGGCGGCATTTTGGCCAAAAAGAAAAGCGCTCCTTATCTTGTAGGCGAAACTACCAAGGATTGGGTTAAGATTAAAAATTTGTTCGAAGATGATTTTGTGATTTGCGGTTATGTGCCGCATGGCAGGAAAATCACCTGTTTATTGCTGGGGCAATACAGTCGGGGGGGGAAACTTGTATACAAGGGCCATGTCAGGGTGAATATGTCCAGACATGATACCCATGTCATTACTCGTCAAAAGGAGGCAGGGGAATGTCTTTTGCTGGGGGATCGGCAGGTGCCCAATGCCGAGGTGATCTGGGTCATGCCGCATCTGGTGTGTACGGTGGAATATGCCGCCATAAATGAGAACGGGATTTTGGAAGGCGCTGAATTCGTGTCTTTGCGCGTGGATAAAACCCCGTATGAAGTTATGGAATACGTCAGCCTGGCTTTTGTTTAGCCGAGGTCGGCTTTGTACCTGACCAGACTTAAGAGCGCCTTTTATTGAAGGAGGTTTTTCGCCATCTGCCCGGGTGTCTGCATCTTGCTGATATCGTGATATTGGCGTAGACTTTTAAAGCTTGCTTTCACTGCGGCGGCCGGCGGAAGCGTAAAGTCAGGAGGAGGGCATGGCGGAGAACGAACAAAAGAGACCCTGGTACATAAACAAAGGCTGTTTACTGGTGACCATGGGCCTGTTCATTGTGTTGACCGTTTACGTGCTGCTCACGCCCGTGGTTTTGTTTGCAGCTACTTTTTACAGCCGGTTTTGGAAGAGCAAAGGGCTTAAGGACTTGGCCGCCAAGGGTGACGGCGCATTTTGGCTGACGGCCTCTGAAAAAAAAGATTTCCTGGCACTGGATAAGCTCATTGCCGAAAAAGTTTCGACCGCCCCGCCGGCGACAGAGCTGTCCGCTTCGCCCGGCACATTTGGAGCAGAAACCTCAGCTGGGGACAAATTGCCGCCCGCAGACGAGAGCATGGCTGAAGCCAAACAGCGCTATCAGCGTTTGTGCGCTTTGCCGCTTAAGCGGCGCGCGCGCTTTGTGCGGCATTACGGCGCGGCTTACGGCGCCCCGGCAGGGCTGATCGCCTGGTTGATCGCCGTGGTGCTGTACAGCTTTGAGTTCAACAAGGGCATTTTTGAGGGATTTGCGTTTTACTTCCACTTCCCCGTGCGCATTCTTACCCGCACCATGTTGGAAGGGGAACTTGCCTTTGTGCTGTCTATGTCCACCACCGCCTTGGCCGTGGCCCTCATTGCCGGGTTTGTTGCCGGATTTATGGGCAGCCGCCTGGCTCCCAAGCCGGAGTATGTGACCAGGGAAAACTATTCGCGTTATGGGGACTCAAACTGATGAGCTTGCGGGACAAGGCTCAGTCGCCGCCGTCAGTTATTTGCCTGTGCAACAGCAACCGGGTTTGGGGCGGCGGCGAGCGCTGGCATCTGGAAGCCGCTTTGTGGCTGGCCCGACAAGGCTATGAAGTCATTCTCGCGGCCGGAAAAGACCGCCCGTTATATGAGGCCGCGCAGCACAAGCTTGCCCGGGATGCTTCTTTAGGCGGCCGCCTGCGCTTGGCCGATTGGCGGTTTAAAAATTTGCATGCGTTTTGCCCCTGGAAAATAGGGGATTTTGTCGATTTCTTGCGCGCTGAAGCGGTCAGCCACCTTATCGCCGGTTTGCCTGTGGATCTGAAAGCGGCGGTTGTGGCCGGGCGGCGTCTGCCTGAACTCAAGCTTTTTTATCGCCGCGGCTCGGCTTTGCCGGTACGAAATTCTTTAGCCAATCGTTATTTCTACGGGCGATTGCAAGGAGTGATCGCTAACTCGCGGGAAACGGCCCGTTATGTATTGGTTTCCGGCCGGTTGATCGCTCCGGAACGGGTGCGGGTTATTCCCAACGGCCTGGATGTGCGGGCTTTTGACACCGGGCTTCTGCCCGCGCCGGAGCGCCGCGGCGAGGCCAGGCTGATCATCGGCAACGCCGGCCGCCTGAACAAGCAGAAAGGCCAGAAATATCTTTTGCACATGAGCGCGGAATTGAAGCGCCGCAATTTTCCGCATGTCTTGATAATTGCCGGCAGCGGCGAGCTGGAGGGCGAGTTGCGCGCTCTGGCCGACGAGCTTGGCTTGCGTACGGGAATCGAACTAGATGCCGGCGTTGATGTTTGTTTTTCCGGTTTTTTGCAAAATATGGCCGCTTTTTGGCGGGATATTGATCTTTTTGTGCTCAGCTCGTTATGGGAAGGGTTCGGCTATGTTTTGGCCGAAGCCATGCTGGCCCGAAAGCCCCTGGCGGCTTTTAACTGCAATTCCATGCCCGAGTTGGTCAAGTCGGGACAAAACGGCCGGCTTATTTCTCCGCCCGACGCGTCGGAAAGCGATGCTGAGGTCGGCCGTCGTTTTGCGGATTGCGTGGCGGAAATGGCTGCGAATCGCGAAGCTTTGGCGGCTATGGGCGAAGCCGGCCGCGCTTTTTGCGTTGCCAATTTCGACCAGAGTGTGGTTATGCGTCAACTTAAGGAGTTTCTGGGCCTGGAAGAGCAGGCATCGTAATCGCGTTCGCGGCGGGGCGGCCTGATTGCGGTTTTCAGATCCGGCAGGGGCGGCAAACGTCGTCTTTGCCGATCTTGTTTTTGAAGACCGGATGCTTAATCCTTTTTTAGGCGGCCATGGTTTTTAGGTTTTTTGTTACCCGCACGGGGCAGAATTTTACACCGGCAAACCCAATGCCGGTTTATTTTTTCAGGAGGCGCGGAGATGTTTTTTGCCTTTACAAATCTTATGGATTCAGGCGGACGTGAGCAACTGTTGTCTTCGCAGACGCAGGATACAGGTTCCGGACATGCGGCCAAAAAGCACAGCGGTGTGGCCCCGGCCTATGCCGGGGCCGGAGGTCTGGGTTCCAGCCTGGTGTGCGGAGTTGATCCGAAAATTGAAAGCCTCCTGGATGATGAAGACAAGTCCTATCTGGACCCCGATGGAGTGCAGCGGCGGGTGCGCGGTCGGCCGCGCGGCACGGCTCCTACCTGCGTTCTCTCCAGACCGCATCGGCACGAAAGCTTTTTGAAGCGCAGCGGCTTGTGGCGACGGAGCTCCATTGTGCGCAACCTTACCCTGCTGACTGTGGGCGCGGCCCTTTACGCCTTTGGGGCGCAAGGCATTGTGGCGCACGGAGGCTTTCTTACCGGAGGGCTTTACGGCCTTGGCATTCTGGCCTGGCGGGCTTTGGGCTGGGTGGGAGCGCCGGTGTTTTTCCTGCTGCTGAATGTTCCTTTTTTTATTTTGGGCTGGTGGAAAGTAGGCAGACGTTTTTTCTTTTACAGCCTTTACGGCATAGTTTTAACTGCTTTTTTCTCGGAATTTATGAATTTCGGGCAGTTTGTGAACAACCAGCTGTACGCGGCCGTGGCCGCCGGGGCCATCTGCGGCACGGGCGCCGGCATGATGCTGCGCTCCATGGGTTCCGGAGAGGGCCTGGATATATTGGCTATTGTGCTTAACCGGCGCTGGGGCATCGGCATCGGGCAGACCTACCTGATGTTCAATGCGCTGCTGTTTCTGGTCGGTTTGTTCTTTTTCAGCCCGGATATGATCATTGCTTCATTTATCCAGATTTACATCATGGCCGCCACTTTGGAAAAAACCATCAGCATGTTCAGCAAGCGCAAGCTGATATTGATTATTTCCGACAACAACAGAGAGATCGCGCGGCGCATTACCCGCCGCCTCGGCGTAGGCGCCACGTTCCTTAAAGGCCAGGGGGCGTATTGGGGATCTGATCGTGAGGTGCTCATGACCGTGGCCAACAACCTGCAGCTTAAGCGTCTTGAGGAAACCGTGTTTGATGTGGACCGCAACGCGCTGTTCATTGTGGAGAACACCTTTGCCGTGCGCGGGCATCGACCGTTCAAGGTTGTCTAGCAAAGGTCGGCGGGGCCGCCCGCATTGACATTTGCCTGTATGGCTATACTTAAAACTATGCGTTACGGCGGAGCGCGCCGGTATGGGAGGCTTTATGAGCACACTGTTTACGGTTCTGGCGGTGATCGCCCTGGCCCTTGCGATTCTTGTCCTGCTTGCCCCTCGGGCCTTTGCCAAGCTGATTCCTCCGCGGCATACCCACACCAGGGCGGCGGCGCTGTATTTACTGCTGGCCTTGGTTTTGGGCCTTGCGGCCAAAGTAACCGCTTCTCCGACCGAAGAAGCAAGCCTGACCGGGGCCGGTTTTCAAGTTAACGCCACCATGCAAAATGCCACGGCTTTTAACGCCACTGCCCCGCAAAAGCAGCCTCAAGCCGGAAACGCCGTTGTGTCCGGCGCATCCGGAAGCTTAGGGCAACAGGCGGCGGGCAATGCCACCAGCAAAGGCCAGGAAAAAGATAAGCCCTTTATGGACAAGGCGCAGGAAACCATTACCCGCGCAGCCAACGCCACCCGGGAATTCGGCCGCAATGTGGCTGAGCAGGCCGGAGAAATCGGCAGTGAACTGGTTGACGGGGCCAGCGAAACCGGCAAGAACCTGTGGGAAGGCGCCAAAGAGACTACGAACGAGTTGCTGAACAATAAATAAGCAGGTAGCGAAAGGGGCTTGCCGGCCCCTTTCGCTAATACAGCTTGCGGATTTCGGGCGGAATTCGTATGTATAGCCATGCGCAACCCTTTCAGCCTTATTCCCGCCCAAGCTCACCCTCAGCCTGAATTTCTGCCCATAACCCGCCGGGAAACTGCCGCGCTGGGTTGGGCTGAGCTTGATGTTCTGCTGGTCAGCGGGGACGCCTACGTGGACCACCCCGCCTGCGGCATGGCCCTTTTGGGTCGCCTGCTTATTGCGCACGGCTTTAAAGTGGGCCTGATCACCCAGCCTGCTTGGGCGGATATTGAAGACATCTGCGCTTTGGGGCGCCCACGGCTGTTTGCCGGAGTTTCGGCCGGGTCCATGGACTCCATGCTGGCCCACTACACGGCTTTTCGCAAAAAGCGCCGCGATGACGCCTTTACGCCCGGAGGGCGGGCCGGGGCAAGACCCAACCGGGCGGGCATAGTTTACACAAACCTTTTGCGCGAGGCTTTTCCGGGGCTGCCGGTGATTCTGGGCGGCATTGAAGCCTCGTTGCGCCGCATATCCCATTACGATTTCTGGAGCGATGCCCTGCGCCGCTCAATGCTTTTGGACGCCAAAGCCGACCTTTTGGTTTACGGCATGGGCGAAGCGCCGCTGCTGACCCTGGCCGAACAGGCTGAAGCAATAAAGGCGTCCGGGGAGGAGGTCTCCGGGGCTTCACTTTCCGCGATTTCAGCCAAAGTTCCCGGTCTGGTGCGGTCCGTGCATGCCGAAGAAGCGGAAGAGCATAAATCCGCCGCCGTACTTTTGCCCAGCCACGAGGAGATTCTGGCTGACCCGGCTTTGTTGCTTGCCGCCGCTTTGGCTTTGGAATGCCAGGTCCACCAGGGCAAAAAATTCGCTCTGCAAGCCGCCGGCTCCCGCCACATCCTCCTGCACCCGCCTGCGCCGCCTTTGTCCTGCGCGGAGATGGATTTTTTGTATGGCCTGCCCTTTACCCGGCAAAGTCATCCGGCGTATGCCGCGCCGGTGCCCGCCGCTGAAATGCTGCGCACCAGCATCACCACGCATCGGGGTTGCGGCGGGGGCTGCGCTTTTTGTTCCCTGGCTCTGCACCAGGGGCGGAGCATCTCCGCCCGCAGCAAGGAATCTATTGTGGGCGAAGCCGGGCATATGGCCCGAAGATTGTCTTCGCGACGGGGGCGCGCTCAGGGCGTGGCCATCAGCGATGTGGGCGGCCCCACCGGCAATATGTGGGCGTCTTTTTGCCGAGCGGAGGTGTCGCGCTGTAAGCGCGCTTCCTGTCTTCATCCGGCGCTGTGCCCGCATTTTTATACCGGTCAGGCCGAGAGCATAGAGCTTTTGCGGACCGTGGCGGCCCAACCCGGCATTGCCCAGGTACGCATGGCCAGCGGTATTCGTTACGATTTGGGCTTGCGCGAGCCCGAGGCCCTACGAGCGTATATTCGAGAATTCACCGGCGGGCAGCTTAAGGTCGCGCCTGAGCATATTTCGGAAACCGTGCTGCGGCTTATGCGCAAACCCGGCCCGGCCGCGCTGGTCGCGTTTCTGCGTTTTTTCAAAGAAGCCTGCGGGGGCAAGGAGCAATACGTCGTTCCGTATCTTATGAGCGCTTACCCGGGCTGCACGGATGCGCACATGCGCGAGCTGGCGGACTGGCTTAAAGCGCGGGGGTGGCGGCCTCAGCAGGTGCAGTGTTTTATTCCCACGCCGGGCACAGTGGCTACGGCCATGTTTTATTGCGGCCTGGATGGGGCCGGGCGCCCCATTTACGTGGCGCGCACGGATGCCCAGCGTTTGCGCCAGCACGCCTTGCTTGTCGGCGGGGACAGAAGCTAAACCCATCCTTGACCAAAGGGCGGTATTCATTTAACCCTAGATAAATTTTTCCCCCCAATTTCGCAGGAGAAGAAGGTTTTGAACAAGCAAGAGAATATGGCCCAGGAAAACGCGCCCAGACGCGGCAAAGTAAAATTGCCCACCAAATCTCCCCATGCGGCGTATTTTATGCCCATGTTGGAAGCTCTTGAGCAGAACGGTGAATTGAACGAACTGATTAAAATGCGGGTGGCCAAATCCTGCGAGCTGCTTGACGACGGCATCGCGCTTTATCCCAACGGTTATGAAAAAAAGCATGACCTGGCCGAGCTTATCGCCAAAGAAAACCTTAATGATGAAGAGTTGGCCGCGTTGCCCGACATTTTTGTCTGCGCCGGCCGGGTTATGTCCCTGCGCTCTTTCGGCAAAGCGGTGTTCTTTGATCTTATGGACTTCAGCGGGCGCATGCAGGCTTACGCGGCGCGCGAAGACATCAGCGAAGACGATTATAAAATTCTCAAGCGCGTCAACATCGGCGACATTGTGGGCGTGAGCGGCACGTTGTTCCGCACCAAGACCGGCGAGCTGACTTTGAAGTGCTCTAAAGTCAGCCTGCTGACCCGCAATATTCGTCCGCTGCCGGAAAAATACCACGGCCTTAAAGATGTGGAAATGCGCTACCGCCAGCGGTATGTGGACTTTATCGTCAACCCGCGGGCCATGGAAATAGCCGTCAAGCGCGCCAAGATCGTCAGCGAGTTCCGCAAATTTATGGAAAACGAGGGCTTTCTGGAAGTGGAAACGCCCATGATGCACCCCATTGCCGGCGGCGCCACGGCCAAGCCTTTTTGCACCCACCACAACGCCCTGGATATGGAACTGTTCATGCGCATCGCGCCGGAGCTGTATCTTAAGCGCCTTTTAGTGGGCGGTTTTGAAAAGGTCTTTGAAATCAACCGCAACTTCCGCAACGAAGGCATCTCCACGCAGCATAATCCGGAATTCACCATGTGCGAATTCTACTGGTCTTACTCCACTTTCCATGAGCTTATGGACCTGACCGAACGGCTGTTTGCCCATATCGCCAAGGAAGTGTGCGGCGGTACGATCATCACCTATCAGGGGCAGACCGTGGATTTGACGCCGGGCAAGTGGAAGCGGGTGGCTTTCCGCGAAGCTTTGCAGACTATCGGCGGACATTCGCCAGAGTTGTTCATGGATTTTGACCGCCTTTCCGCGCATCTGGAGTCGCGCGGTGAAAAAACTCTGGACGGCGAGCCTCTGGGCAAGCTGCAGGCCAAATTGTTTGATCTGGACGTGGAGCGGCACCTGGTGGCCCCGCACTTTATTTATCACTATCCCACGGATATTTCGCCTCTGGCCCGGCGCAATGATGAAGACCCGACCATTACCGACCGTTTTGAGCTGTTTATTACCGGCCGGGAATTTGCCAACGGCTTCTCCGAGCTCAACGACCCCATGGACCAGCGCGGCAGCTTTGAGGCTCAGATGGCCGAAAAGGACGCGGGTGACGATGAAGCCCACGATATGGATGCGGATTACCTGCGCGCCCTGGAATACGGCATGGCTCCGGCCGGCGGCGAAGGCATCGGTGTGGATCGTCTGGTCATGCTCATGACCGATGCGGCCTCCATTCGGGAAGTCATCCTTTTCCCCCTGCTCAAGGCCGAGTAGTCAACCATGTCTTTCAGCCTGTTCGTTGCCAAGCGCTATTTGCTGGCCCGCCGTAAGCAGACCTTTATTTCGGTCATTTCCATTTTTTCGGTTCTGGGCGTGGCCTTGGGCGTGGGCTCGCTAATTATCGCCCTGGGCATCATGAACGGGTTCACCACGGATTTGCGCGACAAGATTTTGGGCGTCAATGCCCATGTCATGCTTATGTCTTATAATCAGTCTATTCCTGAAGACAAAAATCTGGAAAAGACGATTCTTGCGGTGCCGGGCGTGAAGGGCGTCACCCCGTTCATTTATTCCGAGGTCATGGTTTCCACCGAAAGCGGCGTGAAAGGCCTGGTCTTGCGCGGCATAGACCCGGAATCCGCCAAGTCCGTGCTTAAGGTTTTAAACTCCATCCCCGCGCAAGATATGGCGGCCCTTGAAGAAGGCGGCAATCCCGACGCGGATTTTCCCGGCATTATTATCGGCAAGGAACTGTCGCGTCTGCTGCATGCACAAAAGGGCGGCACCGTGAATTTGCTTTCTCCTACCGGACAGCAGGGCGCGGCCGGCTTTTCCACTAAGGTCGCAACGTTTGCCGTGGCCGGTATTTTCAGCACCGGCATGTTTGAGTATGACTCCTCCTTGGGCTTTATCAGCCTCAACCAGGCCAGGGCGCTCTTGGGCCGGCCGGCCGGCGTGGTCAACGGTTTTGAAATTTCGGTGGATGATGTCTATAAGGCGGACGTCATCGCCAAGAATGTGCTGGACGCCGTGGGGCATGGACCGTATTATACGCGCGATTGGATGGAGATGAATGTAAATCTGTTTGCGGCCCTCAAGCTGGAAAAGACAGGCATGGCCATAGTGCTGGCTATTATAGTGCTGGTGGCTTCGTTTTCCATAGTAGCCACCTTAATTATGCTGGTTATGGAAAAGACGCGAGATATTGCCGTGCTCATGTCCCTGGGCGCCACACGCAAGGCCATCCGTAACATATTCATGCTCCAGGGGGTGATTATCGGGGCTGTGGGCACCGCTATCGGCTTCATACTGGGGATGAGCTTTTCTTATTTGATCACCAAATATCAATTCATTAAACTCCCCGAAGGAGTGTATTCCATAGATCATGTGACAGTGCTGCTGGAATTGCCGGACTTGATCTGCATCGGCGTAGGCGCCATGGCCATTTGTTTCCTGGTAACCCTTTATCCGGCGTACAAGGCTTCAGGGCTTGCGCCGACTGAAGCTCTGCGGTATGAGTGATGGGTAAATCGGCACAGCATATGCGCAAGGTCCAAAAGGACCAGGGCAATGGCGACTTGCTGCTGGTTCGCGATCTGGTTAAGGAATTTCAGGGGCCGGGTGAAAAGCTGACTGTGCTTAACGGCCTGAATTTTTCCCTGCCCCAAGGCGAGAGCGCGGCTATTTTGGGCGCTTCCGGCTGCGGCAAAAGTACGCTTTTGCATATTCTGGGCACGTTGGATACTCCCACGCGGGGCGAAGTCTGGCTGGACGGCCGGGAAGTGGGCGGCCTGACCTCGCCGGAGCGGGCGCGGGTACGCAACGCCGAAATAGGTTTTGTATTTCAGTTTCATCACTTACTGCCGGAGTTCA
>RCMY010003678.1_pt1 | contig 13465 bp, 2 predicted proteins | sample 2041341 | NCBI WGS metagenome assembly RCMY01 (sample SAMN09708234, study PRJNA481090) | Marine sediment metagenome, whole genome shotgun sequencing project. | reverse complement strand
AGAATTTGATATCGAAGGCAACCAACGTGCTGTGCGCGACGCGATTGTGCAGGACAGCGACGGTCAAGGTCGCATCGTTATGCGCTATAGCTATAATATGCTTGGTACCATGATTTATCAGGCCAGCATGGAAGCGGGTGAACGTTGGATACTGGGTGATGCGACTGTGCAACCGATTCGCGCTTGGGATAGCCGAGATCATGAGTTCCGCATCACTTACGATGTGCTGCGGCGGCCTGTTGAGTCATACCTAGTCGAAGGCACAGAACCAGAGATACTAGTGGGACGCACAATCTATGGCGAGAGTCAACCTAACGCTGAGGCCAACAATCTGCGAGGGCAGATTGTTCAGCTTTTCGATCAAGCTGGTGTCGTCACCAATTCTCGATGCGATTTCAAGGGTAATCCGTTACATAATCAACGGCAACTCGCCCAAGAGTACAAGAAGACACTCGATTGGTCATCCGCTGTGCCGTTGGAAGCGGATATCTTCAACAGCAGCACCCAGTACGACGCACTTAGTCGCCCGACACAAACCACAGCGCCGGACAACAGCATTATTCACCCCACCTATAATGAAGCCAATCTGCTGGAGCGGGTCGACGCTAACCTGCGTGGCGGAAGCATCACCACCCCGTTTGTGACCAATATTGACTACGATGCCAAGGGCCAACGCCAGCGTATCGACTATGGCAACGGTACCAGTACCACGTACGAGTACGACCCACTGTCCTTTCGCTTGACCCATCTGCGCACTCGGCGCGGCGCTGAATTTCTGCAGGATCTGGGTTACACCTACGATCCCGTCGGTAACATCACCCAAATTCGTGACGATGCCCAGCAGACCATCTTTTTCCGAAATCGGCGCGTCGAGCCAAGTGCTGAATATATCTACGATGCTCTCTACCGATTGATTGAAGCTACTGGACGCGAGCATCTGGGCCAGGGCGGCGTGCCGATCCCGCATTCCCACAACGACAGCCCACGCACGGGCCTGAAGAGCGGCAATGTACCGAGCCAGTTCGGACCTAACGAGGTGTCGGCCATGGGCACCTATATTGAACGCTACGTTTACGATGCCGTAGGTAACTTTTTGCAGGTGCAGCATCGTGGCAGTGACTCGGCCCATGCCGGCTGGACGCGCCGCTACGCTTACGACGAAGCTAGCCTGATCGAGCCCAGCAAGCCCAGCAATCGATTGAGCTGGACAACCCTCGGCAGTAAAAATCCAATCACTGAGCGCTATGTCCATGACGCCCATGGCAATATGCTACAAATGCCGCACCTGCCGCTAATGCAGTGGGACTACCACGACCGCCTACAGGCCACGGCAAAGCAGGTTATCAGCACAGGTGGCGTGCCAGAAACCACTTGGTATGTCTACGATGCAAGTGGTCAGCGCATACGTAAAGTGACCGAGCGTCAGGCTGCTGCCGGTGAAGCGCCGAAGCGCATAAAAGAACGCATCTATCTCGGTGGTTTTGAGATCTTCCGAGCGTATGAAAATAATGGTGACACCGTCACAGTGGAGCGCGAGACGCTACACATTATGGATGACACGCAGCGCATCGCCCTTATTGAAACTCGAATCCAGGGGAATGACGACTCACCATCGCAGTTAATCCGCTATCAACTCGGCAATCATCTCGGATCGGCTAGCCTGGAATTGGATTATCAAGCACAGATCATTTCCTACGAGGAATATACGCCATATGGCAGCACATCGTATCAGGCTGGGCGCTCAGAGACTGAGGTGAAGCAAAAACGTTATCGATATACGGGTATGGAGAGAGATGAAGAGAGTGGATTGAATTATCACGGGGCAAGATACTACATGCCGTGGTTGGGGCAATGGATAAGCTGTGATCCAGCTGGCTTAATTGATAGTAAAAATTTATATCTGTACGTGAGGAGCAATCCAATAAATTTTTCAGACCCATCTGGATTTCAAAGTCGCGACGACGACGTTATCGTCCGACGCGGAGGGGTAACTGGAAAAGAAACTCAAGAAGATGTTCGAAAACTGTATGCCGAGGTCGGTATTTATTACAAAGGTAATGCCGTTTGGCATTCGACCAAGGGATCCAACGGAGTTTGGCGGTTAGAAAATAGTCAGTTGATTAGTTCTGAAGAAGTAACAACCAATTCTGAAGAAGTAACAACCAATAATGATGAGGACATCATATCCGAAATCTCGTCACAGGAAGCTAGTTCTACTGGTGAACACGATAGCACACTTGACGCAATCCAAACGGGACTTGATGTCGCAGGGCTAGTCCCTGGTTTTGGTGAAGTAGCTGATGGTGTGAATGCTCTTATATCACTGGGACGCGGCGACTATGTTGGCGCAGGATTAAGTGCTGCTGCAATGATACCATTCTTTGGTATGGGGGCTACTGTTGGAAAAATTGGGAAGAAAGTTGTCAAAGGCGCTACAAAGGAAGCTGCCCAGAAGACTGTTAAGGAAGGTGCTAAGAAGAAAACTGCGATAGAAATTGCGGACGTGAAAGACGCGTTAACAAGGAAAAGTGAATATGGCACATACGAAAACATTCATGCGTCAGGAAAGAGATATTTTGGAATGGGTAGTAGGATACGTTCGCAGAAATCCGCCATAGCGAAAGCAAAGAAGTACAATGATCCTCATATTGCCACTGATTGGACACCAGCAGATACCAAGAGTCAACAAAGTTTTGATGAGGCACTCCGCATATATGAAGGCGGGGGAAGGATCAGCAAATCTAACTATAATAAGGTCGAGACGGGGAAGAATGTTGATCGGGGACTCTATGATAAATTTTTAAAATATATTTTTTGAAGATAGTAAGATTCCTTAACAAAATCTCGCGCGCATTAATGCGCGAATGAATCGATCTAAGGTCAAGGCGTTCAATCGCAAAGGAGCGGAAGAAAGTAAATCGTAATATGGTACGGCGAGAATATGAGAAGCGCAAAAATGAAATACAAGCGCTAGCAAGGGAGATTCATAACCCTCGATCCCCAAAATTTTTTTCAGCGGACTGATGGACTTCTTCTCCATTCTGCTACCAGGCGCGCTGCTCACTCATCTGCTGACGAAGAAGGTAGGGCTTGAAACAACTGGCGCAGCCGGTTAAACATTTATTGAAGCAAGTTGAAGCGCTTACCCCTACTAAAGATGTTTAGAAGAAGGTAATACATACGGAAGTGATTTAAATCAGACAATGGATGCACACAATGAGCCTGAAAAAACGTGATATTAAATTTAACCTAAGTGGCGGGGATGTACGCATGCTGCAATTTGAGTCAGGTCTGCTAGGTCTTAAAATTCCCGACGAGGAAGCCGCTGCTAATCACTTTGGCAAAGGCACGCGTGAAGCGGTGCTGAGCTTCCAGAAGCAGTTTGGTCTCAAGGTTGACGATATCGTCGGCAATGACACGGCCAAGCAAATCAACGTGAAGGTGAGCGAGCGCTTGCGGACAAGAGCTTGGAACAGTTGATGCAGTCGGTTAAGTGCCTACTGAAGCAAATTGAAGGGCTTATTCTTATGACGATAGGGCTACGCGTCTAGATCAAACGATTTCGACTTCAAATTAGATGAAACGAAAAACGGAGAACAGTAATGAACAGACAAAACGTGAAGTTCCAACTCCCTTTGTATCAAGGAGCCGAAGGACCCGATGTCGCTAGAGTTCAAGGTATCATATGCGATCTGGGCCTATCCATTGCGCCCACTGAATTGCAGAAGCGATATTTCGGCGAGAGTACCGCCGCAGCTGTGACCCTCTGGAAGAAACAGCAAGGGCTCACTGCCAAGGCTGGCCTTGACTTGGAGGTACTTGATCGTTTGTGGTCGGATGGGCGAGAGCTGACACGAACAGTGCATGGTGTCGTGAGTCTGACTGATGGTACACCTGTGCCGAATCTTCGCGTCGTCGCATTTGACCGAAGCTTTAGATCAGAACAGGTGCTGGGCAATGTGCGTACTGATGATGAGGGACGCTTTCGCATCACCTACAGTGCCGCAGACGCTGTTCGCGCCGAGAAGGGTACCGCCGACGTGGGGATCCGCATTTTTGCGTCTGACGACAAAAATCTGTTGTGGGCGTCGACTAGTCACGATATCGTGATGAATGCGCCGGTCAAGGCGCGCATCGATGTCACTGTAAATTTACCTAATGGGGCCGTGCCTTCGGAATTCGAACGTATCAATACCGCATTGCAGCCGCTGATCAGCACAGTGCAAATAGCCGATATTGGTAGTGAGCAAGGGTCCGACGAGGCAGCCTTTCTTGCACGAGAGAGTGGCATTGAACTCGACAATTTGGCTCACTTCGTGGTGGCACACCGCATAGAAGCTGAAACGAAACTGCCAGCTGAGTACTTTTATGCTCTGCTGCGTGAGGACGGGCTGTTCGGTATCGGTGGTCATAGGCCTCGTGCTGTACTAACTCCGGTAGATCTAGCTACGGATACCAATGCAGTGTTGTATGAAGCCACGCTCCTAGATATTGATGTGGCAAAATCTGCTGTACAACGCGCCGTGCGCAAGCACCTCGTCGACCAGCGTTGGATCAAGCTGGCTGGCGAGGTCCACGATAGTCTGCAGCGCTGGCGCGAAGATGCACTGGAGCACGTGCAGAAAAGGTTGCCTCGACAGATTCTAGATGTTTTAGACGATCTAATCGTTAGCGGAAAGGCTGGAGATCTGCTGGCGATTCTGGGCCCACATGACTTGGACGATCTGCCCAAGTTATTTGATCGTCTTGATAATAAGCATGTATTAAAGCCAGGCGCAAAGCCTGCGGCCACTGGGCGGCTCCAGTTGGCGGAGCTGCTGGGATTCAACGTTGGACTCGTGAAGGAGGTTACCGCAAGCCTTGGCGTCGAGACACCAGCACAGGTACGCAAGCTCGCACAGCTCGAGCGCAAAGACTGGTCGGAACTCATCGAAAGCGGTAGCGTTCGTATGGGTGGCATGGCTGTCAATTCCAAACAGGCACACCAGCAGGCTTCTGTAATAGTGCGTCGGTTTGAGAAGAGTTTTCCCACAGCAGCGTTCTCCGCACAGCTTGCCCGCCGCAAGTCCACGGTTGTGACCAATCATGACAAGGTAACGTCGTTCTTTGATGCACATCCGGATTTCGAACTCGGCCAACACAAGCTGCAGCCGTTTCTGAAAAAATCTAAAATCGAATTGAAGACCATAGCACCTGATGTCGTTGCAGATATCGAAAAGATACAGCGCATTTTTCGGCTCACAGGCAACTACCGAAAGACTGAAGGCTTGCTCACTGCTGGCTATGGGTCGGCAGCTGATATTGTAGCTGCCGGAAAGACACGCTTTATGGCCGAGGCAAATGATCGTGTCGGCATGAGTGCCAAAGAGGCAACGAAAACCTTTGAAACGGCCACTAACCAGAACTTGGCCGCGGTGATGATGGCGACCAACCTGCGTACTCTGAACTGGCCAACCGCACTTGAGGGCAAGTCGGCTAAACTTTATTCCAAACAAATTGAGCGCATCGTTAAGGAGCAGCCGGATCTGAAGTCGCTGTTCGGCTCCAGAGATGTGTGTGATTGTACCTACAGTCGATCCATTTATGGTCCAGCAGCATATTTTGCAGATGTGATGCGTTTTCTTCGTAATCGTCTCGTGCGGGACATTACAGTGGATCCTATCACAAGCACAAAATCAGCAAAAGATGTTTTGTTTTCGCGCCGACCCGACCTGGGCGATATCAATCTTAATGGCGACAACGCCAATATTCCGGTGCCACATATCGATATTGTATGCGAGTTGCTTGAGGATGCGGTCGCGCCCGATCTCGGATTTTCCTTCAACGGTGTCGTGACAGCTGGCAAAGCTTCCGCGGAAATACTGACTACGGTACGAGCACATGGATATGAGATTGACGATGACGCAATGATCACCGGCCCCTATGCTGGCAATCGCTTCACGCTTTACGCCAGAGGTATTACCGTTACTGTAGAAGACCAAGGACACAATTGGATGTTGCGTCGCCTACGTCAGACACACGGCAGCCCCGAAGAGCGAGCTGCTTCGCCCGAGTATCTGAACACTGCAGCTTATTCTGTGCTGGCTAATAGCAAGGCGGCATTCGGTCTCCCGTTCGATTTGTACTACACCGAAACGCGCGCTTTTCTTAGCGCTGCCGGCGTAGATCGCGCACAATTGATGCGAGCGCTTGCGGTGGGCGGCGCACCGAGAGACGATGTCATCGCCGGAGAGACCCTAGGCATCTCGGCATCTGAGCGAGAACACATCTTCTCCGCATCAGTATCAGTAGGCGACCAATCTGCAATCTGGGGTGTCGCCACCAACGCAATGAGCAGGCTCGACGTGTTCACTACGAAAACTGGCTTGGATTATGCGGCTGTCGAATCGCTGATAAAAGGCGCTTGGATACGTAGTGGCGTCGACCTGTACATTGTGCACCTGGACAACAGCTGCGATCTGTCGACAAAGGAGATCGTCAATCTAGACGATGCAGTCCTTGACCGCATACACCGCGAATTGCGCTTGGCTCGCCGTAGCGGGCTGAGCGCACGTGATGTCGACCGGCTGGCGTTCGCACCACGATTGGGTGCGTCCAACTTGGGTCGCGCGGCGCTACAGGCGCTAGCGGAGCTACAGCGGTTGGCTACTGATCTCAAGGTGGATGTCGGACGAATCATCACCTGGCTTGACCGGATCCCGCTCGATGGTGATCCTTCCGAACATGCATTACTGTTTCAGAACACTGCAGCCACTGGCGCACTGGACCCAGGACTAACACCCTCAAGCATTGTCGCAAACGAGGCTACCGAAGCAGCGATGCCAGGCAGTGGGCAGCGCCTTTCGGTTGTCTCCTCCGATCTGGCCTTGGCTTTTGGAGTTACCACAGCTGATCTGGAATTGTTGCTGACTCATCTTGGCGTAGCTGAAAGGTTGGGCGTCAACCCGCCGCTCACTACAATCGGGCTGGCAGCACTGTACGGTCGCATAAGTCTGGGGCGTTCACTTGGACTGAATGTTACTAATTTCCTAGCGCTTGAACGAATGTGCGCGATTGATCCGCTGGCAAATGTGACGCAATTAGCAAGTTTCGTTGATTTGGCCCAACGCGTCATCGCCACAGGCGTGGCAGTGACGGAACTAGAGTACCGCCTTGCCCGACAGTCCGATAATCTGGCGCTATGGGATCTCGCCGATGTAGCGATCACTCCCGTTTTGCAAGGCATTCGTTCAACACTGATTTCTGCAGCTGAGGCTAATCAAAGCCCCTACGACGCGAACCTTTCAGCCTTTGAGCAGATTGGTGCATTCGAAACATTGCTTCAGAAGCAATCAACGCTCGATGCGACCGCGATTAGGACACTGAGTGACTTGATCCGTACTGAAACTCCGACCACAATCGTGGCTAACGCGGCCAAAGCGGTAATTGATGGCCCTTTGGCAGGTAGAGTCGATAGCTCGGCAATCAACGCTGCAATTGATAGCATACTTGCCGCCACACCTGACGACGATGAGCCACGCAAGGCGCTGCTCCAAGCGCTGATGCAGGATCTGTGTAACAGTGCACGTTGGGAAGTAGCTTTCGCCGTAGCCAGTGATGCGCTGGCCGCGCTATTGGACGTAAGCAGCGAAATGGCTAATGAGCTGCTACGCGGTATTCACCTCACCATAGCAACGGTTCCGACACCTCTGGTTGATCTACTGACGGAGGGTGTATTGGCAAATCCAGAAATTACCATAAGCCCGGTAGTAACCCCTGATCTTTATCGAGCGCTGAGTCTAGCAAATGCTGTGACCGGATTGATTGCTCCATTTGAGCCGACTCCTGAGACTGTAGCGTTCATACTGGAGAATGCTACGCAGCTGGGCTGGTTAGTGCTGGACGAAGTGCCGTTTGAAGGATCGAGCCCAGCACCTACAGCAGTGCCTCTTGCTGATTGGCTTTCGCTGGTAGACGCTTTAGCACTTATTAAGCGATATCCGGCAGTCGATGTGCCAGGACAGCCAGATCAGACCGTCTCGGCGCTATCAGTGTTTACTTTGGCGTTGGCTGGTAGTCCAAAGGATCCACTACTTGATGCGCTGGCACTCCTGACGGCATGGCCACGTGCACTGCTCGGTGATGTTGACACCCAGCTAGCGCGCGTACCGAGAGACTATCTCCGACCCTCAACCTGGAGCGACATAGATAACGCAGTGGGGTTGATGCACCAGCTTGGTGCACCGATGTCCGAAGCGATTGCCTACTGTGCTGATAATCTTACTGACGAAGATCGCAGCAACGCCCGCCGCTTGCTTCGTGCGCGCTATAATAACCTATCCGATTGGTTGGGTACGTTAAAAGCATTGATGGATCCCATTCGTGAGCGTAAGCGCGACGCACTCGTGGACTACTTGCTGGCCGTTAACCCTACATTGACCGGCAAACAAGATCTCTACGACCACTTTCTTACAGATACGCAATGGTCGGCAAAGATGCCTTCATCACGACTGGTTCATGCACATTCCACCGTCCAACTCTTCATTCGTCGCTGTATTGAAGACCTTGAGCCTACGGCGGTCGCTGATCTAGATGGCGACGCTGACTGGAGTTGGTGGGACGGTATGAAGAACTACCGAGTCTGGGAGGTGGCAAGAAAAGTCTTCGTCGAAGCGCAGCATTACCTCCGGCCTGAATGGCGCGATGATAAGACCGAGAGTTTTGCTGACTTCGAGACGGCGTTGCTCCAGAATGAAATTAGTGACGAGAACACCTTGGCTGCCTTCGAGGGCTACCTTGATCGACTGGATCAGATTGCCTTTCTCGACGTACTAGCAACCTGCTATGACTTTGATTCGCAGAACCTGCACGTTTTTGCTGCGACCAAAGGCGGCGAACCGCGCATCTACTTCCACCGCATGTTACAGCGCGAACGCGTCTGGACATCGTGGCGGAAAATCGACCTCGATATTGCTGGCGAGCACTTGATAGCTTTTTTCCGCAACAAACGGCTTTATCTAGCTTGGGCAACCTTTCTTGAAAAAGGAAGCGACCAACAAAAGGCGACTTATCCACAACCGAACTCCTATGAACAGGAGCTGCCAAAAGCAAAGCGCAAAAGCGAGATCAGTCTAGCTGTTAGCGAATATACTGGGAAAAAGTGGTTGCCACGGCGAATTTCTGTCGAACCAGTCAAAACACAGGAGATGACGAAGCCGCTTGACACAAAAGATATTGTTCTCAGCGTCTCACCTGACCCTGAGAATTTTACGGTCGACATCTATCAGCAGCGGGAGTTTGAGCCGCATAAGGTCCAAATTGGAAGTTTCCTGCTGACCGGTTGCAAGGGGTATCCGGAAGCAAGCCAAACATTTATTCAGTCCACACTTTTCTGGCCAAGTTTCAAGGACACGCGTCTGCGCGGTCAGCGCTTGGTCGAGCAAAATCTAGACAGCGATGAACAACTTGCTATACAGAGTCCGTTTGGTGGTGTAGCCTTCCAAACTCTGTTTGGTAAAACTTTTGGTCAAATATCGGCTATCTTCCGGGTGAGCTACCCGTTCCAGGCGTCGGAAATAGACCGGCTTTTGTCTACTATTTTGCTATCTAACTCTGAGGCTAAAGCTAAAACATCATACGGTAAGATACCTTTCGTCCAGTTCGTTGGTACATTGATGCCCTTTTTCTTTGAAGATAACCGCCATGGTTATGCATTGATACCAGGCTTCTACGGCGAGATTGATTCCAAGACTGGCAGCCGCGATACGATAAAAACATTCTCGAATATTAGGCAGTTGTTCGTTGAGGTTATGGCACTCGTAACGAGTTACTTGCAACGACTGGATGTGGCACAGACGACCGACGACGAGATGCGCGCAGTCGTTGCCGATCTGGAGGTTGACCCAGAGTTGCTACGCATCATAGAAGAGTTTGACAGTTATCGTCAGACGCAGTTTGGCTTCGTGGTTCACAATTTCTATCATCCGATGGCGTGCCGTCTACGTGAACGTTTTTTTCAAGGCGGTGTACCCGCGCTACTTGCTCGGAAGACGCAGCTTGAGGTGGGTGGTTTTCACTTTGAGGATGCCAACACGGGCTACGAACCAAGCTCCCTCATATTACCTCCATATCCCAAAGAGGAAATGGAATTTGATCGAAGCAGTGCCTATGCGGACATCAACTGGGAGCTAACATTTCACGCGCCGCATATGATCGCTTCGAAGCTGATGGCCGAAAATACTGTGGACAGCTTCGATGCAGCTGAAACATGGTTGCGTTACGTGTTTGATCCACGAGGTTCGTCCAATGACCTCGCTCCCGAGCGATACTGGAACACCAAGCCTTTTTATCAGCGTACAGCTACTGACTATGGTAGGCAAATGGTCACTTCGATTATGGATCGTGTTGCCCACGATCCCACCGGTGCCGTCGAGACTGAACTCGCCGATGCCGTCCTGGAGTGGCGACGCAGTCCATACAAACCATATTTGGTTGCTCGATCGCGCACGGTGGCGTTCCAGCAAGCCATCGTTCATCAGACTGCTGAGCTCTTCATCGGACGAGGTGATGCGTACTTTCGTCGCGATCAGCTCGAAGACCTTGTGATGGCCTCGCTCGACTACTCCCGATCAGAACGGTTGCTTGGACCGCGTCCTCAAATCGTACCACCAGCTGTCCACGTGCCTCCAGAAACATACAGCCAGCTTGAATCAAGGCTTGACCTGTTTGGTAATGCGCTGTGCCGTTTAGAGAACTTGTTACCTGATCTATCAGCGCTACCGCATGAAGAAGCGAAGCTATCGCGCCTACCACTCTCTCTGGAGAGTCTGTATTTTTGTATTCCGCCCAGCGACAAGCTTTACCAGCTGTGGGACACACTTGAAGAGCGACAATTCAACCTGCGCAATAGTCGTACTATCGATGGCGTCGAACGGGAATTGTCGTTGTTCGCGCCTCAGTTGTCGGTTGAAGCGTTGATTCAGGCCACGGCGTCAGGCATGTCGATCTCAGCGGTGCTGTCGGGTCTAAGTGCACCGCGTCCGCCATACCGCTTCCGCGTCATGCTGCGCCATGCTCTTGAATTGACGAATGTTGCATCCGCCTTGTCCCAAAAACTCGAACAAGCTTTGATTGCACGTGATAGTGAAGGCTTGCAGCGACTCAAGACGGAACACGAAGGTCAGTTATTGAAGGAGCAGACCGATGCGCTGAAACAAGAATTGCTTGCTGCAGGTATAGCAATCGAGAGCGCACAAAAGGGCCGCCAAATGCATCAGGAGACGCAGCGGTTTTTTGCTGGTCGACCATACATGAATCTATGGGAAGTTGCGGGAACTGCATCTTATGCTATATCAGCAACACTTCAAGTTTTGATCGCTCTCGGTCATGTGGCTTCTGGCGTTGCAGCAGTGATTCCCACGTTTACCGTAGGTGGCGCTGGCTTGGGGGGCTCTCCGGTAGCGACTGTGACGACTGGTGGCGAGCCCATATCAAAAAGCACCAGTGAGCTGACCGCGGAGCAGCTTAGCGCATTAGCAATTGGTTTTGAAAAGGCCAGTACGCTGCTTCATCAACAAGGCGGCTATAAGATTCGAAAGGACGATTGGGAAAACATGGCGCGGAACGCAGAGCGCGAGATGGAACGCTCTGATATAGAAATCAAGATTGGTCAGATTCGTGAGACGATAGCCAGTGAGCAACTTCGTGTGCACGGCATACGCCGCCAAAAGAGCGCTGCAGAGGAAACCTACCTGCGCAATAAGTTCACCAATCGTGAACTGTTCGATTGGTTGACTGGCGAATTACGAGGACTGTCTCGCCAGATTTACAACCTAGCTTTCGAGGCGGCCCGCGCGGCAGAACACTGCTTTAACTTTGAGCTTGGTACAATCGACTCGTTCGTGCGCAGTGGTCAGTGGAATGATACTCGCCGCGGACTCCTCGCTGCCGAGAACCTAGCCACAGATCTTCACCGCATGGACAATGCCTATTTGCAACGCAACGTACGCGAACGGGAGTTGACCACGCATCTCTCGCTAGCGCGTCTTGATCCCATTGCACTGACCGAGCTCCGAATGTCAGGCCGCTGTGTGATACAGGTGCCGGAGGCTATGTTTGATATTGATCATCCAGGACACTATTTCCGACGCATCAAGTCGCTAAGTGTCACAGTACCTTGCGTTGTGGGCCCTTACAGTTCGGTTCCGATGAAGTTAACGCAGACCTCCAATCGCATTCGCGTCGAAACAGGAAGTAGGACGGGTTCGCCTCCCCCAGAGGTAAGCTCTCGCGCCTTTGCTTATGGGGAGAATCCCGACGGAGACTCACGTTTCCGTTACAATGTCGGTTCGATACAGTCCATCTCGCTCAGCCGTGGTCAGGATGATGCTGGTTTGTTCAATATGAATTTCGATGACGAGCGTTACTTACCATTTGAAGGAAGTGGAGTCATCGGTACTTATGTTCTTGAGCTACCGCAAAAAATGCAGTCATTCGATTACGGAACCATCTCCGACGTGGTACTTCATTTTCGCTACACAGCTCGTGATGGTGGCAGCGCCTTGCGAAGCCTGGTGGCAGATTCCCTGCGTGAACAGCTTAACGTGCTCGCGCTAAATGCGGGGCGAATTGGCTTGTTTCAGGCATTCGACCTTCGTCGAGATAAGCCGAACCTCTGGAATCAACTGACTACCGCTGGCAGTACCAGCCTGGAAATTACAGCTGAGGACTTGCCATACTTTACTAGTGGTCATGCTGTGGAAATCAGCGGCATGCGCCTCATTGCACGAGTTGATGGTGCTCCTTCGGACTATAATATTACTGTCGACGGAAATTTTGTAACTCCTACACAGGAAATAGAGTTGCCTAGCTTGCTCTTTTATACAGTGAATGAAGTGGCGACTCCATTAGTGCTGTCGGCACCATTGCCGTCGGAGCTTCGCGATTTGATCTTAATAGTGAACTACTCTTTAGATGTAGATGGTTGACACCAACTCAAGTGGGACGGTTTGGGTTTAAGTCGAGCTTGCTGTGGTTTAGATCTGCGAATAGCAGATACTTAACCACAGTAAGATGACTTTTGCCTACGCTGCTTTGTCCACGCAGCACGATATTTCTTTGCGCTCGAGAAAAGTCAAACCTGTTAGCTCTTGCAGCTGCTTACGTGGTGCGCCTGTAGCAAACTTAAAATCGTAGTCTTCAAAGTGCTTATAGTTGACTATTACATACAGCGACCTGAATCGCTCTTTGACATGGACGGCCCCGGGCATTACTTCCGACGCATCAAGACAGTCGCCGTCAGTATCCCCTGTGTGACCGGCCCTTACGCCAGTGTTAATTGCACATTGACACTCTTTAAGAGTAGTATCCGCAAGACGCAAGTCCTGCGCGATGGCATCTACGCTCGCGAAGATGCCGAGGATAGTCGCTTCAGCGATAATTTCGGTAGTCTCCAATCCATCGTCACTAGCTCCGCGCAAAACGACAG
>RCMY010003676.1_pt1 | contig 13473 bp, 7 predicted proteins | sample 2041341 | NCBI WGS metagenome assembly RCMY01 (sample SAMN09708234, study PRJNA481090) | Marine sediment metagenome, whole genome shotgun sequencing project. | reverse complement strand
ATCTCCTCAGAGTTAGGGATCGGTTCAGGGCGGCTGCGGCCACGATTATCAGGAGCGCCTAATTGAGTGGTGACCACTTTTACCGCATTGACCTTACCGTTTAAGCCAACGATTTCTATGGGCTGGCGATTGAATAAAAACTCAACCCCTTCTTCACGAGCATTGACCACTTCACGGCGCGAGCCTGGCATGTTTTCTTCATCACGGCGATAAGCACAAACCACTTGTTCCGCACCTTGACGAATACTAGTACGATTACAGTCCATCGCTGTATCACCGCCGCCGAGCACCACTACTTTTTTACCCTTAAAATCAACGTATTCTGTCGAATCTTTTTCCCAGCCATTGCAGCGATTGACGTTTGCAATTAGGAAGTCTAGCGCGTCATGGACTCCTTCAAGCTCTTCACCAGCAAAGCCGCCACGCATATAAGTATAAGCACCCATACCCATAAATACCGCATCATAATCGCGCATGAGCTCATCAATACTCACATCAACCCCAATCTCAGTCTCAAGACGAAACTCCATGCCCATACCTTCAAAGATGACACGGCGATTGCGCATGACGTCTTTTTCCATCTTGAATTCAGGAATACCAAAGGTAAGTAGACCACCAATCTCAGGGCGTTTATCAAATAGTACAGGCTTGACGCCATTTCTAACTAAGATATCAGCGCAGCCTAAACCTGCAGGGCCTGCACCGATGATCGCGACTTTTTTATCCGTCCAGACCACCTCGGACATATCGGGACGCCAGCCAAGAGCAAAGGCGGTATCGTTAATGTATTTTTCGACATTACCGATAGTCACCGCACCAAAGCCGTCGTTCAGTGTACAAGCGCCTTCACATAGACGATCTTGTGGACAGACACGTCCGCAAACCTCAGGCAAGGTATTCGTACGATGGCACAGTTCAGCTGCCTGAAATATTTGCCCTTCGCTCGCAAGCTTAAGCCAGTTAGGAATGTAATTATGTACAGGACATTTCCATTCACAGTATGGATTACCACACTCAAGGCAGCGATGTGACTGACTAGCCACAGCTTCGCTCTCAAGCGGCGTATAAATCTCCACAAACTCAGTAGCACGAGTGACGACGTCTTTTTTCATCGGTTCAAGTCTGGGTACTTCTAAAAACTGATAGTTATTCTCTAAGCGTTTTGCCATGATGTCATCTCTTATATAATCAGCTCTAATATATAGTCAGCTTCAAAGGTTAAATTACTGCGGATCTGCCATCGTTGTTTTCAATAGATTTACGATGCTTGCCGCTTTTGGTTTAACCAAATAAAACTTGCGCACATAGTGCTCAAAGTCAGCCAATATGGTCTGACCCCATGCGCTATTAGTCTTATCGACATGGTTCTGTATCACCTGCTGTAAGTAGATACGATGCTCTTCGGTCTGCTCACTAGAGATACGATTGAGATCAATCAGCTCATGATTACAGCGATCAAAGAAGTCACCATCCATATCTAGCACATAAGCGAAGCCGCCCGTCATGCCCGCGCCAAAGTTAAGGCCCGTACGTCCAAGGATAGTGACAATACCACCTGTCATATACTCACAGCAATGATCGCCTGTACCTTCAACAACGACCTGGGCGCCTGAGTTTCTTACCCCAAAACGCTCACCTGCGGTACCCGCTGCATAGAGCTTACCGCCAGTAGCCCCGTATAGACAAGTATTACCTATAATAGCGGTCTCATGAGCGACAAAGCTTGAATCCTTTGGTGGATAGATGACAATCTCGCCACCTGCCATGCCTTTACCAACGTAGTCATTGGCATCGCCCTCAAGCTCAATGTTTAGCCCACCTGCGTTCCAAACGCCTAGACTTTGACCTGCAGTACCTGTCAGATGCAAATTAATCGGCATATCGCTCATGCCCAGATTACCCCATAACTGGGCAATCTCACCTGAGATACGCGCACCGATAGAGCGATCGCAATTGCCAATCGAATAGCTATAGTCGCCGCCCTGACCTTTGCGAATACTAAGACCCATATCGTTGATCATTTGCTCAGCGAGTAGACCTTTATCGAACGGCTCATTACGCTCTACTTGACAAGTTTGCGGCTTACCGCTAGCGGCAGGATGACTAAATAATAGCGGCGACAAATCCAAATGCTGCTGTTTAGCTGTAGTGCCCTCTAATACTTCAAGCAGGTCAGTACGACCAACCAGCTCCTCCATACTACGCACCCCTAAAGCGGCAAGCCATTCACGAGTTTCGGTCGCTACAAACTTAAAGAAGTTAATAAGCATTTCAGCTTCACCGATATAGTGCTCATCGCGTAATTCAGCTTTTTGAGTAGCGACCCCTGTTGGACAGTTATTGAGATGACAGATACGCAAATATTTACAGCCAACCGCGATCATCGGTGTCGTACCGAAGCCGAAGCTCTCAGCTCCTAAGATCGCCGCTTTTACCACATCAAGGCCCGTTTTAAGGCCACCATCGGTCTGCACGCGTACTTTATCGCGCAGGCCATTGACTCGTAGCGACTGATGAGTCTCAGCCAGTCCAAGCTCCCATGGCGAGCCGGCATGATGAATCGAAGATAATGGCGATGCTGCTGTACCACCATCATAGCCTGAAATAGTAATCAGATCAGCATAAGCTTTTGCCACGCCCGTAGCGATAGTGCCAACCCCTGGACGCGAAACTAGCTTCACTGACACTAGAGCATCAGGATTGACTTGTTTAAGATCAAAAATCAGCTGCGCTAAATCTTCGATAGAATAAATATCATGATGCGGCGGCGGTGAAATCAGAGTTACCCCTGGTACTGAGTAACGCAAACGGGCAATCAACGCATTGACCTTACCACCTGGTAATTGACCACCCTCACCTGGTTTTGCTCCTTGTGCAACTTTAATCTGCATGACTTCTGCTGAACGAAGATAAGCAGGTGTCACTCCAAAGCGACCAGAAGCGACTTGCTTAATCTTAGAGTTACGTAACGTACCGTAACGGGTAGGATCTTCGCCACCCTCACCTGAGTTTGAGCGCCCACCAATGGTATTCATCGCCATAGCGATTGATTCGTGCGCTTCAGGAGATAAAGCGCCAAGCGACATGCCAGCAGAGTCAAAGCGTTTGAGGATCTTGGTCATATCTTCGACGTCATCGACAGCGATAGGATTGTCGGTCTTAAGCGCTAACAAATCACGTAAAGTTGCAATCGGACGACTATTGACGATATTGGCATAGTTACGATAGTTCTCGTAGTCGCCTGTACGTACGGCGGTATGCAAGCTGTTAATCACGTCTGGATTAAAGGCATGATATTCTTTATTAAAGACAAACTTCAATAAGCCACCTTGATCGAGGGGCATACGGCGTTTATAGGCATTGGCCGCTAGCTGCGCTTGGTCAGCTGCTAAATCAGCAAAGGTTGCGCCTTTAATCCGACTTTGCACGCCCTTAAAGCAAAGATTGACCACTTCCTCAGACAAGCCAACCGCTTCAAACAACTGTGCACCGCGATAAGAGACGATCGTTGAGATGCCCATCTTTGATAGAATTTTTAATAATCCCTTATCCAAGCCCTTACGGAAGTTAACCCGTGCTTGAATCGGATCGCCCAGTAGCTCACCAGTAGCGACTAAGTCATCAATAACGTCATAAGCTAAATAAGGATAGACGCAAGTTGCGCCAAAGCCGATTAGCACCGCTACTTGATGAGAATCACGCGCCAGACCTGTCTCAATAATTAAGTTAGCATCGGTACGAATGCCCTGTGCGATTAGATAATGATGCACTGCACCTGTAACCATAATGGCATTGGCAGGAACTTTATCAGCGCTGATATCTTTATCAGAGAGTACGATTAGCGTTTTACCCGCACGAACAGCGCTAGCCACTTGCTCACAAATAGCAGTGATAGCATCAGCTAAATCTAAGCTCAAATCATAATTTAAGTTAATACGAGCGATCTTAAATGAGGGATCATCAAGGTTCTCAATCTGCTGCATTTTACTAGCTGATAACACAGGCGATGATAAGATAATACGGTGCGCATCTTTAGCAGAAGGTGCAAACACGTTAGTCTGCGCACCAAGACAAGTCTGTAGCGACATGACGATAGATTCACGTAGCGGATCAATCGGTGGATTGGTCACCTGCGCAAACTGCTGACGGAAAAAGTCACCAACATGACGTATTTGCTGTGACAAGACCGCCATCGGCGTATCATCACCCATCGAGCCGACGGGCTCTTGACCGTTTTCGGCATTGGGGCGAATGATTTCGGTACGCTCTTCGTTAGTGACGTGATACATCTTTTGTAATGTTTTAAGAGGTATTCCACGACACGCCTGTGCGGCGATTTGCTCTTCAATGCGTTCATCATCACGAATACGTGTAGCCTGCTCACGTAACCATTTACGATACGGATGCGCTTTTTTGAGTAGCGTTGCTATGGTTTTATTATCCATAACTTGCCCTGTCAAAGTATCAATCACTAGCATCTGACCCGGTCCAACGCGACCTTTTGCCAGCACATCTTTTGGCGCATAGTCCCACACACCAATTTCAGAGGCTACCGTGATATAACCGTTCTTAGTGGTAACCCAACGCGAAGGACGTAGACCGTTACGATCGAGCATACAGACGGCATAGCGACCATCTTGAATAACTAGGCCTGCTGGACCATCCCACGCCTCCATATGCTGCGAGTAAAACTCATAAAACGCGCGCAGATCCATATCCATACTATCGACATTCTGCCACGCTGGCGGCACTAAAATTGACATCGAGTGGAACAGGCTCATACCGCCTGACATCAGCACCTCAAGCATATTATCTAAGCTTGAAGAGTCTGAGCCAGTACTATTGACCAGAGGTGTCAGCTCACTTAGATTCGGCAGTTTAGCTGATTTAAGCTTCGGTGTACGCGCCTCAGCCCAATTGCGGTTACCTGTAATAGTATTCAGCTCACCATTATGCGCCAAATAACGAAACGGCTGAGCTAATGGCCAACGCGGTAAGGTGTTAGTTGAGAAGCGTTGATGGAACACTACAATATGTGAGGCCAAACGCTCATCTTTTAAATCTGTAAAGAACGCTGGCAAGTCTGACGGCATCACCAGACCTTTATAGATGATAGTCTGACAGCTCAATGAGCAGACATAAAATAGCTCATCATCCGTTAGACGTTGCTCGGCCTTTTTGCGCGCTATAAACAATTTACGATTGAAATCATCGGCATTCAAGTCATCTGGTGCGTTGACAAATATTTGCTTAAAGCCAGGTAAAGTCTCACGCCCGATCTCACCAACGATATCTAAATCGACGGGCACATCACGCCAGCCTGCAACCGTCAAATCTTGCGCGATGATTTCCTCGCTTAAGATTTGCTCGCTATGCTCAGCTTGGTCTTTATCTAAGTTGACAAATACCATGCCAACAGCGAAGTTATCAGTAATGGCGAGGTGCTGCTCGCTTGCGATAGCTGTAAAAAAGCTCTTAGGCGTCGCTAGCAGCAAGCCACAGCCGTCACCCGTCTTACCATCAGCGGCGACACCGCCACGATGCGTCATACAGCTCAAGCTGTGAATAGCAGTTTTGACTAGGTCATGGCTGGCTTGTCCCTCAATATGAGCGATTAAACCAAAACCACAGTTATCAGAAAAGTCATCTGGAGTGGCCAGATGAGTGTGCGAGGAAATCATTGACATGGCTAATCCTTTTTAATGAGCAAGTAGCGTACGATCCAATGCAGATCGTACGCTCTATTACGCAGGCAGAACGGGCTAATACTTAATATTCCAATAAGCGGATTAATAGATGGTGAGATGAGCAGTGATATGCTATTTTACTATATTGACAAAAATACTTGTCAACTATTCATCTAATTAAGAGATAAACCACCTTGCAACAATGGCTTGAGAACTAATAGTTTGTTTGATGCCTTTATATATAACAAATCGCTTGTTGCCGTAAGAACTTATTGCAGCAAAAGCTAGGCGATTGTGGGCAGTCAACTCTCAAAATTCATTTATTTGCCAATCGCTAAATATAGATATTAGACGCTCCATATTTGAGCGTCCCAGTGGCCCAAGTAAAGGGTATGAGAAGAAAAGCGATGTCTTATGCAAAAGCTTTACTCAAGTTTGCAAGTGACAGCGCTTAAAAACGTTAAGGTATAGCGAAATATTATAAAACAGCTACATTAACCGTAATTTACGATAACTATACAGAGCGTCGCCTAAAGTTATATTAGTGAATGAGAGCAAAAAAATCCAGTCTTTTCTATAAACTGTGCTGATTTTATACTCTGTCCCAAGATTAGGGTAACATGGCAAACTTGTGCAAGTACTATATTTAATAGGTTTAGCGAGTTCAGCAGTGTCAATTATATTCTTGGGTTTGCTATTAGTTATAAAATAAAATTAGATGGATAGGGGCTGTATAAAAAAATCTCAATCACCAGTTAGCGATTGAGATTTTTGGTTATGGAAAATCACTATTACACATAGCTTTAATAGAGACTGATAAATAAAAAATAAATAAATAGCAGCTAATTAAGAGAATTACTCACTTTTCTCCTCTATTAGCTCTTTCATGCTATCAGTATTGTTTTTGCTACCGGCTTTATCCGTATTTGCTACTGGCTTTTTAGGACTACTCTCTTGCGGTTTACTCGGGTTAGTCGCTGAGCTTGGCGGTTTGGGTGTAGCAACTACTGGCGGTTTTTTCACCTCTTGCTTAGCAGGCGGCACATCGTTTTCAGATGACAAGATGCGCTCTTCATTGACGGTTAAAGTCTCCGAATTGTCGTTTGACTGGCGAATACTTTCCGCATTATTATTATTGTTGTTATTACTATTATTAGTAGATGTTTGGCTGGCAGTAGTAGCACTGTCATCGCTGTTGTCCTTAACAACGACGGGCGCTCTTTGACGGACGGGTACTTCACGCTTTGTAGGCTTGAGCTTGACGGATCGGGTGCGTTTAGTGCTCAGATCCTTGATAGGCTGCGGACGCTCATAGTTGTCTATGATACTGACGTAACGATTGACCTCTTCAGGTAATACCCGTACATCAGCAGGCAGGCCAAAATCTATCAGCTTTGCGCCACCTACCGCCTCTTGTGGACTACTCATGAGACCATACGTGAGCATATAACGTATCTTATTGTCCTCATCACGATAGCGAAAATAGGCAAATTTCTTGCGATCTTTGCGCCCTTCTAAATAGCTGACGATGACATCGTTCTCAGCCACATTCATCACTTGCACGGTCCATTTACCTTTATTGGCAAGCAAGTAGCCTTTGTCTTTGAACTCATCAGGATAATTGCGTAGATCACGTACGGTATCTTCGAAGTTAATCGGTTGTACATCAGCATCAAGCTCGTGTAATGACTCAATAGATAGCGGTTGCTCAAGCTCGCTGGCGGTGACTTGCGGCGTGGCGATAGGCGCGTTTTCAATCTTGGCACCAATTGCAGGCGTTTGGCTGGCCATCCAAACCAAAGCAGTTACCACTCCTAGTAGTAATGTCACCATTAACCAAATTAATGCTTGGCGACGATATGACTTACTATTAGAGCGAGTCGTTGAGCTCGAGTGCGCCATGAGAATTTCCTTGAAAAGGTATAAAAGGCAACTTTAAAATAGCTTTATTATAAGCCAGCATTCATTAATGCTGTTGTGACAATACGTCAGTAAGCAGTTGATTATCGAAGTCAGTAGTCAATACCGCTTTACCTAGTGATTTTAACAAAATAAGACGGATTTGTCCTTGTTTGACTTTCTTATCATGCCCCATCAGGCTCAGCGCAGTCTCTAGTGCTATAGGCGGTGGTGTAATCGGTAGATTGGCCAAGATCAATACTCGCTTTACGCGTGCTACATCTGCATCGCTTATCCAGCCAAGCTTATATGATAGTTGAGCAGCTTGCACCATACCTGCTGCCACCGCCTCACCATGTAACCACTTGCCATAGCCCTCATGGGTCTCAATGACATGACCAAAGGTATGACCAAAGTTCAATATGGCTCTTATTCCCGATTCGCGCTCATCTTGTGCCACGATGTCGGCTTTATACTGGCAGCAGCGCTTTACCGCTATAGCTAATACTTCCAAATCTAGCGCCATCATCGCAGGCAGATTATCCTCAAGCCAGCTCAAAAACTCAATATCCATAATAAGCGCGTACTTGATCACCTCAGCTAGCCCTGCCGAGAGCTCGCGGGCTGGCAAAGTTTGCAAAGTATTCATATCTGCCAGCACCATCTGCGGCTGCCAAAATGCACCAATCATGTTTTTGCCTTGGCGGTGATTGATACCTGTTTTACCACCGACACTTGAATCTACTTGTGATAACAGCGTCGTTGGTATTTGGATAAAATTGACCCCGCGCATAAAGCTGGCGGCTGCAAAACCCGTCATATCGCCGATCACTCCACCACCGAGTGCGATCAAGGTTACATCACGATTGAAGTGCTGCGCCATAAGGACGTCATATATTTTATTGATGCTGGACTGATTCTTATACTGCTCACCATCAGGCAAAATACAGACTGCAACCGCAAACTGAGTCTCTAGCTGTGCTTGCAGTCTAGCTAGATATAGTGGCGCTACCGTATCATTAGTGACGATCAATACTTGCCCAGCGCTAATAAAAGGAGTGATTTGCGCTGCCATGTCGCCTATAGCCGTAGCGTTTTGCGCAGTGATGACTATCGGGTAATCATGACTTTGAGTATGTACACTTAAGCTATCATCAACCAAATTGGGGCTCATGTTATACTCCTAGTATTCTATTATCTGCAAAGGTAAATATTTACCTTACTATTTTTTTGACACAAAACCAATATTGATACTATTGTCAATATTGGTATCTATATCTGTATTTATACCAGCCTTAGCATCGGCAATAGAGGCTAAAACTTCCGCCCCATTTTCACTAAAAAAAATCTCCAGCTGTCGCAATAATTGATTGACCATATACCGTGGATAAGTATGACCTGTAGGCATAATGATATGCGCGATTTGCCGGTATAAGGGATCACGTATTAGGTAGAGATTTTGTAATATTTGGCGAGGATTGGGCTGTTGCAATAGCGGTCGCGACTTATCTTTTGCAGTACGTATCATCTGCACATCGACTGAGGCATTTAAATACACGACGACGCCGCGCTCATGCAAAAACTTTCTATTTTCAGCAGATATAACAGCGCCGCCGCCCGTTGCAAGGACGATTTGACTGTGCCGAGTTAGCTCATCGATAGCTCGAGTTTCGCGTACTCTAAACCCAGCTTCGCCTTCTTTAGCAAATATCCAAGCAATATCAGCGCCTGTCTGCGATTCGATATACCAGTCACTATCTACAAACTCGCGGCTCAGCTGTTTGGCAAGCAGTCGACCTATTGTCGTTTTCCCCGATCCCATCGGCCCTACTAAGAATACCGAAGGTAACTCCTTCAACATAATACTCACTCAGCTAAATTAGCTATGATACAACGTCAGTAATATTCTGGCTAGTAATGTAATTCACTATTCACGATAAAAACCTGTACGCGATAAAAGCTTACTCACGATAAAAATCGCTATTACACCTCAAGCCCATCTATATTTTATAAAAATTTCCCATAAAAAAACAAGCCGTTAAGCTTGCTTCGTTATGTCACTTTATAGCTATTTTATTCTAAACGGCTTATGCCATCGTTGACTAATCTAGTGGTAATGAAGATCAGTAGCTCTTCTTTATTGTTGCTGCGTACATCACGGCGAAAAGCACGACCAATATAAGGTAAATCACCTAAGAACGGGACTTTATCTACGCCGTTATTAGTACGGTTTTTGAATACACCGCCTAATACAATAGTTTGCCCATCTTCAACAATGACATTGGTTGATATGGAGTCCTCAGAGATAGCAACCTGATTATTAAGAATAGTTGGCGTACCATTGGTAATCAAGAGTTGCAGACCAATCTTGCCATCAGGGGTAATATTCGGTGTGGCCTCGAGGCTTAACGCAGCCTCTTTAAAGCTGGTCGTCGTGGCACCACTGGCCGCTGCCTCTTGATAAGGTATCTGTGTACCTGATGAGACTTTTGCCGTTTGTTTATCGGCAGTCAAAATCTTCGGTGTGGAGATGACTTCACCGCGATTGTCGGCTTGCAGGGCTGAGAGCTCAAGATCCAACATCAAGTCTGAGATACCAAGCAAACCAAAAGCAATACTACCAGCAGGGTTACTGACGCCTAGATCGACGTTTAAGTTGTCAGGACTACTGATATTATAAGAAGGATAAGAGACCGTTTGACCATTGACCGTTGTCGTCTCAATATCAAAATCTTTTAGATCGGCAAGCGTCTGCTGACTACCACCGACTAGCAAATTACGGTTGTTAGCCGCGCCATTCGATAATATACCCCAGCTTACGCCAATCTCTTTACTGAAGCTGTCTGTAGCGCTAACGATACGCGCCTCAATCATTACTTGACGTACTGGAATATCAATCTTGCCTATAAGTTTGCGAATGTTTTCGATGCTATCAGCAACATCCTTAATAATCAAAGTATTGGTACGCTTATCAATGGTCACCGTACCACGATTAGATAATAACGTATTGTTATCTTGATTATTTATAGCGTTACTAGTACCACTAAAGCCACTGTTACCGGAGGGGCCACTACCATCAGAGATCAACGTTAGCACATCCTCAGCACGGGCATAGCTGAGACGAATGTATTCCGTTCTTAGTGGCGAGAAAGCTTCGACAGCTTGTTGAGCCGCAAGCTCTTGTGCTTCTTGTTCTGCAAGCTCAGTAGCAGGAGCGACTAAGATCACATTACCGTTTTCACGCTTGCCCAGATTTTTACTTTTGAGGATAATGTCTAATGCCTGATCCCAAGGTACGTTAATCAAACGCAAAGTAATATTGCCAGCGACTGAGTCACTTGCGACAACGTTCAACTCCGTAAACTGCGCTAAGATATCGAGCACACTACGAATCTCAACATCTTGGAATTCCATAGATAGCGCTTCACCAGTATAGACTCTCTCCTCAAGCGTAGGCTCAGTCAATAATTCAGGTTTGCTAATCGTTATGTTGAGCTGATTTCCTGATTGATACGCTTGGTACTCATAATCTGCATTCATATTAATGGTGATAACACCATTTTGACCTTGGTTTTTGGTATCAATACCTGCCACTAGACCGCTATTGACATTAAGACGTCGTAGCAAATTTCTTGGGACAGTACTACCGGTCATACGTACGACCAGCTTATTACCTTGACGCTGTACATCGATAGGAATGGCTTCATTGACTAAAGCAATACTTATATTGCCACCACCATCACCGCCTGCTGCAAAGTTCAGTGCGCTTAGGCCATCATAGCTGTACTGCTGGGCAACTTGGGTAGCGGCAAGCCTAGGGTCTAGTAACGGGTTGACTCGCACGATCATCGTATCAGCGGGTACGGTATTAGCATTGACTCGTACTTGAGTGTTGTTAGTAGTAGTGCCAGCAATAATAGGCGTACTAGGCACGACCTCAACGCTAGTCTCAATAACAGGCGTTACGACAGCATTGGTCACTAAGGTATCAACTACGCGTACAGGTACGACAGTATTCACAGGTATTACAGTCCTAATAGGATCTACAATCGCTACGGCTTGATCAGGCTCGGTAATAGTTAACAATAAATCATTACCACTTACCACAGTTGTATAGTTACCGGTTTGCTTTAGGCCCACAATCATCCTTGTGGTACTGTCATTATTAAGCGTTGTAATCTCGTTAACCATGCCAATATTATAATCGGTAAAGCGGCTGGCAAGGCCGTTTTGTACTTGCTCAAAGTCTAATACCAAACGACTAGGATCATCCAACTGATAAGCAGCTGGCAAAACAGGCGCCTCGCCAAAGCCTAAGCGTAACTGAGTCACTGTAGGCGCTGTTTGTACCACTGATACGCTGTTAATGCGCGGCTCAGCATAAACATTGCTGCTGATTACCATCATGCTGACTGCCAGTACTGGCATGACAAAGCTACAGGTAGAGATCGCAAGGCTCGTGGATACGCGGTTACTCATGCTCTTTACCTTAGTATTGCGTGATGTCATTATTCATTCCTCAAAAAAAACGCCTACTTAGTTTATAGGAGAAACCAGCGACTGTGGTTTTTCAACAAATCCAGCACGGCTATCAGGCACAATTTCAATCAAATTAATCTGGGTTGGCGTAATCTCAACAATGCGACCATCGTTCAAGCCAATATAATCCCCAACTTTAACGTTGGCAATAGAGCCATCAGGACGCTGTATGAGCGCATACTGCTGACCCTCAGGAGATACCAGTACTCCACGAAAGGTCATTTGCGCCAGCTCATACTGCTCCAAAGGCTCTTTGACACGAGTGACATCAGGACGTATACCATCAATAGCCGTAGTAGCACCCTGCACATTAACTAAGCTTGGGGGTAGAAATGGGCTACGTAGCAAGTTAGCGCCGTAGACAAAATCCTCAACCAACTGCGGTGGTGGTGGCGGTTCAATAGGCTGGGATACTTCATTACGAATATTGTCCATCGCTTGTGCAGCCAAACCGACACGGTCACTACAACCTGTCATCCCTAACACTATAATGCTTAGCGCGGTCAACATAGGTGCTTGCTTTACACTAGTACAGCATTGCCTAATATCTAGTTGCTTAAGTTTCATTAGTTGCTCTCCTCAGCCACATCAGCTGGGTCTTTTTCCACTATTTCTTTTGAGCGATAAGTTTTGGTTTGTAGTACTAAGTTTAGCTCAGGAATAGCCTCTAAAGTTGGTTGCGGATTACTAACCTCAAAATCGTGCATAGTAATAATACGTGGCAAAGCGGCAAGTCCACTCAAGAAGCTACCGAACTGATGATATTCACCTAAAGCGGCAATGCGAATCGGCTGTTCAATAAAGAACTCATTTTCAATCTCAGGCTCAACGGAGATATCCTGAAAGCGAATATTACTACCGACACCCGTCATATTGATACCCTCTACTAGCTCTGATACCCGAGTCTCTTTAGGCAATTGATCTAAAAGGGTTTTGAACTCAATCTCCATCTGTGCAACCTGAATTTTATAGGCTTGTAGGTGGCGTGCGCGTGATTCTTTTTTCCGATAACTATCTAGTAATACTTGCTGTTCACTCTCCGACGCTTTAATCTCGTCTATTTTATTACTGATAGGTAATGCCCAAGCTAAGGCTGCAATAAAAGCCACAATAAATACTAACACTGTAACTTTGACAGCAACTGGCCAGCTGCCGTAGTTTTCGGTATCTAAGGACTCAAAACTACGACGGAAATCTGTAAAATTAAAGCCGGGGCTTACAGGCTTGGCGCCCATAGGTTTACGTTTTTTTAATAGTATTTTTTTACGAGTAAACTTCATGGGTTACCTCCAGTCTCAGCGGTAACCGTTGCCGTTGGTACGGTTTGAGAGCTTACCGATTGTGCTTG
>RCMY010003675.1_pt1 | contig 13478 bp, 13 predicted proteins | sample 2041341 | NCBI WGS metagenome assembly RCMY01 (sample SAMN09708234, study PRJNA481090) | Marine sediment metagenome, whole genome shotgun sequencing project. | reverse complement strand
GATACCGCGCGGGCAGAACGCACCATCTCCGATACCGCGCGGGCAGAACGCACCATCTCCGATACCGCGCGGGCAGAACGCACCATCTCCGATACCGCTCGGGCAACGGTACCGATCACCTCTGGCCGACGCGTCGCCCGGCACGGGGAACCAGACCTGCGCACCTAGCGTCGAACACCTATGCGCCAATCCCCTCGCTTTCCCACTGCCCGTTTCCCGACTGCAGTGCTCAGCCTGGCTTTGCTGGCCGCCGGGTGCGGTTCCGACACCGCAGGCCCAACCGATTCACTGACGCCGACGAGCACGCCCCCGCCCGCCACCATCGATGATCCGAGCATCGTCCCGGTCGCCGATCGACAGGCTCCCAACGGAGATCCGAACATCGCCGGCGATTCGATCACCCAACTCGGAACCGAGCTGTTCGCCGCCGTCCGTTCCGAGACCCCCGATGTCAACGTCACCGTGTCGCAGGCCAGCCTCGTGGTAGCGCTGGCCATGCTCGAACCGGGCACGACCGGCGACGCCCAAACGCAGCTTCGCGAACTCTTGGGCATCACCGATGCCCAAGACTTCCACGCGGCGATGAACGCCCTCGAGCAGGATCTCGAGGCTCGCGTCGCCGACGCGTACGGCGAGGGCGGGGAATCGGGCGAGGTCACGATGCGCATCGCCAACGCCGCGTACCTGCAAGAGGGTTACCCGTTCGAGGCTGCCTACCTCGACGCCATCGGCTCCAACTACGGCCCGGTGTTGACCGAAGTCGACTTCGGCCCCGATCCCGACGCCATCGCTCATCAGATCAACGACTGGGTGGCCGAGAACACCAACGACAAGATCACCGACCTCATCGCCGACGGGGTGATCAAACCCGAATCGGTTCTGGCGCTGGTGAACGCGCTGTACCTGAAGGCGTCGTGGCAGACAACCTTCGAGGAGTCCGCAACGACCGACGCACCGTTCACCCTGGTCGACGGCACCGCGGTAACCGTTCCTCTCATGAATGGCTGGGGTTCGAGCTCGGCGCAAGGCGACGGCTGGGTCGGCGCCACCAAGGTTTACGTCGGCGGGCTCAGCGCGCAGTTCATCCTGCCCGACGATGGTCGGTTCGAAGGCGTGGCCGCCGACCTCGACGCGGTGTTCGCCACCTATGACGAGCAGCGCCTTCCCGGCGGCCCCTTCGCCCTCCCGCGTTTCGAGGCCCGCTACACCGCCGAGGTGAGCGCCGCGTTGCAGTCCCTTGGTCTCACTGCGCCATATGCAGAAGGAAACCTGCTCGGCGTCGCGAACGATCCAAACCTGAAGGTCGACAACGTCATCCAAGAGACCTTCGTCGCGATGGACGAGGAAGGCACGGAGGCTGCGGCCGCCACCGTGGTGTTGGCCGGTACGACCAGTGCGCCGATAGACGAACCGGTGCCGGTGATCCTCGACCGACCGTTCTTCTATCGGATCGTCGACGACCGGTCGGGAACGACCCTGTTCATCGGGCAAATCCTCAATCCGAGCTGAGCTGTCCGCACCACTGCCCGCTACCGGCCTGCCTGTCACACCCCCGATCTAGGGTCGACTACCACGTTGCATCGATCGTTCATTCGTTGCCTTTCCCGCTCTGCCCGAAAGGCCCCGCAATGTCCCATACGTCCAACGCCCAACCCCTCAACGACGCCGACATTCTCCACGAGCTAGCCGATCTGTGTCTCGATTCGTGCGTGTCGCCCGCCGGGCCCGTCGCCGTCGGGTTTGCGATCGAGGACGACGACATCGTCGTGTCGCTCAGAGAAGTTGCCCACGTCGGCGACCTCGTCGGCTTCGACGCCCCCGACACCTGGAGCGTCTTTGGCCTCGTCGCCACCAGCGCGCAACGTCCGATCGTCCACCTTCAGCATCGCGACGGCCAAGAACTGACCATTGTCGACGGCGCCGAGTTGCCCCCGGGTGAAGGCCGCGTCCCCGACGTATGCCGCCGCGTTCTCGGATTGGCCACCCGACCGATTCTGTACTCCAGCGCTCGATTTTTTGCCCAGGTCTGGCTCGAGCGCTGCGTCCTGCACGCCCTCGATCACGACAATCCGTCGTGGGACGACCTGCGCGACCGCTTCGTGTTTGCGCCGTTGTGCCACCAAGCTGCCCAACCGACGGGACGCTCGGCCGACCAGGTATTCAGAGCTCTTGGCCGCCCTTTGGCCGAACGCTACCCGTGGGCGATCCTGCGTCGGACCTACTGCTCGGCAACCCGCGACTCCGCCATCTCACCCGAGGCCGCAACGTGGATGGACGATGCGATGTTCGCCCGCGAGCTTCTCGCCGAACGCCTCGCTGTGCCCGTGTTGCTCGATGACCTCGAGTCGATGGTCCGCCGCGGAGTTGCCGACGCCGTGCGCGAGGTCTTGGTCGAGTGGGGAGTCGACCTCAGCGAGATCGGGTTATGACGCGCCGAACGCCGCATCGCGAAACAGCTGCGCAAGGCGCTCGCGGGCTGCTGGTTCGAGTGTCACCCAGTCGTACACCGACACCCCGATCGCTGCGGTGTCCTCCACCGACCGGGCCAGGTCGGTGAACTGGTCGAGATGCGCCAGCGGTTCTTCAGGGTTCTCCGGATCATCGATGCCATCGACACCCCCGATGCCGCCGATTGCGTGCACCAGCGCGTCGGGGTCGGCCACGTGCGCACGCAGCCGCTGCGTGCTCTCGGTGTTGTACGAGTAGCCACTGTCGTACTCCTCGTTGCGAAACGACCAATAACTCATCGGCAACCACACGTCGTACAACGGCGCGATCTCGGCCCACGGGAACTCGGGCCAGAAGTCGGTGTTCACCACATCGGTCAACACCGGCGGCAACACGATGGCACCCAGTGGTTCATCGCCGACCAGCTCTCGCCACTCGGTGGACAGCGCGACCAACCGGCGACCGCGCTCGACCGGCTCGAGGTCGTCGCTGTGCCACTCGATATCCATGGCCAAACCGTCGAACCGCAACCCGAACGCCTCGAACTCGGCAATCGCCGCCAACCGGTCACGATCCTCGTCGCCGTCCACCCACTTCGGCAGATACCACGCCACCACGGCAATGTCGTTGCGGCGCGCGGCCTGCAACAGCGCGGTGAGCGTCCACCGATCTTCCAGGACATCGGGCGACTTCGCCGACAAGCGCGACGCCTGCAGATACACCGTACGGACACCCGCAGCGGCCATAGCGTCGACCTCCGCGGCGTCCACCGGCGGCGTCGACCCGGTGTACGGCAAGGAAAAGTCGAAGCCATCCACCCACGTACCCAGACCGTTGTAGGGGTCGAGGGTTCGAGCCGGTGGGGTCGGGGTCACCAGCGCCGTGGCGGTCAGCGCTGTCTGCGCAGGCGACGCCGTGGCAACCAGCGGAACCACGTTGCGCCGCTGGTTCAGGACCAATGCACCGACCACAGCCAGAACCAGGAACGCCACCAAAACGCCGAGCACCAGCAAGGATCGACGCCGGTCGACGGGTGCGTCGACCGACTCGTTGTTGTCGGGCTCGGTGGTTTCGATTGCGAAAGGCTAGTCCGCCGGGAGCGCCCCAGATGCCACTGCGGTGGCGGGCGAAGCTACCCTGACCTGGTGACTTCGCCGGAGGACGATATCCCCGTTTTGGGACCCGCTTCGGCGCGCGAAGACGACACCGTCGACCTCCGAACCCCCGATCCGATCCAGATCGACCGCCGCAAACTCCTTCTCGGGTTGGGATTCGGCGCCACCAACCTCGCCGTTTTGCGAGCGGCGGGTGGGCGCACCCCGCCCGCCTCCGCGTCCACCGGCGTGACGACACCCACCGGGCAACCAACCGTGACGGTTCTCAGCGAGTCCGTACCGCGGGCCGTGGCGACACCGGCGACGATCCCGGGCGCACAGCGGGCCACCGACGATCACATCTACGATCAGGTCATTCAGGGCGGGCGGGTGATCGACCCGGAGTCCGGATTCGACGCGATCGCCAACGTCGGCATCGACGGCGGCACCGTTACGAACATCAGTACCACCGCCCTCCAGACCGCAGGCGAGACGATCGATGCCACGGGCATGGTGGTCTCCCCCGGTTTCATCGACATTCTCAGCTATGAACCCAACGGCTACGGCGAGTGGTTCAAGATCGCCGATGGCGTCACCACCAACCTCGGCCTGCACGGCATCGACGCGAGCGCCTCCGATTTCTTCGCCAAGATGGAACAGCGCAATCCACCGGTGCACTACGGCGGGGCGTCGGACAATGCCTGGGTGCGTCCCAGCGTGGCCGATCTCGATCCGTACGACGTCACCGATCCATCACAGATCGATCGCATCGTCGGCGCCGCCGAAACCGACATCCGCAATGGTGCCTGCGCCATCCACATGCAACCGGAGTACACGCCCGGGGCCACCGCCGAAGAGGTGCTCGCCCACGCCCGCCTCGCAGCCAAGGTCGACGTGCCCCTGTGCATGCACATCCGCTACAGCGAGGACATCGTTCCCGGAACGCAGGCCGAGGCCATCGACGAAGTGGTGCGCGCCGCCCGCGAAACCGGCGCCCACGTGCACGTCGAACACGTCAACTCAACCGGCGGCACCAACCGGATGCTCGAGACGCTCGCCACGCTCGAAGCCGCCCGCAGCGAGGGTCTCCGCATTACGGCCTGCGTCTACCCGTATACGTTCTGGGCGACGTACCTGAAGTCGTCGCGCTACGACGGTTGGCAGGAGAAATTCGGCATCACCTACAGCGACCTCCAGGTGGCCGGCACCTCCGATCGGCTCACCGAGAGCACCTATCAAGCCGCCTACGACGCAAACATGCTCACCGCCGCCTACGCGATGCCGCAGGAAGATATCGACGCCGCGTTGCGCACGCCCTGGGTGATGCTCGGGAGCGACGCCATCCTCGAACCGCCGCACAACAATCACCCCCGCTCCACCGGGTGTTTTTCTCGGGTGCTCGGTCCGTACGTCCGGGAACGCAATATCCTGTCGTTGACGGACGCACTTGCCAAGATGACCATCCTCCCCGCCCAACTTCTGGCCTCGACGCCGGCGATGACCCGGAAAGGGCGCGTGCAAATCGGTAGCGATGCCGACCTGTGCGTGTTCGACCCGACCACCATCGCCGACCGGTCCACGATCGAGAACCCCGCCATCGCATCCACCGGGGTTGCCTGGGTGCTCGTCAACGGCACGATCGTCAAACGCCCGACCGGTGCCGCCACCCTCGATGGACGCACCCTGCCCGATGGTGTCGATACCTCCGCTCGACCCGGGACAGCCATTGTCTCTGCCTGACTTCCCGCCCCACATCACCCAGGACCACCTCAAGGCCGACCACGTCGATCCCGGATCGATGGTTCGCCCGCCCCGTCCGCCGACCCAACGGCCACCGGCGGGCATCGGCGTCGGCCGCTCGGGCGAGCCCGCTGCGCCGATGCTGCAACAGGTCTCGTGGGGGCTGTTTGCCGCCTTGCTCTTCGTCGCCCTGCTGGCGCTCTTCGCCGACGCCGGGGGCTCGGACCAAACCGTCACGACGGCCGGCAACGGCACGGCGAGCAACGCTGGTCCGGTTGACGGGAATGCGGTCGACGGCGATGTGACCCAAGGCGATGCGAATGCCGAGGCGAGCGCACCGGCGGACGGATCGACGCAGTTCACCCTCGTCGTCGGGGGCGACGTGATCGTGCACGAAAGCGTTGCCGAGAGCGCCCGGGCGGCGGAGGGTTTCGACTTCGCCAACCAGTTCGCCCAGATTGCGCCGGTGGTTGCGTCGGCGGACCTCGCGGTGTGCCACCTCGAGGTCACGCTGTCGAGCGACAACACCGACCTGGAGTACTACCCGGCGTTTCGGGTGCCGAACCAGTTGGCCGACGGCATCGCCGGCGCCGGGTTCGATGCCTGTTCGACGGCTTCGAATCACAGTCTCGATGCCGGCCCCGTCGGCGTGGCCAACACCCTCGACCAACTCGATCGGGTCGGGTTGAAACACACCGGCACCGCCCGATCGGCGACCGAAGCGACCACGTCGCTGTTGTTGCCGACGGCGTCGGGCCTCACCGTGGGGTGGCTGTCCTACGCCTACGGTTTCAACGGCCAGGACGTGCCGAGTGACCAAACCTGGTTGGCCAACACGATCGATGCCGACCGCATCGAACGCGACGCGGCCGCCAGCCGCGCCGCGGGCGCCGACTTCGTTGCCGTCAGCATGCATTGGGGCCTGGAATACCAGGTAGCGCCGACCGAACAACAGTCAGAACTCCCCGCTCGGCTCTTGGCCTCGCCCAACATCGATCTGCTGGTCGGGCACCACGCGCACGTCGTGCAGACCGTCCAGAAATTCGGGTCCGAGTACGCCATTCTGGGGCTGGGCAACCTCTTGTCCAACCAGTCCCCCGAAACCTGCGGGCCCGAGTGCCCCATCGGCACCGAGGACGGCGTCCTCCTTCGCCTCACCGTCACCCAGTCCGACGAGGGCACCATCGCCATCGAGGCCATCGAGTCGATCCCCACATGGGTCGACCGCAGCGACGGTCACCGCATTGTCGAAGCGCCAACCGACTCGGCCGCTCGCACCAGAAACGCTCTCGGACCAGAGGTAACCTGATGTCCACCGTGCTCACCGTCATCGTGTGGGTGTTGCTCGCCGCGGTGTTTCTCGTGGCGCTCGCCTCGCTTGTTTTCGTCATATCGGCCGGCGCGGCCAACGCCGGCCAACGAATTCGCGACCGCATGCAGGCAAATACCAAGAAATAGGCCGATTACCTCTGGTCCCGGTGTGCGAATTCTGGCAACGCGTGGCACCATGGGTAGTCGGAAGCGAATGCCCAGGAGCATGTGTGACATTCAATGTCGGTGACCGCGTTGTCTACCCCCATCACGGGGCGGCCGTTGTCGAGAAGAAGGAAATCAAAGAGGCATTCGGTGAAAAGACCGAATACCTCATTTTGCGCATGGCTCATGGCGAAATGATGCTTTCCGTCCCCAGCGAGAAAGCCGAAGACGTCGGCATGCGTTGGCCCATCAGCACCGAAGACGTCGAAGACCTCTTCGAGGTGTTGGGCAAGCGCGACGTGCGCGAACCCGCCAACTGGAGCCGACGCTTCAAGAACCACCAAGAGAAGCTGAAGTCCGGCGACGTCTACCAGGTCGCTGAAGTGGTCCGTAACCTCGCGTTGCGCGACAAGGACAAGGGCCTGTCTGCCGGCGAGAAGTCGCTGTACAACAAGGCGCTCAGCGTGCTGGTCAGCGAACTGGCCTTTGCCCTCAACGTTGAAGAAGACGAAGCGCTCGCCAAAGTCGAAGGCACGCTCGAATAGCCAAGTACCTAGGGAACGCAGTCGACCTGGTCGTCACCGACCTCGACGGCTCATTTTGGGATTTCACGGGCGCGACCCATCCGCGCACCATCGAGGCCGTCGCTGAACTCGCCATGCGAGACATCCCGCTGCTGATTGCGACGGGCCGACGCCTCACCACCGCGCGTCGCGGACTCGCCGAGCTGGGCCTCGCGCCTCCGGCGGTCGTTCTCAACGGCGGACTCGGCGTCGAGTTGGCGACCGACATCGAGTTTCACCGCTGTGTGTACGAGCCAGAGGTAGCGATGCGGGTGCTCGGCATATTCGCAGCCGGCGGACACGTGCCGTGTGCGTATGCCACCGATGGCAAGGCGCATCTGGCGCCCGGCACCACCACTGGCCCGCGGCACCTCGCTTCGTTCGTCGACGGCCCGTCAGCGGGCGAAGCGATCGAAGCCAACCCGATCGCGACGGCTCGATCGGGCGAAGTCGTCGGCTTCAGTGTGATCGGCGTCGACGAAGCCAGCCTGGCACCCATCGCCGCGAACCTTCGTTTGATGGGTAGCCCCGTGGTCCACTACGCCGACCCGATCTTTGGTGGATGGTCCCTCATGACCCAGCCGCCGGGCGTCTCGAAGTGGACCGGTGTACTCGCCTACGCCGATCGAATCGGGCTCAGCAACCCCAGGGTGCTGGCGATCGGTGACGGAGCGAACGACATAGAACTGCTCGAGGGTGCCGACGTCGCGCTCGGAGTTCGCGGCGGCGACGCTGCCGCACTGGCCGCGTCCGATCACCTGATCGACGGCCCCGAAACCGGTGGCTGGGCGAGCTTGCTCGATTATCTGTAGGTTCTCCCCATGGCAATTGGACAACGTCGCATCGTGGTGGGGGTCGAAGGATCGGGCGGTGCTCGGGCTGCACTTCAGTTCGCCATCGAAGAGGCGCATCACCGCAGTGCGTGCGTCGACGTGGTCACCGCGTACCTCCCGACCTACGTACCGGTTGCGGTCGAGATGGGTTTCGCGCCGCTCGACCCGATCGATCTCATCGCCGAAGTGCAGAAACTGCAGGACGATGTGGTGAGCGCCGCCAAGGAACACTGCAATACCGATGGCATCGAAATCACGCAGCGTCTGTTGAAGGGGCGCGCCCCCCAAACGCTGATCGAGGCGTCAGAAGGCGCCGACATGCTGGTTGTCGGAAACCGCGGTCGCGGTGGGTTCCGGGGGCTACTTCTCGGCTCGGTGAGCCATCAGATAGCGCAGCACGCCACCTGTCCGGTGGTCATCGTTCGCGCCGACGGCTAGCGCGACCAGCACGGCCTCAGGCCCGGGCCATCAGGAAGCCGACGCCCCTCACCGTTTCGATGATGCGTGATCCGCCGTGTTGTTCGGTCTTGCGTCGCAGATAGCTCACGTAGACATCGAGCGATCTCGAGGTGGTCTCGAAGCTGTAGCCCCAGACCTGGTCGTAGAGGTCTTCCCTGGTCATCACCCGTCCGGCATTCGTGGCCAAGAGCTCGAGCAGGTCGAACTCGGTCTTGGTGAGATTGAGCTCGCGGCCGGCTCGCTCGCACCGACGGGTGTACCGGTTGATCGCCACATCACCGACCCAGATTTCGGCAGGGCTCGAAACCTCGAGGCGACGCATCATGACGCGCACCCTCGCCAGCAGCTCTTCGAGCGCGTACGGCTTGGTGAGATAGTCGTCGGCGCCGGCGTCGAGCCCCGCGACCCGATCGTCCACGGTGTGGCGGGCGGTCAACATCAGCACCGGTCTACGATCGCCTCCCGAACGGAGCCGCCGACACGCGTCGAGGCCGTTCATCTCCGGCATGATCACGTCGAGGACCACGACATCGGGATCGTGCGCAACGATCGCCTCGAGCGCTTGCACGCCGTCATTGGCCAGCACGACGTCGTACCCGGCTCGACGCAGTGCGACCTCCAACGACTCCCGGACACCGGGGTCGTCCTCAGCTACCAGCACCGTTCCGCCAGGGGTGTGGGTGTTCATCACACCAGTCTGGCGTGTGGGAAGCGAAGAAGGAAACTATGACGAACGACACAACGGCGCTGTCCACTCGTGGACATCTCCAATCCGTTGCGATTCCTAGGGTGGTCGACGAACGGCAGTGCGGGATTGCCGACGAACCAAAAGGTGGAAGACATGCGACGAGAACACGGAAACCGAATAAATCGAAGGAGAGGAACCCGCGTGGCAGCGGCATTCCTCGCGACAGCTGCGTTGCTGGCGACAGCGCCGGTCACGGCGCAGGCGGAGGTCACGGCCGACGACGTGACCATGGTGCGCGACATCAACACCGGCGCAGGCAACGGAGCATTGAACGGCTTCGGTGTGCTTCCCAACGGCACGGCGGTGTTCGAGGCCGATGACGGGACCAACGGCGACGAGCTCTGGATCACGGACGGCACCCTGGCCGGAACGACGATGGTCGAGGACATCTACCCGGGTGCATCCAACAGCGACCCGAACGACTTCGTCGAGCTCGACGGCAAGGTGTTGTTCGAGGCGACGACCGCCGGGCAGGGCGACGAGCTGTGGATCACCGACGGGACCGCCGCCGGAACCACGATCGTCAAGGACATCTACCCCGGTGTGAGCGACAGCAATCCCAACGACTTCACCGTGTTCGGCGACAAGGTGATCTTCGAGGCCACCAACGCGGACGGCGCGGAACTGTGGATCACCGACGGGACGACAGGTGGCACCGTACAAGTGCGTGACCTGAACCCCGGGGCAGGCGGCAGCAGTCCCAACGACTTCGCGGTTGCGGGTAACAAGGTGCTGTTCGACGCCACCAACGGCTCCGACGGGTTCGAATTGTGGATCAGTGACGGCAGCAGCGTCGGAACGTTCCAGGTCAAGGACATCAACCCCGGCGCCGGAAACAGCTCGCCGTCGTACATGGCCGCACTCGGCTCGAGCGTGGTGTTTCGGGCCAGCGACGGCAGCAACGGGTCCGAACCGTGGATCTCGGACGGCACGCCGGCCGGCACGAAGTTGCTGAAGAACATCTACGCCGGGGCGAGCAGCAGTTCGCCGAACGAGTTCACTCCGTTGGGCAACCGCTTGACATTCGATGCAGTCGACGCCGCGAACGGCAGAGAACTCTGGATCACCGACGGCACCACCGCCGGAACGACGCTTGTCCGCGACGTGAATACCGGGGCGATCGGCAGCGACATCTACAACCAGACGCCGGTCGGCGGCGACGTCTTCTTCGTGGCGGATGACGGCACGAACAGCTACGAGCTGTGGAAGACCGACGGCTCGACCGCCGGCACCACCATGGTGAAGAACATCAACCCCGGCGGCGACGCCGACCCCGACGGTCTTCTCGACGTCGACGGGCGACTGTTCTTTAGCGCTGACAACGGCTCGAACGGCAGTGAGTTGTGGACCAGCGATGGGTCGAGCAGTGGCACCACGATGGTCCGTGACATCCGGCCAGGGCCGAGCGATAGCGACCCGTACGACTTGGCCAAGGTCGGCGGCGATCTGCTGTTCTTTGCAACCGACGGCGTATCCGGCAACGAGCTGTGGAAGGCCGAACTCGGTCCCGACTTCGATCCGGACGACCTCGAACCCGGATCACCGTGTGCGGGCCTGACACCAACGCACGTCGGCACGCAGGGCGACGACAGCATCTATGCCACGAACGGTCCGGACATCATCTTCGCCTACGGCGGAGACGACATCATCTGGGGTCGCCAGGGCGATGACATCATCTGCGCCGGCCCCGGCGACGACCGGGTGTTCGCAGGAGACGGCAACAACACGCTGTACGGATCGAGCGGCATCGACAAGATGCGGGCAGGCCCTGACAGCGACACCATCTACGGCGGCGACGACAGGGACTTCCTCAAGGGCGGCCATGGCGACGACGTGGTGTACGGAGATGGCGGCACCGACCGCATTCGCGGTTCGCTCGGCAATGACACCCTGTACGGCGGCGACGACGACGACGTGATGTGGGGTGGCCCCGGCAACGACGACCTGTTCGGGGAAGGTGGCAACGACATCTTGAAGGGTTCGGCCGGCACCGACAGCTGCGACGGCGGACCCGGAGTCGACGACCTCCGACCGGACTGCACGACGGCGATCAACCCCTAGCCGTGTAGCAGCCAGCACACGTACGGCAGTTCGAGCGGGAGTATCCGCTCGGACTGCCGTCGCGTTTTGCGTTACCGGCTCGACGCCCCGAAAGCCGATGTGGTGAGCACCCGCACGGCGGTGGTCTTCCCTGCCCCGTTCGGGCCGAGCAGACCGACGACCGAACCCTCGGGGACCTCGAGATCGAGACCGGCGAGCGCCGTGGTGTCCCCGAAGTGCTTCTGGATTCCGACGACTTCGACTGCGGCCATTTCTCGAGTGTATTTGCGCGAAGCGGGCCCGGGCGACAGAGTTTCGATCATGAGCGAGCTCACCAGCCGGACGGCCTTTCACGAGTTGATCGAACTCCTGGGCGAGGTCGACGACCGATTCCTGGGCGACGAATGGCACGTGGGCGACGACGACGCCCCGCATGGCTACCGCCTGGTCATGCACGTGCTGCAGAGCGCGCTTTACACGCACTTCGAGGGCGACCCCGAACGACCCTCGTGGAACCGCATCGTCTCCCCTACCCGGAAGTTCACCGGCGACAACGCCGATGCCGTGTACTTCGAGGCACCGATTCGCGGCGACCGGGCATACCGGATCACCGGCAACCTGGCGGGTGCGGTCTACACATCGTTCACCATCGAGGCCGACGCCGAGGATGGCAAGTACGCCAGCCGCACCGCCGGCATCTTCAACGACGGCGATCTCGATGTCGACGCGGACGGCAACTACGAACTGATCCTGGGTGGCCCCGAGCAGCCCGGCAACTGGATGGCACTACCGCCCGACGCCGGCCGCATCTCGTCGCGGCACTACTTCGAACGGCCTGCGCCCGCAGCGGCCGACCAATCGCTCCACATCCCGCTGACGATCGACCCGGTCGACGACCCCGGGCCCGCCGAACCGTGGAGCGATGCCAGCGCTGCGGCGGCCATCAGCCGGGTGATCAACCACCTGCGGGGCAAGACCATCGACGGCCCGACACCCGGTCACCACACCCCCGACTGGGTCGGCAAGGTCGCGAACGTCCTACCTCCCGCCGAACCGCCCGGGAACATGGCGTTTGCCGCAATCGACGCCGCCTACACCATGACCACCTTTCAGCTCGAGCCTGACGAGGCGCTGGTCATGACGGGGCGCTGGCCCGACTGTCGCTTCGGCAACGTCTGCATCTGGAACCGTTTCGGGCAGACCCTCGACTATCGCCACCGCTCCGTTTCGTTGAATCGGGCCAATACCGAACTCGAAGCCGACGGGAGCTTCCGCATGGTGCTCGCCCACCGCGATCCCGGCGCTGCGTTGGGGCCGGCCGGCAACTGGCTCGATACCGAGGGCTTGTCCCACGGCACCATCTTCTGGCGCTTCTTCCTACCCGAGGGCGACATTACGCCCATCGGCACCGAGGTCGTCAAGCTCCCAGTCATGACGACCACTTGAGAGACTCTCCCTTCGGTCGACGACCCGCCTGGATCTTGGCGGGAGTCGCGTTCATCGACGCCGTCGAACGCGGCATCCTGCCGGGCGCACTTTCCGACGCGCAGCGCGACCTTGGTTTCAGCGACTTTCAGGCTGGGCTCCTCGGGAGCGCCGTCATCATCGCAAGCCTGGTGATGGTGTTGCCCGCCGGGTACCTCGCCGATCGACTCCACCGGCCGCGGCTCATCGGCGGCGTGCTGGCAACGTGGGGGCTCGTGGCGGCGGTCACGGCGGGAGTGCAGAGCTGGGGCCAGTTCCTCGGCGCCCGTGGTGCGCTCGGACTTGCGGACACCATCGACAATCCCGCGTCGTCATCGCTGATGGCCGACTACTACCCGCCGTCGATACGTAGCCGGGCGTTTGCGCTGTTGCGCGTCGCACCGATTGCCGGCGTGGCGCTCGGTACGGGCCTAGGCGGCCTCGTCGCAGCGATGGCGAGTTGGCGATGGGCGTTCCTCATCATCGGCGTGCCCGGTTCCCTCTTTGCGATCGTCGTGCTGACGCTGCCGAATCCCGATCGGGTGGTCGAGCCCGAGGACCACGCTCCCGTCCTCGACGAGATCCGTGCTCTGCTGCGCATCCGCAGTCTTCG
>RCMY010003674.1_pt1 | contig 13483 bp, 12 predicted proteins | sample 2041341 | NCBI WGS metagenome assembly RCMY01 (sample SAMN09708234, study PRJNA481090) | Marine sediment metagenome, whole genome shotgun sequencing project. | reverse complement strand
ACAGCTTTCGATTAACGAGATTCGCTGCCATCTCGACATGCACCACGAAGGTTAGTAACCAGCGTCGAATCCGGAACACCCCCTTGTCGTTCTTCAAGTGTAGCGTGATTCATTGGACCGCACCATGCCTAAAGGTTCCCTTTTTATCGGTTAGATGAGCGTACCAGGCGTTGCTTTTCGCGATTCCAGTCGCGATCCTTCTCGGTGGCGCGTTTATCGTGGGCTTGCTTGCCTTTGGCGAGTGCAATTTCACACTTGACCAGGTGTTTTTTCCAATACAGCGCGGTGGCAACGCAGGTGAAACCTTTTTTCTGGGTGGCGTTAAATAGATCGCCAAGTTCGCGCTGCTTCAACAGCAGTTTGCGGGTGCGCTTTGGGTCGACTTCTATATGCGTGCTGGCGCTGCTTAGCGGCTCGATATGCGCACCGAGCAACCACGCTTCGCCGTCTTTCAGAAGCACGTAGCTGTCGACTAATTGTCCTTTGCCGGCGCGCAGGCTCTTTACTTCCCAGCCCTGCAGCTGCACTCCGGCTTCAAAGCGATCTTCCAGGTTAAACTCATGCCTGGATTTTTTGTTTAGCGCGATGGTGTTGCCGGATGATGATTTTTTTTTGCTCATCAATAGATTATATCTAGCGGCTCGCTTAAAGCCTATGTAATTGTGAGTGCTGGTATAATAAACAGCCGTACTAAAGAAATTAACATGATCGACATACAGCACAGCGCCTTATTACCCCACGCTGCCGATGCAGTGTTCGACCTGGTTAACGATATTGAAGCGTATCCTCAGTATATGGACGGCTGCGTTGGCGCGGAAATTATCGAACGCGATGCAGATGTGGTCGTTGCGAGGCTGGATGTGTCCAAAGCCGGCGTGAAGCACAGCTTCACTACGCGCAATCTACTGGCGCGGCCTGAACAAATACAGATGGTGTTGGTAGATGGTCCATTTTCGCGTTTTAGCGGGAGTTGGCGGTTTCGGATTTTGAGCGAAAAAGCGTGCAAGGTGAGTCTCGATCTTCAGTTCGCGGTGCGGAATCGCGTGGCAGCAAAGGCGGTAGAGCGCGCATTTAGTATTGTGGGTAACAATCTGGTCGAAGCCGTGTGTCGACGGGCCAACAAATTAGCCTAGTATTTCTATAAGACGATGTTGAATGACTATTAATGTGGAAGTGGCTTATGCCAAGCCCGAACAGCAGAAAATCATAAAGCTTGAGGTAGAAGCCGGCTGCAGCGCGATGCTAGCGGCTCAGCGTTCCGGAATCGTCGCAGTATTTCCGGAGATTAACCTTGCGGCGGTGAAGATGGGTATTTTCGGCAAAGCCATTGCCAAACCCGAGATTCACGAATTGCGCGACGGTGATCGCGTTGAAATTTATCGCCCGTTGCTGATTGACCCTAAAGAATTGCGCAAGGCACGTGCTGAAAAAGCCAAACGGGGAGCGGCTAGCGATGGCTAGCCTCGGTTAAATGTTATTTATTCCTGCGGTTCTGTGTCCAGCTCGGCCTGCGCCTGCTTTTCCTTGATGTCATCTACGAAGTCACCGCTGTAGCTGACCAGTCGATCACCATCAAATACCAGGGAAATGTTCGCTTCCTCTTCTATCTTCCTTGCGCGCCGTACCGTGTACACGTAATCCCAGCGGTTGTTGTTGAAGGTGTCTTCAATCAACGGCGTCCCCATGATGTATCGTACTTGGCGGCGCGTCATTCCGGGTTTTAATTTGGCTACCATCTCTTCGTTGATGACATTGCCTTGCGGAACCTGAATGCGATAAACGCCGGGGAAAATAAGTGAGGAACAGCCACCCAGAGTCAGCCCAAGGCACATCACTATTACTACAAAACAGATTCGCATAAAACTTCGCTTCACACTGATTAACCAAAAATGGGATAATAGCTCAAACCACAACGATCTGCGATGTACTAATGGCTCAACATAATCAGGAATTGCGGGAAGCTGGCCTCAAGGTCACCTTGCCACGAGTCAAAATACTTCAAATTCTTGAGAATGCCGCGCATAGCCAGCGCGCTCACCTGAGCGCGGAGGATGTATACAAGACATTGCTGGAAGACGACGAAGACGTTGGCTTGGCTACGGTGTATCGCGTGTTAACGCAATTCGAGACGGCAGGTTTGGTTGTCCGCCATAATTTTGATGGTGGCCACTCAGTGTTCGAGCTGGCGAGCGGTAAGCATCATGACCATATGGTATGCACCGAGACCGGCAAGATCATTGAGTTCTGCAATGAGCAGATCGAGAAATTGCAACATGAGATGGCTGCTAAAAAAGGCTATGAACTGGTTGATCACAGCCTTGTTCTGTACGTTAAACCAATAAAAGGCCTGAAACAGAAGAAGGCTGCAAAAATAACAACTTAGTTAGTACTCCTTGAGCGAGTGCTAATGCCGCGCCGTTAACATCTCGGTGGCATGCGCGCGCGACTGGTCGGTGATGGCTATACCGCCGAGCATACGTGCAATCTCTTCAATTTTGGCATCGTCTTCCAATATGCTCAGCTCGGTGGCGACCTGTTTGCGCCGGGTGAACTTTCGTACTCCTAAATGATTGTGTCCCTTGGCGGCTACCTGCGCCAAATGCGTTACGCATAGCACTTGGCATTGCTTGCCAAGCTGCCGTAGCAGCGCGCCAACCACTTCGGCTACGCCACCACTGATACCTACATCCACTTCATCGAATACCAGCGTCGGTATGCTGTTATTGTTTTTCGCCGTGACGACTTGAATAGCCAGGCTGATGCGTGATAACTCGCCACCAGAGGCCACCCGATTTAACGCTTGGGGTGCGTGTCCAGGAATAGTGCTGATCATAAACTCGACGCTTTCCAGCCCATGCGCGGAAAAATCCGCTTCACCCAGCGGCGTTAGCCGTATGTCGAAGTGGCAGTCTGCCATGGCGAGCTTCTTAAGCTGCTGATTCACTTTGCCGGCCAGTGTTGCGGCTGCTGTTGCACGTTTTTGGCTGAGTTCTTGCGCCAACTTCTGATAGCGATGCGTATGCAGGTCTATTTCGGCCTGCAGATCTTCAAGCTGTGTGTCGCTGCAGCGCAACTGGTCATACTGCGCATGCAGTCTTTTGCTGGTGTCGACCAGCTCGTCAGGCGCAACGCGGTGCTTGCGCGCCACCGCGTATAGCTGGCTGAGGCGAGACTCAACCGTTTGCAAGTGCCCCGGGTCGAGATCAACATCATCGATTCGTGACTGCAGCGCATACGCTGCTTCCTGCACCTGAATACTGGCGTTGCTTACCAGCTCGCAAATTTCTTGCAGTGCCGGGTCATGGCTTGTGAAGGGTGCCAGCAGTTGCTGTAGTTGAGTACAGGCACCCAGTAAATTAAGCGTTTCGTCGGTTTCGCATAAAACCAGTGATTGCTGGCAGGCGGCGAGCAGATCTTCGCCGCTGCTGAGCTGTTTTTGCTCCTGCTCGAGGGCGGCGAATTCACCTTCGTCAATGTTCAGTTCATCAAACTCGGCGACCTGATATTGCAATAGCTGTGCCTGTGCGCTGTTTTCGTCGGCCGCAATCAGCAGTTTCTCCCGCTCGCGTTTGGCCTGCTGCCACTGTTGATATATCTGAGTGACCGCTAGACTTAAGTCACTTTCACCAGCAAAGGCATCGAGCAGCTGGCGGTGCGTTTCTTTCTTTAGCAGCGATTGATGTTCGTGTTGACCATGCAATTCTATCAAGCGGTGGCCCAGCTGTTTTAAGTCTTGCACCGGTACTGGTTGGCCGTTGACATAGGCGCGACTGCGGCCTTCGCGAGTCATCACGCGGCGCAGTAGACACTCGTCGCCTTGCTGCAAGTCGCGCGCGGTCAGCCATTGTTTGACCTCGCTAAGCTGGCTAACGTCAAAAATTGCGTGAATATCGGCGCGTTCGGCACCGTGGCGCACGGCCTTGGAGTCGGCGCGGCCGCCAATAACGAGGCTCAGCGCGTCAAGCATCACCGACTTGCCGGCTCCGGTTTCTCCGGTAATAACTGTCATGCCGGGCTTGCAGTCAAGCTCCAGCTTCTTTACCGTAGTATAGTTGTTGACCGCCAGATGAGTGAGCATATCGGCCTCCCGTTGAGGTGTGTCTTGCGAAACAATGCGCGCTGTTATAAAAGCTGTTCAAATATACAGTACATGTTTATTTATACAGTAAATTACGGTGATCGACAAGTGTTGTGATAGTGCTGGATTAATTGCACCGCAGACTCCATATTCGTAGGCATTATTCTTATGGTGCCTTTTTAAAGGTACCGACCTGTAGGCGCTATGAGCGAAGAAAAACTATCGGAACGCAACAGCCAGATTCTCAAAGCGCTGATCGAGCGCTATATTCGAGAAGGCGTGCCGGTGGGCTCGAAAAGCCTGGTTGAAGAGAGCGGGCTGAATATCAGCTCGGCGACAGTGCGCAATGTGATGGCAGAGCTTGAGCAGCGCGGTTTGGTGAGCGCGCCACATACGTCGGCCGGGCGCATACCTACCGGGCTGGGTTATCGTATGTTTGTCGACAGCCTGATTACCATTTACCCCTTTGACACCGACTACCTGAGAAACTTGCGTGCTGAGTTAGACCCACAGCGCAGCGCGGGCGAATTGGTAGAGGCCGCATCTAATCTGCTGTCGCAGCTTACCCTCCAGGCTGGCGTGGTGACGGTGCCGCGGGCTAACAAGGTGACTTTGCGCAGAGTTGAATTTTTGTCTTTATCTGGCAATAAAGTGTTGGTGATATTGGTTGTCAATCAAAAAGAGGTTGAAAATCGTATTATTCAAACCGACCGCGCATATTCGGATGCTGAACTGCAGCGCGCCGCACAGTTTATTAATGAGCGCTACAGCGGGCTCGATCTCGAACAGGTTAAGGTGCAGCTGCTGTCAGCCATGCGCGCCGACAAGGAATCGATTGGCAAGCTAATGCAGGCCATGATTGATGTCGCTGCCGCAACGCTGCAAGGTGGCGACAACGGCGGCGACTGTGTGGTTGCCGGGCAGAGCAATCTGATCGGCAGCCTGCAAAGCCAGGACATGGACCGACTGAAAGAGCTGTTCGACGCCTTTGATTATAAAAAAGATATTCTCGCGTTGATGAGCCACTGTGTTGATGCCGACGGCATCCGCATATTTATTGGTGAGGAGTCGGGTTATGAGCTGTTTGAAGACTATAGCGTGGTCACGGCACCCTACCAAAATGGCAGTAAATCGATAGGCGTATTGGGCATTATCGGCCCCACGCGCATGGCGTATGCGAGCGTGATTCCGGTTGTTGATGTTACAGCCAGAATGCTTAGTGCGGCCCTGTCGAACTCATAGGTAGAGCTCATAAGTCGCACTTGCCGTCGATCTGATGGCCAAATTGACGGCTTCGTTGCGCAACATATAGCTTCGCTGCACAACATTTAATTCTCGACTCTCCTTGAAAAACCGGACAGCGCCCGCATGTTTACTCGGCGAATATTGAATTGCCATTTGGAGGGTAAGTGTGGCCGAAGATAAACACAACGCCGCTCAACACGAGCAGCACATAGCTAATGAAGCCCGCGAGACGGCAAACGATGCAGCACTGGATGAGCAGCAGGCATCCGATGCTAGCGCGTCGGCTACGCCGCAAAGTCAGATAGAAGATCTGCAGCTACAGCTGGAGCAGGCCAAAGAGCAGGCGCTACGCGCGCTGGCCGATACTCAGAACGTCCGCCGTCGCGCCGAGAAAGATGTTGAAAGCGCACACAAATTTGCGCTCGATAAGTTCTGTAATGCGTTGCTGCCGGTGGTAGACAACCTGGAGCGCGCCCAGCAGGTGGCCGGCGCAGGTGAAGACGAAGCGGTAAAGGGCATCCTGCAAGGCGTGGAGTTGACTCACAAGAGTTTTATCGACGTGCTCAATAAGTTCAATCTTGAGCAGATAGATCCGCTGGGTGAGCCGTTTGACCCGCAGTTTCATCAGGCTATGACGATGGTCGAGAATCCTGATGCTGAGCCTAACAGCGTGATCGATGTGATGCAGAAAGGCTACGTTCTCAACGGTAGGCTGATTCGTCCTGCCATGGTGGTGGTGTCGAAAGCGCCTAGCGCCAAAATTGATGAAACGGCGTGACTCTGCCCTTGAAACAGACAAATTTGGGCCAATATCGGTTGCAGGATAAATTAAACACCGCCGCATAGTCGTGCGGGAAACAGACAAAACTGGAGATTAACATGGGTAAGATTATTGGTATTGACCTGGGTACCACCAATAGCTGCGTAGCGGTTATGGACGGCGGCAAACCCAGGGTCATTGAAAATTCGGAAGGCGACCGCACCACGCCATCTATTGTTGCATACGCGGACAACGGCGAGATTCTCGTTGGTCAGGCGGCCAAGCGGCAGGCAGTGACTAACCCGCAGAACACTATTTTCGCAGTGAAGCGTTTGATTGGCCGTCAGTTTAAAGACGACGTTGTACAAAAAGACATCAAAATGGTGCCGTACAAGATTATTGCTGCTGATAACGGCGATGCCTGGGTAGAGGCTAACGGTCAGAAAATGTCGGCGCCGCAGGTGTCAGCGCAAATTCTGATGAAAATGAAAAAAACGGCTGAAGAGTATCTGGGTGAGACCATTACCGAAGCCGTCATTACCGTACCCGCATACTTCAACGACTCGCAGCGCCAAGCCACCAAAGACGCGGGCAAAATTGCCGGTTTGGAAGTCAAGCGCATCATTAATGAGCCAACGGCCGCAGCGCTGGCCTATGGCATGGATAAAGCCAAGGGCGACCGCACTATTGCGGTTTATGACCTGGGTGGTGGTACCTTCGATATTTCGATTATTGAAATTGCGGAAGTCGACGGCGAGCATCAGTTCGAAGTGCATTCAACCAACGGTGACACGTTCCTGGGTGGTGAAGACTTTGACCTGCGTTTGATCGAATATCTGGCAGCCGAATTTAAGAAAGATACCGGCATTGATGTTCACAACGATCCGCTGGCACTGCAGCGCCTGAAAGAAGCGGCCGAGAAAGCCAAAATCGAGCTTTCCAGCGCGCAGCAAACCGAAGTGAACCTGCCGTACATCACCGCTGACGCTAGCGGGCCGAAACACTTGGTAGTCAAGCTTACCCGCGCCAAGCTGGAGTCTTTGGTAGAAGAGTTGGTCGACCGTTCGCTGGAGCCAGTGAAAATTGCGCTGAAAGACGCCGGCATGTCAGCTTCGGAAATCGACGACGTGATTCTGGTCGGTGGTCAAACCCGGATGCCACTGGTGCAAGATAAGGTTAAAGCGTTCTTCGGCAAAGAGCCGCGCAAAGACGTTAACCCTGACGAAGCCGTCGCCATTGGTGCTGGCATTCAAGGTGCGGTGCTGTCGGGTGATGTGAAAGACGTACTGTTGTTGGACGTAACGCCGCTGACTCTGGGTATTGAAACCATGGGCGGCATAATGACCGCGCTGATCGAGAAAAACACGACGATTCCAAGCAAGAAGTCGCAGACTTTCTCTACGGCAGATGATAATCAAACCGCGGTGACGATTCACGTGGTGCAGGGCGAGCGCAAGCAGGCCGGGCAAAACAAATCGCTGGGTCGTTTTGACTTGGCCGATATTCCGCCCGCGCCGCGCGGTGTGCCGCAAATTGAAGTCAGCTTCGATATCGATGCGAACGGTATCTTGAACGTGTCGGCCAAAGACAAGGCCACCAACAAGGAACAATCGATTGTGATCAAGGCGTCCAGCGGTTTGTCGGACGAAGAGATCGAAAAAATGGTCAAGGACGCCGAAGCTAACGCCGACGCTGACCGTCAGTTCGAAGAGGTGGTCGTGGTGCGCAACACGCTCGACGGCCTGATACACGCCACGCGTAAAACGCTGGAAGAAGCCGGCGATAAAGCGACCGACGAAGAGAAAACCGCTATCGAAGCGGCGATCAAGGAAGCCGAAGAAGCGGTCAAAGGCAATGACAAGGCTGCCATTGAAGCGGCAACCACCAAGCTGACTGAAGCGTCTTCGGCGTTGGCGCAAAAACTGTACGCCGAGCAAGCGGCCGAAACGCAGAATGCCGGCGCGGGTGCTGCAGGGGGTAGCGCTGAGGCCGAAGCCAGTAGCGCTGATAGCGACGCGGTAGACGCCGAGTTCGAAGAGGTTAAAGACGATAAATAATCGTGTTTAATGCGAACATCCGCTAAGCTGATCGACGGAACACCAACAGCGCGGGAGCAATCCCGCGTTGTTGTTCCTGTTATATACATAGTGAAATAAGATGTCGAAAAAAGATTACTACGAAATACTGGGGATCGCGCGCGATGCCAGCGAAACTGATCTAAAAAAAGCCTATCGCCGCATTGCGATGAAGTTTCATCCCGACCGCAACTCTGAAGACGCCGCAGCCGATTCCAAGTTCAAGGAAGCGACTGAAGCCTACGAAATATTGTCAGACCGGGAAAAGCGCAGCGCTTATGACCAATTTGGCCATGCCGGCGTTGACCCGCAGGCCAGAGGTGGTTTCGGTGGCGGTGGCGGCGGTTTTAGCGATATTTTCGGTGACGTCTTCGGTGATATTTTCGGTGGCGGCGGTGGTCGTGGGCGCAGCGGCCCAATGCGCGGTTCCGACCTGCAGTACACGCTGGAGCTTGATCTTGAGCAAGCAGTTAAAGGTACCTCGGTAAAAATCAGAGTGCCGACGCTGGTCAACTGTGGGCGCTGTGATGGCAGCGGTGCCAAGCCGGGAAGTGCACCAACCACCTGCGGCACCTGCGGCGGAGTGGGCCAGGTGCGCATGCAGCAGGGCTTTTTCTCCGTGCAGCAGACCTGCCCGAAATGTCACGGCAACGGTAAGGTCATTGCTGATCCATGCCCGAAGTGTCGCGGTCAGGGGCGTACCGAGCAGCATAAATCCTTGTCAGTAAAAGTGCCGGCGGGCGTCGACACGGGTGATCGTATCAGGCTGGCGAGCGAAGGTGAGGCTGGTCCGAACGGCGGTCCTGCGGGCGACCTGTTCGTGCAGATCTCAGTCCGTGAGCACAAATTGTTTGAACGTGACGGTAAGCACTTATATTGCGAAGTGCCGATCAGTTTTGTCGATGCAGCGTTAGGCGGCGAACTCGAAGTGCCTACCCTTGATGGGCGCGTGAAATTGAAAATCCCTACCGAAACGCAAACCGGTAAACTGTTTCGTCTGCGCGGCAAAGGCGTTGTGCCGGTTCGCGGCGGCAGTGCTGGTGATTTGTTGTGCCGGGTAGTGCTTGAAACCCCTGTACACCTTACGCGTCGTCAGAAAGAACTGCTGGAAGAGTTTCGCGATTTGATGGACGAGGGCGGCTCTAAACAATCGCCACGCAAAACCAACTGGTTTAAAGGCGTAAAACATTTTTTTGACGAGTTGAAGCCTTAAAACTGTTCGCGAATGTCGTACGTCTACGCAAGCAAAGGAACACATCATGTTACGTATAGCCGTCATCGGCGCCGCCGGGCGCATGGGCAAAACCCTTATCGAAGCGGCCAGTCTCGACGAAGGGTTGGAGCTAACAGCCGCCATTGAGCGCCCGGAGAGCAGTTTTATCGGCTTCGATGCCGGCGAACTGGCAGGTATTGGCAAGAATGGCGTGCTGTTAGTCGACAATGTGCAGGCTGCCGTCGAGCAGTTTGACGTACTCATAGACTTCACCGCCCCGCAGGCAACGCTGGCCAACGCTGCAATCTGCAGTCAGGCGGGAAAAAAAATGGTAGTCGGCACCACCGGACTGGACGCCGCTCAAAAGCAGCAGCTTGCCGACGCCGCCGCGCACAGCGCCATCATGTTTGCCCCCAATATGAGCGTTGGCGTCAACCTGTGTTTCAGCCTGCTTGCCACCGCTGCGAAGGTATTGGGCGACGAGGTTGATATCGAAATCTATGAAGCTCATCACCGCCATAAAGTCGATGCGCCGTCGGGCACAGCCTTGCGCATGGGCGAAGTGGTTGCCGATGCGTTGGGCCGTGATCTAAAAGACTGTGCCGTGTATGGGCGGGAAGGCCACACCGGTGCCAGAGACGCGAGCACGATTGGTTTTGCCACCGTGCGCGCCGGCGACATTGTCGGCGATCACACCGTGATGTTCGCCGCCGAAGGCGAGCGCGTCGAAATCACCCACAAGTCCAGCAGTCGTATGAGTTTTGCGCGCGGCGCCATGCGTGCAGCTAAGTGGATCGCCGCTCAGAAAACCGGTTTATACGACATGCAAGACGTTCTGGGACTGCGCTAGGTGCTGCCAAAAACCATCGTATTTATTGCCGTCACGCTGCTGCTCAGCGTAGGGGCGAGCGCCGAGCCCGCGCCGCCCGACCCGAGCGCAGCAGGACCGTGGGTTGTAGGGCCTGTCTGACGCGGGCCGTGATCATTTTACCGACGTGTGCGCGCTTGGCGAGGCGCTAATCGAGCGCGGCTCTGGTGTCGACAGCAGCGATCCTGCGGGCTTGCAGGCGAGCCTCGGTGCAGCAGAGGGCGATAAGCAGGCTAGCGTTGTGGTTGATATCGCGCTGCCCTGAGTCCCACTTTCCGATGGACATTAACCTGCGAAATTGCGTAGAATAGCGCCGCGATTTACAGGTCGATTGGCGCGCGCGTTTGCTTTTCGCGAGTCAGATAACGCAAAGCGAGATGAAGCGCAGCCTTCATCTCGCTTTTTTGCGAGAGCTTTCGTGAGTAGAAAGCCCGCTAATATCATCGCTCTTCATCACACCGACAATATGAGGTCATGGTCTTGCAACAACCGGCTGTTTTAGCGCTCGCAGACGGTAGTATATTTCGCGGCGTTTCCATTGGTGCCGCAGGTATAGCAGTCGGTGAGGCTGTCTTTAACACCTCGATGACCGGCTACCAGGAAATTCTTACCGACCCATCCTACGCCAAACAAATCGTTACACTCACCTACCCGCATATTGGCAGTACCGGTGTTAATAGCGAAGACGAAGAATCGAACGCTATTTGGGCTGCCGGCCTGGTGATTCGTGACCTGCCGTTGCTGGCCTCCAATTTTCGCAGCGAACAAAGCCTTGGCGAATACTTGCAACAACGCAACGTCGTTGCCATCGCTGAAATTGATACTCGCCGTTTAACCCGCATTCTTCGTGACAAAGGCTCGCAAAATGCCTGTTTGATGGCTGGCGATATTGACGAACAAGCCGCTTTTGAGGCGGCGCGTGGCTTCGCCGGTTTGCAAGGCATGGATCTGGCACGCGAAGTCAGCGTGAGCGAAGCTTACAACTGGTCGGCTGGTTGCTGGAAAATCAACGAAGGCTACGCCGAACCTGATCCAGCCGACCTCAATTTCCACGTTGTGGCCTATGACTTTGGCGTGAAGCGCAATATTTTGCGCATGCTGGTTGAGCGTGGCTGCCGGGTCACCGTCGTACCCGCGACAACGCCCGCCGCTGACGTACTGGCAATGCGGCCCGATGGCGTATTTTTATCCAATGGCCCCGGCGATCCCGAACCTTGCGACTACGCCATCGCTGCGATCCAAAGCTTGTTGGCCAGCGGCACGCCGCTGTTTGGGATATGTCTCGGCCATCAATTGCTGGGACTGGCTCGCGGGGCGAGCACCCTGAAAATGAAATTTGGCCATCACGGCGCCAATCACCCAGTGCAGGATTTAGCCAGCGGCGTGGTGATGATCACCAGCCAAAATCACGGCTTCGCGCTGGATGAAAGTACGTTGCCTGCCGATGTGCGCGCAACGCATCGTTCCTTGTTCGACGATTCCTTGCAAGGAATTGAGCTGACTGACAAACCGGCCTTTAGTTTTCAGGGCCACCCTGAAGCCAGCCCCGGACCACACGACGTTGCGCCTTTGTTCGACCATTTTATAGAGCTTATGCAACAGCATAGCGATCCAGCCGAGAAACGTTAAACGCATGCCAAAGCGAACCGATATACATTCTGTTCTTATTATCGGAGCGGGGCCTATCATCATCGGTCAGGCCTGCGAGTTCGATTACTCCGGCGCGCAGGCGTGCAAAGCGCTGCGTGAAGAAGGCTTCCGCGTCATTCTGGTCAACTCTAACCCAGCGACCATCATGACCGACCCGGTCATGGCCGATGCCACCTATATAGAGCCCATCACCTGGCAAACCGTGGCGCAGATCATCGAGCGTGAAAAGCCGGATGCCTTGCTGCCGACCATGGGCGGCCAGACCGCGCTCAACTGCGCTCTGGATCTCGCCCGCGAAGGCGTGCTGGAGCAACACGGCGTTGTCATGATCGGCGCCACGCAGGATGCGATTGATAAAGCCGAAGACCGGCAACGTTTCGACGAAGCGATGCAGGCCATTGGCCTGGAAACGCCGCGCTCGGCCATCGCCCACAGCATGGAAGAAGCCAAACAGGTGCTCGATCAAATCGGCTTTCCCAGCATTATTCGGCCGTCGTTTACCATGGGCGGCTCGGGTGGCGGCATCGCCTACAACCGTGAAGAGTTTGTCGAGATTTGCGAGCGCGGGCTGGACCTGTCGCCCACCAACGAACTGCTAATCGACGAATCGCTGATCGGCTGGAAAGAATACGAGATGGAGGTGGTGCGCGACAAAAACGACAACTGCATCATCATCTGTACCATTGAAAACGTCGATGCCATGGGTATTCACACCGGCGATTCGATCACGGTCGCACCGGCACAAACGCTGACCGATAAAGAATATCAAATCATGCGTAATGCGGCATTGGCTGTGCTGCGCGAGATAGGCGTGGAAACTGGCGGCTCCAATGTGCAGTTTGGCGTTAATCCCGTGGATGGCCGGATGGTTGTGATTGAGATGAATCCACGCGTGTCGCGCTCCTCTGCGCTGGCTTCCAAGGCGACTGGCTTTCCTATTGCCAAAGTCGCCGCCAAGCTGGCCGTGGGCTATACGCTGGACGAATTGCGCAACGAAATCACCGGCAACGCGACACCAGCCTCGTTTGAGCCATCTATCGACTACGTCGTCACCAAAATACCGCGTTTTACCTTTGAAAAATTCCCCGCCGCCGACGACAGGTTGACCACGCAGATGAAATCGGTCGGCGAAGTCATGGCGATTGGCCGCACGTTTCAGGAATCGCTGCAAAAGGCATTGCGAGGCCTGGAAGTCGGTGCCAGCGGGTTTGATCCCAAGCTAAATCTGATCACGACAGATAGCCGTGCAACGCTGGAGGGATTGTTACGCAGCGCCAATGACCAGCGCATCTGGTATATTGGCGACGCCTTCCGGCTCGGCATGACGGTTGATGAGGTATACGAGCTAACCGGCATAGACCCCTGGTTTCTGGTTCAAATTCAAGAGCTTATTCACATAGAGCAAGATCTTGAGCAAAAATCCCTGGCTGATATCGACACTGAGGCAATGTGGCGGCTGAAGCGCAAGGGCTTTGCCGATAAACGCCTGGCCGACTTGCTCGTTTTGCCTGAGCAAACCGTGCGAGAACATCGGCACAATCTCAATATTCGGCCGGTTTATAAACGTGTAGACACCTGCGCGGCCGAATTCGCA
>RCMY010003673.1_pt1 | contig 13485 bp, 15 predicted proteins | sample 2041341 | NCBI WGS metagenome assembly RCMY01 (sample SAMN09708234, study PRJNA481090) | Marine sediment metagenome, whole genome shotgun sequencing project. | reverse complement strand
GATTGGCGGGCCAGGTTTGTGGGTGGATGACCTGCCCCTGGTACTGATCCATGCCCGGCCAGGTTGGGGTGTAGCCCTCGGAATGGCGGTAGTAGCCCTGACACATCCACAGGAAGTTCGCAGTGAACGTTCGCGTGCCGTTCGCAGTGTTCGCCACGATCGTCCAGGCCTTGTCGGCTTCTGACCATGCGGCCGAGGTGATCGTGTGGCCGTAGCGGATGTATTGATCGAGATCGTTCTCTTCGATCACCTCACCCATGTACTTGAGAATCTCCGCTGCGGTGGCGATCGGAGCGCTGGTCCACGGCTTGAAACGGTAACCAAAGGTGTAGAGATCGCTGTCGGAGCGAATCCCCGGGTAGGTGTGCGTGCGCCACGTCCCTCCGAACTCGGCCTGATTGTCCAGCACGACGAAGGACTTGCCTGCGCACTGTTGAGCGAGATGGTAGGCCCCGCCGACACCCGAGATTCCAGCGCCGACGATCAAGACATCGAAGTGCTCGACCGCAGCTGCGGGATCGGCGTTGTCCGGGGTGGTCGTTGTTGCAGTGCTCATTTGCGTTGCTCCGTACTCATTGGCTCTGCGGCTCGAACGGCTCTGCAGATCTGTAGGACGTGACGATTCGTACCGCGAATCGGGCTGAACAGCAAAACCACCGGCGCCGGTGAACCCCTATCCGTGGCAGTGCTTGTACTTCTTGCCCGATCCGCAGGGGCAGGGCTGATTGCGACCGACCGGCTGCGGAGCACCGTAGTCGTCGGCGATCGCGGTTCGGACCGTTGCCGCTCGTAGGTCGCCGCTCCGAGCCGCCGCGGCAATGGTCAATTCGGCGAACTCGGCGTCGGCAGACTCGTCAGCCAGGAAGAGGGCGCAACTGCCGTCTCGACGCACGTTGGTCAGCCATTCGGTCGAGAGCTCCGGCAGCGACGCCTTGACGATTCCTTCGCCGAGCGGGTTGAGCACGACGATGTCGTTGCGCCGCACCTCACACGTCCATCCCAGCGCGTGCCCGAGATTCGCCCCGGGGTCGGGATCACCGACCGGCCAATCACTCGGCCGTACCGCGTCGGAACAGATGACCAGGCCCGCCCGTGGCGAGGCGATCGAGCGAATGAACGCAGAACTCCGGCCACCACGGCCCGAACCCGCAGGTCGAAGAGTAGACATCGAGGCGATCGTAGTCGGCGACAACCGCATCACGATCGTTCGGGGGTCACGCGAAGCAGGACTCGATGAATGCCTCGAACGCGGGAAGGTCGGGCTCGATCTGAAGGTGACCGTCGACTCGTTTGATGTCGAGGGCCGGGCAGAAGAAGCCGCCACCGCTAGTGAAGAAGTGCGGCGAGCCGATCACACCTCGTCGCCGGCCTTCCTCCCACGCAACGGTCACCGCATCGGCATCGGCGGGAATTGCGGGCGGAATGCCGGCCGCGTCGGCGATGGTGTTGAGCACGTGCGGATCGCTGATGTCGCGCCCTTCTTCGAACAGGGCGTTGCGCAGCAGCAAGCTCACATTTTCGCCTTCGGCATCGCCGATGCGGTAGGCGGATTCGGCAAGGGCAAGCGCCGGAATGGTGGTCGACGGAAAGGTCGACTCGTCGAAACCGACGAACAGGTCGCCGGCCGCCTGCTCTCGAAGATCGGCGATCTCCTCACCGATGAAATTGGCGTCCATCGGCTTGCCGTTGATGAGTTCGAGTGGCCATGCTCGCACTCGCAGGACGATGTCGGCGCCCTCCTCGGCCCGGCGCGACACCAGCCGTTTCAGCCCGACGTGGGTGAACGGGCACCAGATATCGGCGTACACATCGATCACGTTCTTGGGGTTCACGCTCATGGGACGAGTATGGATCACATCGATCGCGAAACGTACGGACAAAGGTCCTGTTTCTTGTTTGTGTCATCGGGACGTGCGAGCTCAGTGATGCTCGAAACCCGCGAGCCGACTTCGGGTGCGACTCCCCGACACCAGGTAGACCACCGCGAACAGTGTGGCGCCGACGAGGACGATGGTCGGTCCCGACTGGATGTCGAGGTGGTAGCTCAGGTTCATACCGATGAACCCGGTGGCGGCGCCGATCCCGGTCGCCAGGAACAGCATGTCGCGGAACGAGTTCGTCAGCATCCGAGCAACCGCAGCAGGGATCGTGAGCGTGGCCGCAATCAGCGTGACGCCGAGGACCTGCATGCTGACCAGGATCGAGGCCGAGAGCACCACCATCAGCATCGCCTCGACTCGAGCAGTCGAGATGCCCGAGGCTTCGGCCACATCGGGATCGAACGTCGTGAACAGCAGTTGGCGGTAACCGAAGAACACGATCAACATGACCCCGACCGTGACCACGGCAACGGCCGCGACGTCGTCGTAGCCGACACCGAGGATGCTCCCGAACAGTGCGGCCTCGAAACTCCTCCCCTGCCGACCGAACAATGCGAACAGCGCCAGGCCAAGGGCGAACGACGCGGTCGTGATCACCCCGATCGCCGCGTCTGCCCCGATGACTCGTCGGCGAGTGACACGATTGATGGCCAGCGCAGAGATGACGCCCCAGGCACCGGCACCGATGACGAAATTGACACCGATCAGGGCACTGACGGCAAACCCGCCGAAGATGGCGTGAGAGAGGCCGTGCCCGATGTAGCTCATGCCTTTCAGGATCACGTAGACGCCGATCATCCCGCACAGGGCACCGGCGAGCGTGGCGACGATGAGGCCGTTACGAAAGAACTCGAACTCGAATGGGCGCAGAAGCTCGCTCACCGAAAGTCCTGTCACCGGGCTTCTCTCATGATCGGGATCACCGGGGCCGGGCGTGCCAGATCGATGACCACCGGATGTCCGCTGTAGTCGAAGACCTCCATGGCGGCACCGAAGGTGGCCTCCATCACCGCCGAGGTCAGCACCTTGGCGGGGGGACCGCTTTCGATGATCCGAATGTTCATGCACACCAGGTGCGGTAGGTGTGATGCCATACCGTTGAGATCATGGGTGGTGAGGACGACGGCGAGACCATCGGCGTTGAGGTCGGCGAGCAGATGAAGCACCTCGTGGCGGGTCTTGACGTCGACGCCCGACGTCGGTTCATCCATGACGAGCAACCGGGGCTGGCCGAGCAGGGCGCGGGCGATGAACATTCGCTGCTGCTGACCGCCGGAGAGCTCGCGAATGTGGCGATGGGCCAACGCACCGATACCCAGACGATCCATCACATCGCCGGCTGTGGCCTTCTCCGCCCGACTGGGCCACGGCAGACGCCGGTTGCCAGGACTGGCGAGCAGCACGCACTCCGAGACGGTGAGCGGAAAACTCCAGTCGACGGTCTCGACCTGAGGGACATAGCCGATCCCGAGACCCGGCGAGCGGTAGACCTCACCATGGACCGGGTGCATCGTGCCGAGCAGAACCTTGAGAAGTGTGGTCTTCCCCGAACCTGACGGGCCAACGATGCCGGTGAACTGGCGATCGGTGACGGTCAGGTCGATGTCGCGCAACACCGCCTGCTCGCCGTAGCTACACGTGACACCTTCGAGGCGAAGCAACTCGCCGGGCCTGATCACTGTTGGTTCGTCACTGTTGGTTCGTCACTGTTGATATCTCACTGTTGGTTCGTCACTGTTGATATCTCACTGCTAGTAGGTCACTGTGGGTAGGTGGCAATGTCAGGGGCAACGTTGCGGACGTCGAGCGCTGCGATCGCCGAGGCATCACCGCCGAGGGCTTCGGTCATGGTCACATAGTCGAACACCATGAGACCAAACCAGGAGTGATCGACCGTTCCCGGCTCGCCGGGAAGGTCGTCGTCTCGCAGCACATCGACGTATTCGACGTCGGCCTCTTTTCCGATCTGTTCCAACACCGGACTCGGGAAGACCTCTGAGCCGAAGATGGCGGTGACGCCCTCTGCCTTCACCTGGTCGATCAGATCGGCGAGTTCTTTCGGAGATGGATCCTCGAAGTCCGACACCTGAATGGCTCCGATCACTTCCCAGCCGTAGTTCGCAGCGAAATAGGCGTAGGCGTCGTGATAGGTGAGGAGCTTCTTCTGGCCTTCGGGAATCGTCTCGAACGATTCGCGCATGGCCGTGTCGAACTCGTCGATCAGCGCGGCGAAAGCGTCGTAGTTCGCCGCGTAGTAGTCAGCGTTGTCGGGGTCCGCCTCGCTCACGCGGTCTCGAACGACCTCGACATACGCCAGTGCAAAACTGGGGTCGGTCCACAGGTGCGGGTTCGGCTTGCCGTCGGCCTCCGGGAATGAGAAGTCGTAGAGGTACTCGCTCTCTGGCAGCACGGTGTTTCCGAGTTCGACGATCTCGGCCCCCTCTGCCATGTTGGCCTCCGCCAGTTCGACGGTTGGCTCCTCGAGCATCAGCCCGTTGACGAAGATGATGTCGGCTCGGCTGAGCAACTCGGCAACACTTGGCTTTGGTTCGTAGGTATGGGAGTTCGTTCCTTCCGGAACGATGCCGACCACCTCGGCCCGATCACCGACGATTTGGCTGACGAGGCTCGTGATGGGAGCGACGGTCGTCGCGATCACGAGGCGATCGCCCGGCACGGATCCCCCACTCTGCGATCCGTCCGCCGGGTCGCCGGCAGCGTTCGTTTCTGACGATGAACAAGCGGAGAGGGCCAGAGCCACCGCGACGGCAAGAGTTACGAACCTTTCCATGTAGGGAACGTATCCGCTAGCAGCTCGCAATAAGGGGTCGGCCGAAACTTTCGTCGAATCGGTTCGACTACCCTTGCCATGTGTCACGAACCGACCTGACAAGCGTCCTCGACGTGCTTGCTGCTCACGGACATCGAATCACCGAGCCCCGTCGTGAGATCACCAAGGCCATGTTGGCGCTGCACGACCACTTCACCGCCGCCGATCTCGCCGCCGCCGTCGCTGCCGATCATCCCGAAATCGCCGAGTCCACCATCTACCGCTTTCTGGACACGCTGGGCGACCTCGACCTCGTCGAACACGGGCACATCGCGCATGGCGCCTCGGTGTACCACGTTCAGCCGGTCAACGACCACGTGCACCTGGTCTGTGTCCGCTGCAGGAACATCACCGAAGCCCCGACCGAGGAGTTCGACCAGCTCACCGCAGGCCTACGGGATCGCTTCGGGTTCACGCCTCGACCTCAGCACTTCGCCCTCGAGGGCATCTGTGACGCGTGCAGGGATCGGGCGGCGCCGAACCGCTAGGAGGTTGCCCCGACGACCCTGTTGTCCTCAGGCGAGTCTCCTCAGGCGAGTGTTTTGATCGCGGCGTCGGCATCGTCGACATCGACCAGTTCGATCCAACGCTCGGCCACGGTCAGGCCAGCAGCCCGACGAGCCAGTGTGGCGGCCGCCCCCTGGGCCGTCGACCCCTTCTTCATGTCGAGCAGCAAGATCATGTCCCAGTCGCCGACATTCGTCAGCCACATCCCCTCGACCGACCCGTGCGCATTCTGTACCAGATGGTCGATGTGCTCGCGACGCGCCGCCGGTCCCTCCTTGACCATCTTCGCTGCTTCATCGGCCGAGAACTTCACCATTCCCAGAAAACGTGCCATGACGACTCCCTTCTACTGCTCGATGACGCAACCGTAGATGGGGGGTGGAATTGCCGATAGGGACCGAAGTCCACCGGCTCAAGCAATCCCGGAGTGGTTCGCTCCGATCAGTACCACCACCATCAGGCACGGCTCGTCGTAAGGGTTTCGCCACGCGTGGCGGGTGCCGTTCTGCACGACGGTGTCGCCCGCGCCGAGCTCGCAGGTGGCGCCGTCATCGAGTTCGAGTACCACCCGGCCTGAAACGACGAACTCGTAGTCGACGGATGCCGTTGTATGCATGCCGGGGTTGTCAGGCTCCATATGGGCAGCCAGGCCGGGGAGATCGCGCTCCATCTCGGTCAGTGCCGCCTCGATGTCGAGGTCGTCATAATTGACAACGGCATCGGATGCAACGCTGAAGAGGCCGAGACGAAAGCCTCCGACACTCGGGAAGTACTGAACCGCCGACGGCTGCGATCCATCATCAGGAAACGAACACGTGGCGTCGGCGCCCCACATTCGGAAGAACTCTGCTCCAGGCAGGAGGTCGAGGGTGATCGGTTCGACGATCTCGTCGCTGGCGAACACCGCCTTGCCTGCTTGGTCGTGACCGGTGACAACTCGTCGGATTCCCATGGCGCATGTTGGCACGATCGGCCTCGACTCTGCCCAGAAGTCGCAGAATCGATCCGATGCTGGTTGCTGGTTGCTGGTATCCGACCGAGCCGCAGGATCGACACCGCATCGCCTGTCGGCGCTGGCCGGAGACATCCTCCTGGTGCATCATGAGGCGAGAGCCCGAATCTCTCGTGAGAGGCAAGTAGATGATCATCGACTTCGAGTGCGACTCACCGACCGAGGCGGTCCGGTTGGAAACCGAGAAGCTGCTTCGCTCCGGCAGCGGCTTCGCCCATCGGGGCTACTTCCAGGTCTTCCGAGAATCGTGGGCGGGGATGCTCGGCATGTCACCCGAGGAGTTCGACGAGACCGTACAGGAAAAGGGCAGGATCGACGTTGCGCTCATGGTGCTGGCCGAGGTCACCAAGGACTCCATGACCGACGACGAGTTCATCGCCATGATGGACGACGCCAACATCGCCGTTGGATGTACCGGAACGACGGGCATGTGGGCGTCGGTGGAAGACCGAGCAGCCACCGCCGCCGCCTATCCGGGACGCTTGATGCCCTTCTACCGCAGTGATCCCCACGAGGGTATGGTCGACGTGCGAGCGTTCGAACGCACGGTCCGCGAACTCGACTTCAAGGGGCTCGTCGTTTCGGGATTCCGGGACAGGCTTCCCTCCAACCACAAGAAGTACTATCCCTTCTACGCCAAGTGCGTTGAACTCGATGTGCCGGTCCGTATCACCTCGGCCCTGCACCTCTATACCGACCGGCCAATCGACCTGTCTCGCCCCGCACACCTCGATGAGATCGCCTGCGACTTTCCCGAGCTGACCATCGTGTCCGGTCTCGGCGGTTGGCCGTGGGTCGAGGAGTTGGTGGCCGTGGCCCGACGGCACCAGAAGGTCTTCATCGACCTGTCGTGCGTTCGACCATCACACATGGAGCGACCTGGCATGGGTTACGACGCACTCCTCGCGTTCGGCAACCGCTCGCTGCAAGACCAGATCGTGTTCGCCAGCGGATGGACCACCCAGGGCGTGCCAGTCAAGCAACTCATCGCCGAAGCCGAGGCCCTCACGAAAAAGGACTCGGTCCGCCAAAAGTGGATGCACGACAACGCGGCCCGGGTGTTGAAGCTGGACTGATCCTTGTCCAAAGGTCGAGAAGTTCGACGTCGCCTACCTCACCGACGAGTGACCTTCACCGGCAACGCCGCGTAGCCGTTGACGAAGGAGGAGAAGGTGAAGGTTGGTTCGTCTTGCACCTCGATGCGCTCGAACCGGGCCAGGATCTCTTCCCACAGCACTCGCAGCTGCAACTCGGCCAAACGGCTTCCCATGCAGAAGTGGACGCCATAACCGAACGAGAGGTGACGATCGGCGTTCGGACGGTCGATGACGATCTGATCGGCATCATCGCCAAACACGTCCTCGTCACGGTTGGCCGACAGGTACCACATCAGGATCTGGTCGTCCTTGAGAATCTGCTTGCCGCCCAGTTCGTGGTCACGAGTGGCGGTCCGCCGCATGTAGGCCAGCGGTGTCTGCCAGCGGATGAGCTCCGGCACGAACTTCGGGACGAGGCCGGGGTCGGCGATCAGCTTGTCGTATTGGTCGCCGAACTTGTTCAGGCCGTAGACGCTGCCGGACATCGAGTTCCGCGTGGTGTCATTGCCACCGACGATGAGAAGAAGAAGATTGCCAAGATGCTCGGCGGTCGCCATGTCTTTTGTGGCCTCGCCATGAACGAGCATCGTCACCAGGTCGTTGCCCGGGTTCGTCCGACGGTCCTCCCACAGGCCCTCGAAGTACTCGACACACTCACGCAGTTCCTGCATACGTTGTGCGTGAGACTCGATGACACCGCCGGGTTCGGGAATGGCGAAGACGATGTCGGACCAGCGGGTCAGCTTACGACGATCTTCGAGCGGGAAATCGAACAGCGTGGCGAGCAAGAGGGTGGTGAGTTCGATCGACACGGTGTCGACCCAGTCGAATGTCTCGCCCTCGGGCAGCGAGTCGAGCACGCCAACGGTGCGCTCCCGGATCTGGGATTCGAGCAGCTTGAGGTTGCTCGGAGCCGAAACACCGCGCACGGTTTTGCGTTGCTGGGTTTGTTCGGGCGGATCCATGGCGATGAAGGCTTTGGCGGAAGAGGCGCCCTCTGGCAGTGGAGTTCCGACCTTGAGGCCGAGGGTGATGCCCGGTTCAGACGAGTACGTCTTCCAGTCACTGTCGACCGCCTTCACGTCGTCGTACTTCGTGACCGACCAGAAACGGCCGGCGGTCTCGAGCTCGTTGAAGTGGACCGGATCTTCGTTGCGGAGTCGTTTGAAGTAGTCGTGCCAGCGGTGCTCGGCGAAGAGGTGCGCGTTCAGCGGGTTGATCTCTTCGAGCGGTAGGTCGGCGGCAGCTGGGACTCCTCTGCCCCGTTCGGCCTGCTCCTGTTCCGGATTCCGGAACTCTTCGATCGTCGGCGGCTGTCCCGCGGTCATCTGCTCGGTCACATCGTCTCCTTGGGGTTCGGTCCACCCGATTGCTCGATCACCCTAGTTGCTCCTGGTTGCCGGCCTGAAACACAACCGAACTGACGCTGCCATTTGTTCTGCGGACCGCCTCTTGTCAGACTGAGCCGAAGCCGAGCCTGAGGAGGATCGTCCATGGTCAAGTTCTGTTGGTTCAATCTGATGCCGTGGCCAGACCTGCCCGACGACTTCCGGGAGTCGCATCGCTCGGTCTGGGTCGACATCGACTCCAGCCTGTTCGATCCCGAGCGGGGCAATGCCGTCTACCACGAGTACATGGATCAGTTGGAGTTCGCCGACGAGATGGGCTTCGATGCCATCGGCGTGAACGAGCATCACCAGAACGGCTACGGCATCATGCCATCGCCGAACATCATCGCCGCCGGTCTGGCTCGACGAACCTCCAACGCTGCACTGGCGGTGATCGGCAACTCGATCGCGCTGTACAACCCGCCGATCCGGGTTGCCGAAGAGTTCGCCATGCTCGATGTGATCTCCGGGGGCCGGTTGATTGCCGGGTTCCCCGTCGGCACATCGATGGACACCAACTACTGCTACGGCCAGATTCCTGCGTTGACCCGAGACAAGTACAACGAGGCTCACGAGCTGATCATGCGGGCCTGGCATGAAGACGAACCGTTTGCGTTCGACGGCAAATATAACCAGCTGCGCTATGTCAACTGCTGGCCGAAGCCGATCCAGAAGCCGAACCCGCCGGTGTATGTCCCCGGCGGTGGGTCGATCGAGACGTGGGATTTCGTTCTCGACAATGACTACAACTACTCATACCTGTCGTTCTCTGGCTACAAGGCAGGCAAGGTGCTGATGGACGGCTACTGGAATCGGGTGGCCGAGCGAGGCAAAGACGACGCTCCAGGTCGAGCCAGCTTCGCCCAGATCATCTGTGTCGCCGACACCGACGCCGAAGCCGAAGAGCTGTATGCCGAGCACATCCTGTACTTCTTCAATCGGTGCCTGCACGTCTTCCCCGGCTTTGCCGACGCCCCCGGATACCGAACCATCAAGACGATCAAGGCAGGTGTGTTGTCTCAGGTACGCAAGGAGAACCAAGCCAAGTTCTCCAATCTCACATGGAAGGACCTGGTCGAAGGGGGCTACGTGATCGCCGGTTCACCCGACACTGTGGCCGAGGAGATGGAGCACATGATCCGTGAGCTTCGTCTGGGCACGGTGTTCACCCTGTTGCACATGGGCGACATGCCGGATTGGAAGACCCGCTACTCCACCCAACTCTTCGCCGAGAAGGTGATGCCCCGACTGCAGAACATCTGGCCGGAACACGACGACGACCAACGCTGGTGGCCAACGTTCATGGAAGACCGAGTTCGCCCCGAGGAGACCATCGCCGATGCCCGCAAGCCAACCAACATCGAGGAGTACCGGGCGATGAAGGCGGCCACATCGGGGGGCGACGCATGACAAACACGATGGCCACCGATGTATCACCAATGACGTTCACCGTCACCACCGCGAAGGGTATGGAGGTCGAAATCGTTCGGCGCGGTGCCGAGACCGGCAACGCGCTCGTGTATTTCCATGGCTTGGTCGGACTGCTGCCTTCCGAGCCCATGCTCGACGAACTGGCCAAGCACGTCACGGTCTACTCTCCAGTATGGCCGGGCTATGGCCAATTCGAGAACGAGGTCGAGATCGAAGACATGCTCGACTTTGCGCTCATGGGGTGGGACATCGTCGATGCGCTCGGGCTGGAGAAGCCGGCGGTGATGGGGCACTCGTTCGGCGCGATGATTGCAGCGGAGATGGCGTGCATTGCCCGGCACGACCTTTCTCAACTGGTACTGGCAGCTCCGTTTGGCCTGTGGCTCGACGAGCATCCCATGCCCGACCCCTTCGGTGTGCTTCCCTTCGATCTCGTCGATCTCCTCATCGCCAATCCGAAGAACGCCGACGCTCTGGCGCCCGAAGGTGATCTGGGGAGCGACGACGGACTCGCCTCATTCATGATCTCCAATTCTCGGCGATTCGGCACGGCAGGCAAGATCATGTTTCCGATTCCCAACCGGCGGCTGTCGAAGCGCCTCTATCGGTTGAGCGCTCCAACGCTGGTGTTGCTGGCCGAGCAGGATCGGCTGGTACAGGCTGAGGCCTATGGGAAAGCCTGGGGTGCCGCGATCGAGCATGCCGAGGTGACCACGATCAACGGCGGTCACCTCCTCAACATCGAGAACCCGGTCGATGCCGCCAATTCGATCATCGAGTTCCTCACGCCGAGCTGACCGGCCTTCACGTCAGCCGTCGCTGTGCCGGCGGCGACGGAGACGTGAGGATCGGTTCGCGCCGCTCGCTCAGCGTTCGGCGACGACGTCGCGCTGTCGTTCCACCACCGGCTGGCCGTTGACGATCGCTTCAGATTGCGACTCGACGGTGGTCCTCGACCCGACGAGGCTCGTGAGCATCGTGAGACCAGCGAGACCGAGACCGACGACGAAGACGATGAGACCGACCTGATTGAGATCGACGCCTTCGGCCTCGTAGGTCACCGCCCAGGCGAGGATGGCGCCGACGGCGATGAGTAGGGCACTGAGTCCGTATCCGGTGTTCTGCATGAGAGCTCCTTCGTTGTGGAATGAGTGTGGTGTTTCCCCCACTCTCGGTAGTTGAAACGGAAAAACCGAGAAATCTCCCTCGGGAGGAAGAAAGCACAGCAAACAAACAGTTGCTTATTCTCATAAAGATCCCTTATGCTTCTAAGGTGCTTACTGAACGGGAACAGCAGATCATCGACTTGCTTCGCCGTGACCCGCTGATCGGAACCGATGTCTTGGCAACCGCTCTCGGGACCAGTCGAGCGTCTATCAACGTGCATCTGTCCAATCTGGGCAAGAAGGGTGTGATCCTCGGTCGTGGCTATGTGCTTGCCGAGCGGCCCGGCGCCGTCGTCATCGGCGGAGCCAACGTCGACCTCAAGGCCCGCAGCTCCGCCAGGGCAACCGGCGAGACCAGCAATCCCGGCCATGGCTCGATGGCGCCAGGCGGCGTTGGCCGCAACATTGCCGAGAACATCGCCCGACTTGGGGAGCGTGTCCACCTCGTCAGCGTCGTCGGGCGCGACCCGATGGGTGACAATCTCCTCGACCACACCTCCGCGGCGGGCGTTCGTATCGAACTCGTGGCTCGCACCGACCGACCGACGGGCACCTATACCGCAGTACTCGACGTCGACGGTGAACTCATCATCGCGATCGCCGACATGGAGGCGACCGCCGAGCTCGGACCCGAAGAACTCAACAACGCGCGCGACGTGATCGCGACGGCAGGGGTACTGGTCCTCGACGGCAACCTGAGTAGCGAGGCCATCAACTACGCACTCGACATCTCCCCCGGGGTCCGCACGGTGTTCGAACCGGTCAGCGTGCCGAAGGCCGCCCGTCTCAGCGACTCGATCGACGATCGTGTCTACGCCGTCACGCCCAACCGCGACGAACTCGCCGCACTCACCGACTTGCCGACACGGACGGACCGCCAGGTACAGACCGCAGCGCAAACCATGCATGCCAGGGGCGTCGAGTTGGTCTGGGTGCGGCTGGGCGAGCGTGGCTCGATCCTCAGCACCATCGACCACACCATCGAACTCCCGGCAACGCCAACCAATGTCATCGACGTCACCGGCGCCGGCGATTCGATGCTCGGGGCCTTCTGCCACGTGCTGCTCCAGGGCGGTACGGCCGAGGAAGCAGCACGGTTCGGCCATGCGGCCGCGGCATTGACCATCGCCAGTCCGCACACCGTGCGGCCAGATCTGACTCCACGGCTCGTTCGGGCCGCACTCGACCAAAAGGAAGAACAATGAACACCCCACACCCCGACCTCGTGCTCACCGATGAAGTCGCCCAGGCATTGAGCGACAACACCCCGGTTGTTGCCCTCGAGAGCACCATCATCAGCCACGGAATGCCGTTCCCGCAGAACGTCGAGATGGCAACCGAGGTCGAACGCATCATCCGTGAGGGCGGAGCAATCCCCGCCACGATCGCGGTCCTCGACGGCCGACCACGGATCGGACTGACCCAGGACGATCTCCAACTTCTCGCAACAAGCCCCGATGTTTCCAAGGTGAGTACCCGTGACCTGCCGTACGTGGTGGCTCAGGGCACTCATGGCGCCACCACCGTCGCGTCCACCATGCGGTTGGCGTCGCTCGCAGGCATCTCGGTCTTCGTGACCGGCGGTCTCGGCGGTGTGCACCGCGGAGCCGAGCGGACGTACGACGTCAGCGCCGACCTGACCGAGCTTTCGCAGACAAACGTCGCCGTTGTCTCCGCCGGTGTGAAGTCGATCCTCGACATCGGACTCACCCTCGAAGCCCTCGAAACCCTTGGGGTGCCGGTCGTCGCTTACGGAACCGATCAGTTCCCGGCGTTCTTCTCACGCATCAGCGGTCACGCAGCTCCGATGACCCTCGACACTCCCGCCGAACTTGCGGCCTTGATGAACGCCAAGTGGCGGCTCGGCCTGTCCGGCGGAATCGCAATCGTCAACCCGATCCCGGTCGAGGACGAGATCCCGGCCGAGGAGATCAGCGTGATCATCGAGCAGGCCCTGGCCGACATGGAAGCGAACGGCATCCATGGCAAGGAAGCAACCCCCTTCCTCCTCGGGCGGATCGTCGAGATCACCCAAGGTGCCAGCCTCATCGCCAATATCGCCCTCGTCAACAACAACGCTCGGTTGGGTGCGCAGGTGGCGCAGGAGTACGCCGCACTCTGAGGACGACGACGGTCAGGGCGAGCCGGCGGGATACCGGTATGCCGTCGTTTTG
>RCMY010003672.1_pt1 | contig 13487 bp, 10 predicted proteins | sample 2041341 | NCBI WGS metagenome assembly RCMY01 (sample SAMN09708234, study PRJNA481090) | Marine sediment metagenome, whole genome shotgun sequencing project. | reverse complement strand
GAGCCACTCCCAACATACCTGGGCCTGCCAGAGTTGGTGATCGCGAAGGTGGGGAGAGGTCGAGGGCACCGGTTGGTCGCCGGAGTGAAAGAAAAAGCCGGTGATCAGAGCGATCAGGCTGTCGATGTGGTCCGCCGGCACATCGCGCGTGAGGGGGTTGGCGGCCAGGATCGCGTCGACGTCGTGCCCGTCACCTCGCGGACCGACCATCAACATCACGGTATCCACCCAGGCAGCGCCCAGAACCGGCCAGTTCCAGTCGCAGATCAGCGCCTCACCATCGGGCCGGATCAGGATGTTGTCGTCACGCAGATCGGTGTGAACCACGGTGTTCCCGGCGGTCACCTCGGCGAAGCTGGCTGCCAGTCCCGCTGCCTCGTCGAGATGAGGAAGGTGTGGTCGGCTGCTGCGGACGTGGTCCCACATCGCAGGGAAGGAGGCGAACTCGGCCGCGATGTTGTCCAGAGCCAGGGCTGATGGCGGGGGAGTCAGAAGTTGAGCAACCCGCGCGGTCGCGTCGAGCGCCGCTGCTAGGTCCGCGGTCGTCCAGGGCCTGCGCGGACCCCGGGCCTCGACGTGCTCGAAGCCCAGCACGATCCAGTCGTCCGCGTCGCGCATCCAGAGTAGTTCGGGGGCGGGGGTGCCCGGAGGCAGATGCTCGTGCTTGGCCGCTTCCTCCCGGTAGGAGTCGGCGAAGACCTTTTGGGCCTTGTCCGAAGCGGCCTTCACGAAGTGTCGCGAGCCGTCCGCGCAGGTCAACACCGAGGCCATGCCGGGGGTGAAGCCGCTGCCGCACGACTCAGCGGCCACCACGGGGGACCCACAGATGTGCTCGATCTCCGCGCGAAGCCACGGAGGGAGGAAGTGCCATTCCACGCGGCGGGCGGTGGCGCCCACCGGGGCGGGGTAGGGCATCCGGGTCACGTCGTCATCTTGGTGCACGAACCAGGTGCGGCGCCACCTGATAGAACTCCGAGCATGGTCCGCTTTTACGTACTCATCGCGCTTATCGTCGCCGGACTGTTCGTCACCTTGGCCGCAGCGCTCGGTGGCCCGGGTTGGTTCCTGCTGATTGCCATCGCCAGCATGATCGGAGCTGTGGCCGTCTTCGACCTCAGGCAGACACAACACGCGATCTTGCGGAACTATCCCGTCATCGGTCATTTGCGCTTCCTGATGGAAGGCATCCGCCCCGAGTTGCAGCAGTATTTCATCGAACGCAACTTCGACGGCACGCCCTACGACCGCAACACGCGTGACTCGATCTACGAGCGGTCTAAGGACATCAAGACCCAGCACCCGTTCGGCACCGAACGAGACCTGGACGAGATCGGCTACGAGTATCTCGTGCACTCGACCGCCCCGAAGCCGAAGCTGGCCACGCCGCCGAGGGTCCGCATCGGGGGACCGCACTGCACCCAGCCCTACGACATCTCGTTGTTGAACGTGTCCTCGATGAGCTACGGCTCGATCTCGGGGAACGCGATCGAGGCGATGAACCGTGGCGCAGCCATCGGCGGCTTCGCGCACGACACGGGGGAGGGCGGAATCTCTCCGTTCCACCGACACGAGGGCGACCTGATCTGGGAGATCGGGTCGGGCTACTTCGGGTGCCGCACCGAGGACGGCGGGTTCGACGCCCAGCAATTCGCGGAGAAGGCTCGGGACCCTCAGGTCAAGATGGTGCACCTGAAACTGAGCCAGGGCGCCAAGCCTGGCATCGGTGGAGTGCTCCCCGGGGTGAAGGTGTCGGAAGAGATCGCGCGCACCCGCGGCGTACCCCAGGGGCAATCGGTCATCTCACCGGCCTACCACCAGGTTTTCTCGACTCCGAGGGAGTTGGTCCGCTTCATCGGCCAGATGAGGGACTTGGCCGACGGGAAACCGGCCGGGTTCAAGCTCTGCGTTGGTTCCCGCGTGGACATCCTGGCCATCGGCAAGGCCATGCTCGAGGAGGGGATCACTCCCGACTTCATCACCGTGGACGGCGCCGAAGGCGGAACCGGGGCGGCCCCGGTGGAGTACTCCGACCATGTCGGGATGCCCCTGACCGAGGGACTCATGACGGTGCACAACGTCCTGGTCGGGTTGGGGCTGCGCGACCAGATCAAGATCGGTGCGTCCGGCAAGATCGCCACCGGCGTCGACATCGTCAAACGCATCATCCAAGGAGCTGACTACACCAACTCTGCGCGCGCCATGATGATGGCGGTGGGCTGCATCCAGGCCCAGGCGTGCCACACGAACAAATGTCCGGTGGGCGTCGCCACCCTGGATCCGCGGCGTACCCGAGCCCTGCACGTGCCGGATAAGACCCATCGCGTGGCGGCCTACCAGCGCAACACCGTGGACCAGGCGGTGCAACTCGTCGCCTCCATGGGGTGCGAGTCGTTCGATGAGTTGAATCCACGCATGCTGCGGCGCCGGGTGGTCCACGGCGAGATCGTTTCGTACGCCGACCTGCGCGACGCACTGTTGCCCGGGCAGTTGCTCACGAACCCGCCCGAGGCGTGGCAGGAGGACTGGAAGCGAGCCGATCCGACCGATTCGTCGCCTGAGGCAGTCATCGATCGCGGCGGCATCGTCCGGTGACGCTGCGCGAGTTCGTGGACTCTCCCGAGTGATGGGAGACTAAGAATTCCGTCCCTGCAACGAGAGTGACCCGTGTCCAGCTCCGATAAAGCCAAGGCCACCAAGCAGTTCCGGCCCGGCCAGACCGACCCCGCGATTATCCGCAACTTCTGCATCATCGCTCACATCGACCATGGCAAGTCGACGCTGGCCGACCGGATGCTTCAGCTGACCGGTGTCGTGGACGCGCGCGCTGCACGGGCGCAGTACCTCGACCGAATGGACATCGAGCGCGAGCGCGGCATCACGATCAAGTCGCAGGCAGTGCGGATGCCCTGGACCGTCGAGGGTGGCAACGAGCAGGGGGCTGAACCCGGCAACTACGTGCTCAACATGATCGACACGCCAGGACACGTCGACTTCACCTACGAGGTCTCCCGTTCGCTGGAGGCCTGTGAGGCCGCCGTACTCCTTGTTGACGCGGCGCAGGGGATCGAGGCGCAGACGCTGGCCAACCTCTACCTGGCGCTCGGCGCCGACCTGCACATCATCCCGGTGTTGAACAAGATCGACCTGCCTTCTGCTCAGCCGGAGAAGTACGCCGCCGAACTGGCCGGCATCATCGGCTGCGACCCATCCGATGTGCTGCAGACCTCCGCCAAGACCGGTCTTGGCGTCGAGGCGCTCCTCAACGAGATCGTGCGGCAGACCCCGGCCCCCGTCGGCGACGCCGACGCACCGGCGCGCGCCCTGATCTTCGACTCGGTCTACGACACCTACCGCGGCGTGGTGACCTACGTCCGAGTGGTCGACGGTGCCCTCAAGCACCGTGACCGGATCAAGATGATGTCCACCGGTGCGGTGCACGAGATGCTCGAGGTCGGGGTCATCAGCCCTGAGCCGGTGAAGTCCAAGGAGCTCGGGGTCGGCGAGGTCGGCTACCTCATCACCGGGGTGAAGGACGTTCGCCTCTCCCGGGTCGGTGACACCGTCACCAGCCAGTACCACGGGGCCGAGGAGTCTCTGGGTGGCTACAAGCACCCCAACCCGATGGTCTATTCGGGCCTGTACCCGATCGACGGGGACGACTATCCGACGCTGCGTGACGCACTGGAGCGGTTGCAGCTGAACGACGCCGCTCTGGCCTACGAGCCCGAGACCTCCGGCGCCCTCGGCTTCGGTTTCCGCTGCGGCTTCCTCGGACTGCTGCACATGGAGATCGTCCGCGAGCGCCTTGAGCGTGAGTTCAACCTCGATCTCATCTCGACCGCGCCCAACGTGGTCTATGAAGTGGGGATGGAGGACGGCTCGGTCGTCACCGTGACCAACCCCAGCGAATACCCCGAGGGGAAGATCGCCGAGGTCCGCGAGCCCGTAGTCAAGGCCACCATCCTGACTCCCTCCGACTTCATCGGCACGATCATGGAGTTGTGCCAGGCCAAGCGCGGCACGCTGCAGGGCATGGATTACCTCTCCGAGGACCGGGTCGAGATGCGTTACGTCCTGCCCATGGGCGAGATCGTTTTCGACTTCTTCGACGCGCTGAAGTCGCGGACCAAGGGTTACGCCTCGCTCGACTACGAGCGCTCCGGTGATCAGGCCGCCGACCTGGTGAAGGTCGACATCCTGCTGCAGGGCGAGCCGGTCGACGCCTTCTCGGCCATCGTGCACAAGGACGCGGCCTACGCGTACGGCGTGATGCTTGCCGGCAAGCTCAAGGAGCTCATCCCGCGTCAGCAGTTCGAGGTGCCCATCCAGGCCGCCATCGGCGCCCGGATCATCGCCCGCGAAAACATCCGCGCCATCCGCAAGGACGTCCTCGCCAAGTGCTACGGCGGCGACATCAGCCGTAAGCGCAAGCTGCTCGAGAAGCAGAAGGAGGGCAAGAAGCGGATGAAGATGGTCGGCCGCGTCGAGGTCCCCCAAGAAGCCTTTATCGCCGCGCTCTCCAACGCTCCCGCTGGTGAGGCCGGCAAGAAGTAGCGCCATTCCCCACGAAGTTCGCCTGATGGGGCTCCGAGGTTCGCCGAATGGGGCTCAGCGCACCGAGTTGCAGACCCGAGTTCCCCATCAGGCGAACTTCGCGTCCCCATCGGACGAACTTCGTGGGTATGGGTGCGTCGCCTTCGACAGTCATGAGTCGACCTCGGACGCTGCCAGAGACCTACGTTGAGGCCAGATGTGAGCGATTCATAAGGATCTGGCCACAACGGGCGAGATGAGGAGGCCAAAAGTTGCCTAGTGATCTAGGTTACTGGTCAGGAACCCTGTCTTCTCCAAGGAGTGTCATGCCCGTACATCACGACCCCAGTTTCATCGACAACCTGCCGCAGAACATGTCGGTGTTGTTCTTCGACCGCGTGGCTCAGTCCTCGGACTCCGAAGCCTTCCGCTACCCGCGTGGGGACGACTGGGAGTCCGTGACCTGGAAGCAGGCCGGTGACCGCGTCAGCAGCCTGGCTGCTGGTCTGCTCTCGCTCGGCATCGAGCCCGAGCAGCGCGTCGGTATCGCCGCAGGCACCCGCTACGAGTGGATCCTCGCGGACCTCGCGATCATGACCGCCTCGGGCGCGACCACGACCGTCTACCCCACGACGAACTCCGAGGACACCGGCTACATCCTCGGTGACTCCGAGTGCCGCATCGTCTTCGCCGAGGACGACGACCAGTTGGCGAAGCTGAAGGAGAACAAGTCCCAGCTCCCGCATCTGATGAAGGTCGTCACTTTTGACGGATCTGCGGACGGCGACTGGATCATCACCATGGATGATCTTGCTGCACTCGGCGATGCCTACCTCGCCGCCAACCCGGGCATCATCGAGGAGACGATCAACAAGATCGCTCCCGAGCAGCTCGCCACCTTGATCTACACCTCCGGCACCACCGGCCGCCCCAAGGGCGTTCGCCTGCGTCACCAGTCGTGGGTCTATGAAGGTGCTGCGATCAAGGCGCAGGACATCCTTGACGAGACCGACCTGCAGTTCCTGTGGTTGCCGATGGCTCACTCCTTCGGCAAGGTGCTGCTCTCGACCCAGCTGGCCTGTGGCTTCTCCACGGCGATCGATGGTCGCGTCGAGAAGATTGTTGACAACCTCGGGGTCGTCAAGCCGACCTTCATGGGTGCTGCGCCGCGGATCTTCGAGAAGGCCCACGGCCGGATCGTCACCATGACGGCTTCGGACGGTGGTCTGAAGGAGAAGCTGTTCAACCAGGCCTTCAAGATCGGGATCGAGCACGACCGATTGGTCCGCGAGGGCAAGTCGATCCCGCTGGGCATGAAGCTGCAGCACGGCCTGTTCGACAAGCTCGTCTACAGCAAGGTCCGCGACCGTTTCGGTGGCCGGGTTCGCTTCTTCATCTCCGGTGCGGCTGCGCTGAACCAGGAGATCGCTGAATGGTTCCACGCGGCCGGCATCGTGATCCTCGAGGGTTACGGCCTGACTGAAACCTCGGCCGGGGCGTTCGTCAACCACCCCGACCAGTACAAGTTCGGCACCGTGGGACAGCCCTTCCCGGGCAGTGAGGTCAAGCTCGGTGAGGGCGACGAGATCCTGATCAAGGGTCCCCACATCATGGACGGCTACCACAACCTCCCGGAGGAGACCGCGAAGACGCTCACCGACGACGGGTTCCTCCGCACCGGTGACAAGGGCTCCATCGACGAGGACGGGATGCTCACCATCACCGGCCGTATCAAGGACCTCTTCAAGACCTCGGGTGGCAAGTACATCGCCCCCAACGCTTTGGAGTCGAAGTTCAAGGCGGTCTGCCCCTACGCCAGCCAGTTCATGGTCTTCGGCAACGACCGCAACTTCGTGGTCGCCCTGATCACCCTGGACCCCGACGCGATGGAGGGCTGGGCGGCGGAGAACGACATGGCTGGCAAGTCGTACACCGAGATCGTCAACTCCGAGAAGGTTCAGGAAATGGTCTCCGGCTACGTCGACCAACTCAACGAGAAGGTCAACCGCTGGGAGACCATCAAGAAGTGGGAGATCCTCGACCACGACCTGACCATCGAGTCGGGCGAGCTGACCCCCTCGATGAAGGTCAAGCGCAACGTCGTGGAGACGAACAACGCCGAGCGGATTGCGGCGTTCTACAACTAAGTTCGATCCTCTGACGAACGGGCGTCCACGGCCAAGGGCCGTGGGCGCCCGTTCGCATTTCGTGAGATGACACGATGGTGGGATGCCTGCCCTGCCGACCGGAGATCCCGCACCCGAAGACGGGGCGCTCCCGCAACCCGCCCTGGACGAGTTGGGTCAGCGAGCGTTCGGGTTCTACGTTCATGTGCCGTTCTGCACCGTCCGTTGCGGGTACTGCGACTTCAACACCTACACCGCCGAGGAGCTGGGCTCCGGTCCCGGGACCGTGTCCCGGGCGACGTACTCCGGCTACGCCGTCGAAGAGGTACGCCGCGCACGCACCGTCCTGGGCGACCGCGATCTCCCGGTCGCCACGGTCTTCCTCGGGGGAGGCACCCCGACGCTGTTGGACCCCGCTGATCTGGCAGGAGTGATCGAGGCCATCGACACCAACTTCGGGATGGTTCAGGACGCCGAGATCACCATCGAGGCGAATCCAGACTCGGTCGATCCCACCCGGCTCGCCGCCCTACGCGAGGCAGGCATCAACCGGATCTCCTTCGGCATGCAGTCCGCCATCCCTGAGGTGCTCGCGGTCCTCGACCGGACCCACGACCCCGACGGGGTGCCGAGGGCGGTCGCCTGGGCTCGCGAAGCGGGCTTCGAACAGATCAGCCTGGACCTCATCTACGGCACCCCCGGCGAGACCACCGCCCAGTGGGAGACCACGCTGGACGCAGCACTGGCCTGCGCGCCGGACCACATCTCGGCCTACTCCCTGATCGTGGAGGACGGAACCGCGTTGGCTCGCCGAGTCTCCCGAGGCGAACTCCCGATGCCCGACGAGGACGACCTGGCGGATAAGTACCTCCTGGCTGACGCTCGCTTCGAAGCGGCTGGTCTGGGCTGGTACGAAGTCTCCAACTGGTCCCGCGACGAGGCGTCCCGCTGCCGGCACAACATGGCGTACTGGACCGGTGCCGACTGGTGGGGGATCGGGCCGGGGGCTCATTCCCATGTGGCGGGGGTGCGCTGGTGGAACGTCAAGCACCCGGCCGCGTACGCCGACCGGTTGGCACGAGGGTTCAGCCCAGCCGCCGGCCGGGAGGTGCTCGATGAAGCGAGCCGCGGTTTCGAGCGGCTCCTGCTGGAGATTCGGTTGCGTGAGGGGCTCGCCCTCGATGCCTTGGACGACGCGGGCCGGGCAACGGTCCCGGCGCTGCGCGCCGAGGGTCTGGTGCAGGACGGTGGCCCGCAGGAACCGCTGATCCTGACGTTGCGCGGTCGGCTCCTCGCGGACGCGGTGGTACGCCGAATCTCCGCCTGAGATCCTGGCTCCCCAGGTCTCGCGGCCGTAGTGTGCACGACATGACCCAGGGACCGAATGAGCCGAACCCGTACGACCCGACCGGGCCCGAGGGTGGGCCACCGCCGGAAGGCGGGTACCCGCCGTACAACGGGCCACCGCCTCCGCCACAGGGGCAGCAGCCCTATTACGGTCCTCCTCCGCCGCAGGGCGCCGGCCCGTACGGCGCGCCAGGAGCGGTGGCCGGACCGATGGGCCAGCCCGGAGCACCGTACGGCGTGCATCCCGGGACGGGCATCCCCTATTCGGACAAGACCAAGCTCATCGCTGGTCTCCTACAGATCCTTATCCCCATGGGGATCGGCCGCTTCTACATCGGTGACACCAAGATCGGGGTCATCCAACTCGTCGTCACCTTCGTGACCTGCGGCATCGGGGCCTTGTGGCCCTTCATCGACGGCATCATCATGTTGGTCTCCGACACCAAGGACTCCAACGGCTACATGCTGCGCTGACGGGACCTGAATTAAGTGCGAGTGAGGGCTGATCCCACGTTCGGTGGGATCAGTTCTCCTCGGTCACGAAGTCGATCAGTTCTTCGACCCGCCCCAGCAGCGCCGGCTCGCAGTCCTCGTAGGAATTGACTCGCGACAGGATGTGTTTCCAGGCCCGGGCGATGTCGGCCTGGTCCGCATGCGGCCATCCGAGATGCGCGCACACGCCCTTCTTCCACTCGACGCTGCGAGGGATCTCGGGCCACGCCTCGAGCCCGAGCCGGGCTGGCTTCACCGCGGCCCACACGTCGACGTAGGGGTGGCCGACGACGCGGACGTGCTTGCCGAACGATGAGTGGGTCACGTCCTGCGCGATCCGGGTCTCCTTGGAACCGGCCACCAGGTGGTCCAAGAGGACGCCGACGCGTCGGGTGGGTCCGGGTCCGAAGGCCCGCAGGTGATCGACGAGGTCGTCGGCGCCGGCGAGGTACTCGACCACCACACCCTCGATCCGCAGATCGTCGCCCCAGACTTTCTCGACGAGCTCGGCGTCGTGGCGGCCTTCGACGAAGATCCGGCTGGCGCGGGCGACCCGAGCGGGAGCGTTGTGGACGGCGATCGATCCGGAGGCTGTGCGGGTGGGCCGGGCTGGCGCGGTCGTCCTGATCGGGGCGGTGAGGATGACGGGTTTGCCCTCGAGAAGGAAGCCTGGGCCCAGCGGGAAGGTACGACGGCGGCTACGCCGGTCCTCGAGCGTCACCGTGTGCAGGTCGCGGTCGACGGCCACGATCTCGCCGCACCAGTCGGTGGTCACTTCCTCCACGACCAAGCCCAGATCGGCTGCGGTGTCGACTGCGCGGCCACGCTTGGGCACACGCCAGTCCCCGGACAGGACGTCGTTTCCGTAGCGATTGTTCACCTGGCCCACGCTAGTTACAGGCCTCCGGTCGGCGAGGGTGCCGCGCCGGAATCAATCGGTGACGCTGGCCTCGTCGACCTGCTGAGCCGAGTCCTCGACCGGCTTGTCGTTCTCCATCAGGTCGTCCACGGTCTCTCCGTCGGCCAACCCCTTCGCCAGCGGGTTGTCATCGCTGGGAACGAGGTCGTCCGGGAGGGCATCGTCGTCGATACCGGTGGTGGGTGCTTCGTCGTGTCCGCTCATGGACCGACGCTAATCACGCAGCTCGCTGCCGGCCTCACCCCGATGGGCGATCCTGATCCCTATCTCGAGCTCGGCCCCACCAGAGCCTGATCACACCAGGGGGAGACGCTTCTGGCTCCGGGGGAGGTGCTCGTAGCCGCGCCGTACGGCGTCAGCGAGCTCAGCCGCGGGGAAGGGCCACTGCGCTGATTCAAGGGCCTGACCCACAGGAACGCCTCGGGTGGCGAGATCACGGATCGTTTCGGCGACGATGCCGATGTTGTTGCGTTGGATCTCCACGAACTCCCGGTCCACGGGCGCCCCGTGGCCGGGGACGACGACCGTGGACTGACCGGTGAGACCCAGGACGATGTCGAGGGCGAGGGGCCACTCCAAAGGGAAGCAATCGGAGCCGAAGCCGGGCGTGGCGTGACGCGCGGCGGATTCCTCGATCAGGTCGCCCGCCAGGAGCACGTCGGCGTCCGGAACCCGAACAACCAGGTCACCCGCGGTGTGCGCGCGTCCGGGGTGAATCAGTTCCAGGACCCGATCCCCGAGGTCGATCACGGAGACGGAGGAGAAGGTGGTCTGCGCTGGAACGATGTCGGTGGCGAGAATCTCTTCCCGGCGCGGGTCGTCGCCGGCGGCGTACTCGCGTTTGATGCGTTCGCCGGCGGCCAAAGTCTGCTCGGCCGCGACCTCGTGGGCGTAGATGGGTACGGCGTCGTACTCCGTCCGGAAGGCCGCGTTGCCGAAGGTGTGGTCGAAGTGCTCGTGGGTGTTGATCACGGCCGTGACCGGCCCCAGTCCGAGGGACTTCAGGTCGGTCAGCACCTGTGCGGCGGCGGCGGAGGAAGCGTGGGTGTCCACGACCACCAAGCCGGATTCGCCCCCCACTGCGCAGACATTGACGTCGAACCAGGGATAGCGGGCGACCCAAACGCGGTCGGCGACTTCGGAGAACGGCACGCTCGCAGGCTACGGGGGTCGACGCTGGCGCAGTCGGCAGCATCGGACCGTGAGGGTTCTCGCATGCGTGCAGAGTCGAGTCGCGACCCGTCGGCCGGTAGGGTTGGCACTCGAATGAACCGAGTGCCAACCCGCGTCAGGCGATGAGAAGGAGGAACCGATGCAGGAAGAGCGTCGACTGTCGGTCCTACGCGCCATCGTCGAGGACTACGTCGCCACCGAGGAACCGGTCGGGAGCCGGGCTCTCGTCGAGCGGCACCGGCTGGGGGTCTCCCCGGCCACCGTGCGCAACGACATGTCCGCGCTGGAGGAGGAGGGGTACATCACTCAACCTCACACCAGCGCCGGGCGGGTCCCCACCGACAAGGGCTACCGCCTCTTCGTGGATCGGCTCACCACCGTCAAGCCGATGAGCAGCGCGGAGAAGCGGGCCATCTCCACGTTCCTCGACGGAGCCGTCGACCTCGATGACGTTGTCCAACGGTCCGTGCGGGTGCTGTCCCAACTCACCCGACAGGTTGCGGTCGTCCAGTACCCCACCCTGTCGCGCTCGACCGTGCGTCACATCGAACTGGTCGCCCTGGCCCCGGACCGCCTGCTGATCGTGCTGATCCTGTCCACCGGGCGGGTCGAGCAGCGGATCCTAGAACTGTCGGCGGAGATCGCCGATGAAGATCTGGCCGCGCTGCGCTCACGGGTGAACCTGACCGCCACCGGGGAGATCATCGCCGACGCGGTCACCGCGTTGCGCGGTCTGATCGCCATGACCGAGCCCAGCACCCCGCTGAACCCCTCGATCACCACCGCCGTGGCTGAGGTGCTCGTCGAGGCAATGAGCGACCACCGCAGCGATGAGCGGATGGCCGTCGGTGGCGCCAGCAACCTGGCCCGATACGGCGACAGTTTCGACTCCGCGGTGCGCCCACTTCTGGAGGCTCTTGAGGAGCACGTCGTTCTTTTGCGCCTCTTGGGCGAGGCGACCAGCGGTGGGATGGTGACGGTTCGCATCGGAGCCGAGGGCCCCTATGAGGAACTCGCCTCCACCAGCGTTGTCACCACGGGCTACGGCCCCAACGACGATTCCCTGGCCACGCTGGGAGTCGTTGGTCCTACGCGCATGGATTATCCCGGAACGATGGCCTCGGTCCGAGCCGTAGCCCGTTATGTCTCTCGCATTCTTGACGAGGGGTGACGGTGTCCTCCTCAACCCACAACCCTCGACCAACTGACCCCCGCCCCGCCGAAGCCAAAAGGAACCCACGTTGAGCTCCGACCTCTACGACCTGCTTGGTGTCGATCAAGCCGCAGACGCCGACACCATCAAGAAGGCCTACCGCAAACTGGCCCGCCAACTGCACCCTGACGTCAATCCCGACCCGGTGAGCCAGGACAAGTTCAAGGCGGTCACTGCGGCGTACGAAGTCCTCTCGGACCCGCAGAAGCGCGCCTCCTACGACCGGGGCGGCAACCCCTTCGGTGGCGGTCAGGACTTCGGCCAAGGCGCCGGGTTCTCCTTCACCGACATCATGGACGCCTTCTTCGGTGGCCAACCCGGCGCTGGGGGTGGCGGCGGTGGAGGCCGAGGTCCTCGTTCCCGGGTACGCCGTGGACAGGACGCCCTGATTCGCCTGGAGATCGACCTAGCCGAAGCGGCCTTCGGCGCGACCCGCGAGTTGAAGGTCGACACCGCCGTGGTGTGCACCGTGTGCACCGGCAGCGGTGCGGCAGCGGGATCGAGGCCCAAGCCGTGTGAGACCTGCCGCGGCCAAGGCGAGGTTGCGCACGTGCAGCGGTCCTTCCTGGGCGAGATTCGCACCCTGCGTCCCTGCGCGGCCTGTCGGGGCTTCGGCTCGATCATCCCGGGCCCCTGCCGCGAATGCTCGGGCGACGGCCGTGTGCGCTCGCGCCGCAGCCTGACCGTCAAGATCCCGGCCGGCGTGGACACCGGCACCCGGGTTCAGCTTTCAGAAGAGGGCGAGGTCGGCCCCGGCGGCGGCCCCGCCGGCGACCTCTACGTCGAGATCCACGTCGCCAACCACCCGACCTTCACCCGACACGGCAACGACCTGCACTGCAGCGTCTCGGTGCCGATGACCGCGGCGGCTCTGGGCACCACGCTGACGCTTCCGCTGTTGGAGGCCGACGTGGTCAAGGACTCGGACGCGTCCGAGTCGGGACTGGAGACGGACTACGAACTCGACATCGCTCCGGGCACCCAGTCGGGTACCGACCAGATCCTGCGTGGTCGTGGGGTGCCGGGTCTGCGCGGCGGCCGCGGCGACCTGATCGTCACCATCGGCGTCGAAACCCCGACCAAGCTCGATGCGCGTCAGGAAGAGTTGCTGCGAGAGCTTTCCGGCTTGCGCAACGAGGAGCAGCCGACCGGCAAGGTGACCGCCAACAAGTCGGTCTTCGGCCGACTGCGCGACGCCTTCCAGCACTGATGCTCAGGGGGGCCGGAGCGTGACCCTGCCGATGCACCTGGTCGACTCACTGCAGGGTGTGGCGGTCGGGTCCAGCGTCGCTGTCGAGGGCGACGAGGCTCACCACGCTGTGGTCGTCCGCCGCCTGCGGGTAGGGGAGTCGGTACTGCTCGCCGACGGCCGCGGGACCGCGGTGACCGGCGAGGTCGCCACCACCGGGAAGCGGCACTTCGAGGTGACGGTGCGCGAGCTCACGCAGGTGCAGCAGCCGTCCCCCGAGATCGTGGTGGTGCAGGCGCTGCCGAAGGGCGACCGGGGCGAGTTGGCTGTTGCAGTGCTGACCGAGATCGGAGCCTCACGCATCATTCCGTGGGCGGCGGACCGCTCGGTCGCGGTCTGGAAGGGCGAACGGGCGGAGAAGTCGCTGGCCAAGTGGCGGGCAACCGCACGGGAGGCGGCGAAGCAGTCCCGCCGGTTCTGGCACCCGGTCGTCGA
>RCMY010005292.1_pt1 | contig 13491 bp, 12 predicted proteins | sample 2041341 | NCBI WGS metagenome assembly RCMY01 (sample SAMN09708234, study PRJNA481090) | Marine sediment metagenome, whole genome shotgun sequencing project. | reverse complement strand
AAGAGCTGTTTCCCGACCTCTTTGCGGTCGATCCTGTTGATCGCCTGCACCCCAAGCCTGACGTCTTGGCCAAGTGTGGTCTGGCGCGGTGGGAAAATGATGTTGGGCAGTCGAGGCCACTGACTGCGCCCCGTGGTCAAGAAAGCCAAGCGGTGTCGTTTGGCGGCGGTATTGGGGCAAACCCAAACCCTGCAGTTGCCCACTGGGCGCAGGCGCCAATCCTTGTGGCGTTTGGGGCCTTTTGGGCGCCGTTCGCGGATATCGGTTTTGGGTAGCGGGGGTGACGTGCTGACGCCTATGCAGGGGGTGTCGTTGGCCGGGACTGATCGGTTTGGCGTGCATCCACTGCCTTTGCTTGCCCCCCAGAGTAGCGGGGGCGGGTATCGGGCATCGGGCCGGCTCTTTTGCCCGGTGCCCAGTTGTTGTTGACCTGTAACCCGTTCTAAATATTTAGAAAATGACTACGGCCATGTTTGAATAACCAAGTATGGCGCGATGCGCTGCCGCATAGAGGCAGCTTTTTGAAAAAGGACTGAAATCATGGCCAAGGGCATGGAAAAACGACGACGCGACGAAAAAAAACCAAAGAAGGAAGTTGTGAAAACCATTGCTGCCGCACCCAGCATGAAGAACGCTGTCGCCGTAACTGCGACAAAGCTTAAATCCAGGTAATCTGACTGTTCGGTGGCGCTTCGGGTTGGTCTGTCACATGACATTTTTGCCCCAAGACGCCGCCGACGGCAGTCGTGAAGGCGGAACGTGCTGCAACAAATCCGCTTCATTTCGTTTTCATAGAACACGACCGGTTTGGTCTGCATGTGATACGCGCGACACCGCCGCGCTTGCCACGGCGGATTTGTGGCATTGGAGCATCAAAATAGCCCACGGTTTTTATTGCAGTGCCGGAAAATACGCCGCTGGTGACAGTTGGATATGGTCGAAGTTTTTATCGTCGCGGGTCAAAAACGCGACCTTTGGGCCAATCACGCTCTGCTGGTTTGGTATTGATTTCAGAACCATAGCTTGTCGAATTGCCAGTATGCCTTGTTGGACAGGGTCGTCAAAAGAGGCAGCAAGGACGTTTCCGTTTTGTAACCCGCGCAAGATTGCGTGGCTCATATAGGTCGATATCAGAATGGGGCGGGTTGCGTAGGTTTTGGTGGCGAACAGGCCAAATGCAGCCTCAATCGCAGGTGCATCACCGATAAGGTAATCTGCATCGGGATGGCGAAGCAGGGCGGTTTCGACAAGATCCAGCTGCGCACGAAGGCCGGTATCGGCTTTGAACACCTCAAGAATTGTGACCGAACCACCCGCAAGGCCATCCCGCAACCCGGCCTCCAATGGCCCGGTCCAACCTGCTTCGGCGGGCCCCGTCAGGAATAGGGCGGTTTTGGGTGGCGATCCTGCAGGGTGCAACTGGCGCAAGTGGTGACCCGCGACAGCACCCATATCCCGCCAATCGACACCAATGCGCCCGCTCAGCGCGTCAGAATGCAGCGCATTGACCAGTCCAAACACGGGAACGCGCTGTGCGACCCGCGCGATTGCATCGGTAAGGTCGGGATGATCCGAGGTGACCGCACCAATAAGGATCGCATCAACGCCCCGCGCCACGCAGGCGTCAAGCTGGTCAATCTGCGCTGCGCGGGCGCGGTATCCGCCCGCCTCATAAAACAAAAGCGCCACATTCTGCCGCGCAGCTTCCTGCTCTAGCCCAAAGCCGACGCTAAGCCAGTAGTCATCCTTGAAATGCGGGACCAGCACGCAAAACAATGGCCGCGTGTCTGCACGCCCACGGGTTGGCAAAGACACAAGACCGATGGCAACTGCGATGATTGTGCAGACACAGGCGGTCACATACTGTCGGCCTATGCGACGAACAAATTTTGACACGCGGCTGATCCAAATTCTAAGCGCCATGGCGGCGTTGGCCATCATGGTGGGTGTCGCCGCGATTGGCGTCAACCGGTATTTGGTGCGGGCACAGGACGAGCTTGTTCAATCCAACCTTCCCGCTATGGAGCTTGCCAGCAGGATCGGCGCCTCTGCCGAGGTGGTGGGTTCACTGGCATCTGCTTTCGTGCAAGCGGATACCCGCGATGCGATTGATCAGATCGCCACAGCGCTGTCTCAGGCCGTAATCAGCATCGAAAACGGGGCGCGAAGGTTGGAGGAGATGAGCCCGACTGGAAATCCTGACCTGCAAAGCGCGCAAGCCAATGAGGTCGTGTCCCGGATGACCGCGAACGCGCATCAAGACGTGCGGCTAACCGCGCGTATCCGCGCCACGGCCGTTGAGATTGCAAAAGATGGGGCGCAATTGGATGCTCTGATCGAGGCGGAAACCGATCTGGCCCGTATTCGGATCACGGCCGGTATTGCCGACCTGTATTCAACGCCGCACGGCGATCCGCGCCCCACTTTGGATGCGTTGGCGGACCGCTATTTCTTTGCGTTTGAGCGTTTGACAGAACTGGCCCGCATGGTCGATGCGGCCCCCGGTTGCAGTTTCAGCAGGTGCCGTCGATCACGACATTACAGGAATTAGAGACAGCCAACGCCGATCTGTCAGCGCGGCTTGAACTGGCAAAGCGCCGGGTGGTCTTTCTGCCATCGCCTTTGGCCGCCGCCCAAGCGACAGCCTATTTTTTGCGGCAACAACAGGCTGTTGCGCCGGGTGGTTTGATTGGCCTTCAACGCGACAAGATCGCGCTGCAGGCATCAATTGCGCAGGATAGTGTGCTTTTGCAAAAGACCGTGGCAGCCCTGTCAGGGCGGGCGCGGCAAGCGCGCGACGCGGTTCAAGCCGAAGGTTTGGCGCAAATCGCAGTTGCCAAGCAGCGGTCAACCTATGTGATTTTGGTGTTGGTGGTCGTGGTCGTCGCTGCGGTGATCGCCGGGGCGATGCTGTGGCTTTATGCCCGCAGGCAGTTGGTTTCGCGGCTGGGGGCAATTTCGCGACGCATTGTTGCGGTGGCGGGCGGGGATTACGGTGCGCCGATCACCATCAGCGGCCATGACGAAATTGGCCGCATGGAAAAGGCGCTGAACATTCTGCGCCGCCGTGCCCGCGATGCAGGGCGGCTGCGCGACAGTCTGGAACAGGCCGTGATCGCGCGAACCGGCGATCTTGTGGCTGAGATGCAGGCCTCTGACACAGCCCGCGCGGAGGCCGAGGCAGCTGATCGCAGCAAGACCGAATTTCTGGCCCGCATGAGCCATGAAATCCGTACGCCCTTGAACGGCATCATCGGCATGCTTGATCTGTTGGCCGTCGATGAACGGGGCGGCGCGCGCAAACCCCGCATTCTGACAGCGCTGAAGTCCGCGCGTGAGCTTTTGGATATCACCAATGATATTCTGACATATGCCAGCGGCGAGGATCGTGGCAATCGCGGCAATCCGGTGCATTTCAAGTTGCGAGAACTTGTCGGGCAGATGGGTCATCAATTGCAATCGCTAGCGGCTAACAAAGATTTGGAGATAGTCATCGATTTGTCCGATAACGCGCCGCTGGTCTTGTTCGGGGATGTGGTGAAAATTCGTCAGATCGTCGGCAATCTGATGTCGAATGCGGTGAAGTATACCAAGCGCGGCGTTGTGTCCCTGACCGTTGATCACGCCATGGATGACCGGGGCAATCAACCGGTGGTCAGCTTTACCGTGGCCGACACCGGCACCGGGATGACACGAGAGGCGATTGCCCATGCGTTTGATGCCTATACGCGCGCTGACTCTGCCAAGCGTGCGGGGATTGAGGGGCTCGGGCTCGGGCTCGCTATTTCGCGCAATCTGACCGAGGCGCTGGGCGGGGGGCTTAGCGTCGAAAGCGCAGTGGGGGTGGGAAGCCGTTTTACGCTGACGGTGCCGTTGCTGAAAGGCGATGCTGCCCTTGCTGATGAGGATGACACAGCGGGCCCACAAGCCGATCTGGGGCACGAGGTGTTGGTGATTGATGACCATAAAGTAAACCTGATGGTGGCACGGGGCTATCTGGAAAGGTTCGGGTGCCGCGTCACGGAGGCAACCACCGGCGCTTCCGGACTGAATGCAACGGCCAAACAGCGCTTTGATCTGGTGTTGATCGACCTCGACTTACCCGACATGCGCGGCGAAGAGGTGGCACATCGGATCGCCAAAGAGGGCAACGCCCCCTTATTGGTCGCGCTGACGGCACATTTGATTGCGGACACGCCTGAAAATCGTGCGCGGCTTGGGGTGGCGCGTATTATGTCGAAACCAATCTCGCCCCGCGCGCTGGCCGAGGTTTTGAACAGTTTTGCGGCCGCCCCTGTGTCCTTGGATCACAACGATATTCTTGCAAGCCTGACCGAAGATATCTCAGATCTCGGGGGGCAGACGACCGCATTGATCGTGCAAGAGTTTCTTGAGGATTTGCCACGTGCTGTCGCGGCCCTGCTGACCGCACCAGCAGATGTCCAACGCAAGGCCGCGCATAAACTGAAAGGTGCTGCGTCTAATTTTCGGCTGGACCAGCTTTGTGCCGCCCTGGCGCGGGTTGAGGCGGCCCACGATGGCGCGGACGCGGATTTGCTGGGGTTGGTGCAAACCCAAGCACTGGCCGCCGCTGCCGGGCTGCAGACTGCGGCAATCGCGGCAGGGCTTCAGCCCTTGGCAGGGTCGACGAAGTGATAACCCCGGCCGTGTTCGGTCAGTATCCATTCGGGGTTTGCAGGGTCTTTTTCCAACTTTTTGCGCAATCGCCCCACAACCACATCAACCATCCTATCGTTTGATCGCAGCACCTCGCGCCCCATCAACTCGGCCAAACGATCACGGCTAAGGGTTTGGCCGGGATGATCAGCCAGCGCGGACATCACGTCAAATTCCTGCTTGGTAAGAGGCTCTACCCTTGCCGCAGAAACCAGCCTGCGGCGGATACGGTCAAAACACCACGGCCCGAAATAGTCCACTGTGGCAGCGCCTTGTGGTGCCTGCCCGATATCGGCAATGCGCGCCAAAAGGTTTTTGACCCGTGCTGCCAACTCTCGCTTGTCAAAGGGCTTGGTCACATAGTCGTCGGCGCCCATTTCCAAGCCGACAATCTTATCGACCTGATCATCGCGTGCCGTCAGCAAAATGATGCCAACCCGCGACACAAAACGCTGTTCGCGTGTAATGGTCAGGCCATCTTTGCCATCAAGATTGATATCGACCAGCAGCAGGTCGGGCGGATCGATGCTAATGATGTCTTCCATAATTGCCGCATTTTCAGCTTCGCTCACGCGGTGCCCCTGTTCGCGCAAATAGGCTGCAAGGCGCATGCGCGTTATGCGGTCGTCTTCGACAATGAGGATGTGTTGGGTCATACCGACATTATTACAAATCTTTACATTATCGAACAAGCCCCCTTGCGCAAGATCAAGTCAGGTCAAAGCCCTAAAGAATAGTATGCGATGAAATAGATGGTCTTAGGAGTCTCATATGTCGTTCACCAAACCAACCCGCCGCGGATTTCTTCAAGGTGGGGCCGCGTTTTTCGGGGCCGCGAACCTGATGGGTACCACAGCGCTTGCCGGCCTTGACCCCAACTCATTTGAAAATCGCATCTTCCACGCAACGCATTTTGGCTCGTTCGAGGCGATTGTGCGTGACGGCAAGATGGTTGCAATCGATTCCGTCGAGGCAGTCGACAAGCGCCCAACATCGATGTTGAACCTCGGCATCATGGACCGGACCTATGACAAGTCCCGTATCAACTATCCGATGGTGCGCAAGTCCTATCTGGAAGGCTGGGAAACCGGTGACACCAAGCCCGAGCTTCGCGGCAAGGAAGAATACGTCAAGGTTGACTGGGACACCGCATGGAGCCTGACGGCGAAAGCCCTGCTCGACACCGCCGCAAACCATGGCAACCAAGCGATCTTCAGCTCGTCCTATGGTGGCTGGTCGAACGCAGGCAGCTTCCGGCCCAACGTTCTGCAAGGTCGTTTGATCAACCTTATCGGTGGCTGTACCAACACGGCGGGTGACTGGTCTGCCGGCGCGTCGCAGGTGTCATTGCCGCACATCATCGGCGATATGGAAGTTTACTCGCCACAGTCCGCATGGGAAACCATCCGGGATGAGTGCGAAGTCTTCGTTCTGGTCGGTTGCGACCCGATCAAAAACAACCGGATCGAATTTACCGTGGCTGACCATGATATGTCTCAGCGCTGGGAAATGATCCGCGATGCAGGCGTCAAGTTCATCTCGATCAACCCGCAGAAAACGGCCTCTGATGAGGTTCTGAATGCCGACTGGGTCAAGATTGTGCCGAACACAGACGTGGCGCTGTTCTGCGCTATGGCCAACCATGTGCTGGAAATGGGTCTCCAAGACCAAGCCTATATGGACAAGTATACAGTCGGATCCGAGAAATGGATCGCCTACGTCAAAGGTGACGACGACGGCGTAGCCAAGACACCTGAATGGGCGGCTGAAATCACGGGCATCGACGCGGTGAAAATCCGGGAAATGGCCGAACTGTTCGCCAAATCCAACACAAACATCGCTGGTGCTTGGTCCCTTCAGCGTGCCCAACACGGCGAGATGACCCACTGGGCCATCATCAACTTTGCCTCGCTGACAGGCAAAATCGGCAAGCCGGGCTGTGGTGTTGGTTTCTCGTGGCACTATGGTGGTGGCGGTATGCCGCAATCTGGTAAAGGCACACCTGTTGGCATGTCTCAGGGGCGTAACTTTGTCAAAACTGTTTGCCCTGCAAGCCGTATCACCGACATGTTGGAAAACCCTGGTAAGGAAGTGTTTTATAACGGGAACACCCACACCTATCCTGATGTGAAGGTGATCTTTAACGCTGGTAACAACTTTATGAGCCACCAGCAGGATACCAACCGCCTGATCCGTGCGCTTGAAAAAGTCGAAACCATCGTCAGTGTTGACGTCTGGTGGACGGCTGCAACACGTTGGTGCGACATCGTTATGCCTGCAGCATCGACGCTGGAACAGAACGACATCAGTGTCGGCGGCACCTACTCCAACGACAAAATCTACGCGATGAAGAAGGTGATCGAACCTATTGGCGACAGCCTTCCAGATTACGAAATCTTCGAAGGTCTGGCAGACAAACTCGGCCTGTGGACGCAGTTCACCGAAGGCGAAGACAAGATGTATCACATCAAGCTTGCCTATGAGGCGACAGATGCCTCCAAGCATACGCCGTTCGAGGATTTCTGGGAAAAAGGCTACGTGCGCCAAGAGGTGCCAGAGGCAGCTCATAAGTGGACACGCCACAACGCGTTCTACAATGACCCCGCAGGCAGCCCGCTGCACACGACATCCGGCAAGATCGAAATGTTCTGCGAAGACTTCGCGAAACTTGAAATCGAAGATTGCCCCGGCATGCCGATGTGGATGGAAAAGCACGAGTACCTCGGCAACGCCAAAGAAGGTCAGTTGCACGTTGTGTCGCCGCACCCGTGGTTCCGCCTGCACAGCCAGATGGACCAGTCGGAAAGGCTGCGTGAACTCTATAAAATCCAGGGCCGCGAGCCTGTCCGGATCAACTCCGAAGACGCCGCCTCACGCGGCATCGAAGATGGCGATCTGGTCGAGCTTTACAATGATCGCGGCACAGTGATTGCTGGCGCAGTTATCAGCGACGATATCATGCCGGGTGTGGTCTCGATCTATGAAGGTGCATGGCCATCACTTGACAGCAAGGGCCGCTGTAACTCGGGTCTGGTCAACTTCCTGACCTCGACACAGCCGTCTTCGGGCCTTGCACAGGCAACAACAGCCAACACTGTCCTGTGTAGCATGCGCAAATGTGAAGACCCTGACGGTCCGAACATGGCCTATGAAAAGCCTGCGATCATCGAAGACATGGAGATCGCCGCGATCGACGAGGACAAGCTGGGCCTTGACCGTCTGGAAGCCCTGACCGAGAAACTTTATGCTGACATGGGGCCGGGTGAAAAGTTGTACTACGAGCGTTGCACGGTGTGCCACGCGCCTCGTGAGGTCACCCACTTCAGCACGCAGCAGTGGAAGGGCATCACACCGTCGATGTTCCCACGCGCGGGTCTCGAAGGCGACGAGGCTGAACTTGTCATGGAATTCCTGATGAAAAACGCCTCTGACGCGATGTAAGGCGTCGCGGCCGGGGGGCCGGTTCACTGGCCCCCCGTCTTCCCCAAAAGACCAAGGAACACCCAATGCATATGGCCCATATCCCCAGTGGATGCGGCTGCGACAGCCTTTCAACGCACGCCGATATGATGAGCGTCGCCGATGCGCTGGACCGCGCCGTGGCACTCATTGCACCAATCACAGATACGCAGTCTGTCGCTTTGGGCGATGCCCTTGGTCGGACCACTTCCGGGTCCGTGCGCGCCACCAAGGCGATGCCATTCTTTGACAATTCCGCGATGGACGGTTTCGCGCTGCGCTGTGCCGATCTGGCGGGGCGGTGCTGTCTGCCAGTCGCAGGCACCGTTGCTGCGGGCGATGCTCCACGGGATTTGCCCCAAGGTGCTGCCTTGCGCATTTTTACGGGCGCACCCTTGCCGTTGGGTGCCGATGCCGTTGTGATGATCGAATCCTGCATCGACAAAACCCATAAGGTGCATTTCAATCGCACCCCCACATACGGCGAAAACATCCGCCGCGCGGGCAGCGATCAGGCCGCAGGGCAGGACTTGTTGCGCGCAGGTATCCGCATTGCGCCACATCACATTGGCCTTTTGGCGGCTAACGGGATTGCGCAGGTCGATGTGATCCGCCGCCCCCGCGTTGCCCTATTTTCCACGGGCGATGAGGTGCAAGACGGCACCTGCGCCCCCGGCCAAATCCCCGATGCCAACCGCCCCATGTTGATGGCGCTGGCGCGGCAAGCGGGGGCCGAGGTAACCGATCTGGGCATCTTGCCCGATGATGCCGCTGCCACCGCTGCCGCCTTGCACGGGCTTGGCGCGCAGTTTGATCTGATCTTGTCATCGGGTGCTGTTTCTATGGGCGGCAAGGACCATATCCGCGATGCGCTGACCGATGCGGGTGGCACTGTTCATGGCTGGCGCGTGGCGTTAAAGCCCGGCAAACCGGTGATGTTTGGCACCCTAGGTCGCGCTGCGTTTACGGGTCTTCCGGGCAATCCTTTCGCGGTGTTTGTGGGCTTTCACATGTTCGCCCTGCCGCAAATTGACCGCTTGCTGGGGGCACAGCCCGCCCCCTTTGCGCCAATTCCTGCCGTCGCGGGCTTTGATTGGTCGCGCAAACCGGGCAGGGCCGAGGTGTTTCCGGTGCGCCTGCTGGCTTATGATGAAAACGGCCTTCCGGTGTTGCAGCGCCTTGGCCACAGCGTCTCGGCCACGCTTTTGCCGCTTGGTGATGCGGACGGGCTTGCCATTGTTCCCGCTGAAACCAATCAAATCCAGTTGGGTGCGCGTCTGTTTTGGCGCCCGTTCTGTGGTAACGGAGGTCTATGATGCGCTTTGCTTCCCTTGCGGCTATCCGCTTTGACGATGGTGATATTGACGTCTTCTTGGCAACAACAGCCCAAACACTGACTGCCATGGGTTACCGCGTGCACGGCGCGCTGCAAACGCGCGGGGCGGTGGGTGGTGAATGCCACTGCGCCGATATGGACCTGACAACACTGGGGTCAAACCGGGTTTTCCGCATCTCGCAACCCTTGGGGAACGGCTCACACGGATGCCGCTTGCATCCCGGTGCGCTTGCGGAATGTTCCGCCTTCATTGAACAAGAACTGGAGCAGGGCGCTGACCTGCTCATCCTCAACCGCTTTGGACGCGGCGAAAGCGAAGGGCGTGGGTTTCGTGACCTGATCGGCCGGGCGATTGCGTTGAATGTGCCGGTTCTGACCGCTGTGCGCCCAACCTATGCCGCGGCATGGGATGCGTTCGGCGCAGGCATGGCTTGCGATCTGCCGATGGATCAAGATGCCGTGTCGAAATGGTTTACCGCGGTTAATGAAGCCCGCGATGCCGCTTAATGTGCCCGCAACGCGCTGAGCGATAGCTTTGGGCGAAAAGCCCGCTAGAGTTTTGAACTCATGATGGCGCGCATAAAATCTTGGGCAGGGCGCACCGGGACCTATTTAGGCCAGTGCAGTCGCGGCGCATTGTGAAGCCATCGTTATCAAGCGCCAAAACAATGCGATTGCGAAATTTTATCTATGCGTTTCTGCAAACCAAATGAAAGGAATGATCATGACAAACGATTTGCCCGGCGCTGCCGGTGACATTGCCAAAAACCACCCAACGATCTGGGCGGCATATGCCCAACTTGGGGCGGCAACCGCCGCTGCGGGCAAACTGACGGAACGCGAACGCCGTTTGGTCAAATTGGCGCTTGCCATTGGTGCCGCTTCCGAAGGCGCGGTTCATTCGCATGCCCGCCGTGGGCTGGCCGAGGGTATTCCAAAACAAGACCTGGACCAGGTTGCGCTAATGGCAATCGGTCCGCTTGGTTTTCCGCGTGCAGTAGCGGCGGGCACTTGGATCGCGGATGTCACAAGCGAAAGCTAAGCTACTAATACTTTAAGAGAATTTACTGTAGGGTGCCACTCTTTGCGGCATCATGCAGCAGCAGGTTTTAGGCGTAGCTTGCCGGCAAACGTGTCGTTTTTCAACGTGACATGCGTTGCCGATGGATGGTCTCAGGCTTTCCATACCCAACACCAATACCAGGGCAAACCGCCCCGGTATTGGTGTGTGGCGTCAGCCCTTTGATCCCATAGCCATCACAACAATCATCTCGACCCGCATGCCGGGGCGTGCCAAGGCAACGCCACCTGTGGCACGGGCGGGTGGGGCGCCTTTGTCTACCCAAGCGTCCCAAACCGCGTTCATCCCTTGAAAATCGGCCATGTCGGCAAGCCAAACCTGCACCGAGGCAATATCGGCCTTGGTGCCGCCAAGCGATTTGACGACGGCATCAACATTGTTCAGAACTTGCTGCGTTTGAACGGTGATGTCAGCGGTCAGATCATCGGGGACTTGGCCAGCCAGAAAGGCAAGCCCGCCCACGCAGACGGCTTCGCTCATTCTGGGTCCGGGGTTCAGGCGGTGGTGTGTCATGGATTTTCCTTATTCAGTTAATCGTTGTCGCTAGAGCTAGCTCCAGCCCCGGCGCGGGATGCGTCAGAGGCGGGAACCGTTGTGCGCAGCGCAAATGCATTCAGCGCCGCAATTGTTTTTGCCGTTATGGCGGGGGAGGGCGAGAGTGCGTGTTGAGGAGTGCTGCCAGAGCGGAGGGTCAAGGTAAGGACCACGCCGGTTTTCCCGTCAAGCGCCAACAGGCTTTGCGCAGACACCGCGCCTTGACCATCAATTTCGATACTGCCGCCGTCCCATTCCGCTACCACGACCCCGCCCGCTGCGTTGGCAATCGCGCAAAGAAAAGGGCAAACCAAAAGCGGATAATCTACCGGCCCGGTTGTGATGGGCGCAGCGGTCAACCCGTTGGGTAGGGTTGCGTGGTCACTAAGGGTCGCGCCCAAGACGACGGGACAAATGGCTTGCCCAAGGGCCGCCCCCCACACGCCGGGTGCGACTTGGGGGCAAAGATCGCCCCATGCGCGCCCTTGGGCGGCGGTAAGATGCGCCAGCAACTGGCGCGGTCCGTCGATGCCGCGCGCCGTCAACCAACCGGCAGCAAAGCCTGCTTCCTCGGCCATGCCCCAGCTCATGCCAGCGCCGCGCGCGGCTTTCATGCACAGGGCAGAAACTTCATTTTGCGACATCTGCGCAGATTGGTTGCCGCTGAAAAACGCAGTGGAATCGCCGCGCGTCTGATCGCCCGCTCTGTCGGTCATACTGTTGCCTTTGCGTCAATTTCGTCTGGATAAACAGCGCCTTGGAACAGGCTGATCCTGATCCACCGGTCCGAGCGTGGGTCAAACCGATCGGCCCCGAAAAACGCCAGCTTGCAGCGCATCATGTCGATGGGCAGCATGTCTGCGCCAATCAGGTTGTCCTGAATTTCAGCGTAAGGGTGGCTTGCCGCCAGTTGGGCGCGGCGCACTATATAACGGTGCTCGGGATGGGCCAGCAAGACGGTTGCGACCGGTTCATCTGCTGCGCGCCCGTCCAATGTTTTGGCCAAACTTGCGGCAAGGCGGGCGATGCACAAGGGTTGTTCCAACTCACCGCCGTCTTCGCGTTGCCGCTCGCCAAGCCGAGGTTCCAGCTTTTCTTCAGAGACATACCAGAAACGGGCAGTGTTTTCAGGCAGATCAAAATCAATCGCCAGCGCCCAATCATAATGCTGCTGTAAAATGATCCGCAAATCGGCCACGGACATCGCGCCATTCAGCCGGAAAGAGGTGTCTTCATCGGCACACATCGTCTCTGCCAGATCATCAATCAATGCGCCGTGGGGTTCCAGCATCAAGGCCAAAAGCGCCTCTTGCCCTTCCAGCGACAAGGTAGCCTCGCCCCAAAGCCACAAAGCATCCCACGGCTGCGGCGCATCCCAGTCCCAACCGGACAGGGCGGCGGTGATATCATCAAGATCGCGGCGCAAATCGGCCAGTTTTGGAACCTGCACCGGATGGTCTGATCGCCATAGCCGCGCATTCAGGGTGGCGTCATTCAATGCCTGATGCAGGGCTTCGATGGTTTCGCTGTTCGCGGTGGGTTGGGCGCGGACGCGGGCCAAAGCCTCTTCTCTTGCAACGGTCCAATTGTTCAAAAGGGTTGGATGACGGACGACAAAGGGGGCCATGCCCAGCCCCGTGGAATTGCCCACCCCAAGGCTGCGGCGGATTTCAGGAGCCAAGCGCACGGCATGCGTCCCGCCCTTTACCTGCGCCATATGTTCAACCATATCGACCGTAAAGGCGCGGATCAGCCAAACGGTCAACATCTCCACTTGAAACGGGCCGTTCAACTCGGGTCGCTCGGCGATACGGGCGCGGTCAGCAGCGCCGAATTTGCCCGAGCCATAGACAGCCGTGGTCCGCATCAAATACCCAACAGCGGCAATCTCCGCCTCATCGGGCTGCGTGCCTTGTGCCAGCGCGTCGACCACATGTGCGAACAGGCGCACAGACCGGTTTGCGCGGGCTAAAGTCAGTTCGCGCGCGCTGATGCGCCCTGCTTCTTGTAAGGGGACATTGGCGCGCAGACGGTCAATATCGGCCGAGGTTGGATCGCCATCGAACAAGGCAAAGGTGGCATCCCAAGCCGTTGCGATGACGCGGTCAGACCGCATGTCATCGGGCAGGTCATGGGCAAAGGCCACAAGGCTGTAGCATCGGTTTGGGCCTTGCACACGGTACACGGCATGGCCGACGCCTTGGTCATTTACCTGCCAGATGGGGCGGTCACAATGCCAGCCTTCGGTAGCAATGCGGCGCAACATAACCCGCAGAAAGGACAGGCGGGTCGGATGCCCCGCCCCCATTCGGGCAAGGCGCATCACTTCGGCCGGAGGGCGGCGATAGTGGGCGGTTGCCGCGGACGATAAAGGGGCGGGGTTCGTCATTTTAAGTGCTCCTAG
>RCMY010003671.1_pt1 | contig 13492 bp, 9 predicted proteins | sample 2041341 | NCBI WGS metagenome assembly RCMY01 (sample SAMN09708234, study PRJNA481090) | Marine sediment metagenome, whole genome shotgun sequencing project. | reverse complement strand
CTGATGTCCAGCCCGAGGCCACTGCCACCGTAGCGGGCGTGTGTCCGCGCGCCGTCTGCCTGCTCGAAGCGCTTGAAGATGCGCACGACCTGCTCCGGGTCCATGCCCGGGCCGGTATCGGCGACCTGCAGCCGCAAGCCGTGTGGTCGCAACACACCAACCTGCAACACGACTTCACCACGCGCCGTGAACTTGATGGCATTGGCCAGCAGGTTCAACAGGATCTGCTCGATGCGCATGCGATCGCCGACCAGCATCGTAGGTACAGCCGTGTCGATGCGCACATCGAACGTCAACCCTTTGCGTGCCGCTAGCGGCGCCATCAGCGAAGACACCTCGTCGAAAAATTCGCGGGACTCGAATGGCCTGGGCACCATCTCCAGTTTGCCGGCTTCGATTCGTGCCATGTCCAGTGCATCGTTCAATAACTGCAGCAGATGCGTGCCCGCGCTGGTGATCGACTCGGCATAACCACGTTGGCGCCGGTCCAGGGGCGTGCCCAACAACAACTCGCTCATGCCCAGGACACCGGTCATCGGCGTGCGTATCTCGTGACCCAGGTTGGTCAGGAAGCGGGTCTTCGCCTGCGAGGCGTGTTGAACCAGTGCGTGTTTCTCCTCGACCAGGCGCATCGCATGACGCTGCCTGAGGCGCTCGCGATACGCATCGGCGATCCACCATGCCAGCAACACGACCAAGCCCGCGAACCCCACCAGTGCCCACGGCGTCTGCCACCATGGCGGCAGGACGTGCCAGCGCAGGACCTGCTCCTTGGAGCGGTTGCCGGCGCCATCCGTGGCGCGCAGGCGCAGCAGGTAGTTGCCCGGGCGCAGTCCGCTGAAGATGCGTTCGCCATTGTCGTCCGGCGCGACCCAATCGCTGTCATAGCCCTCCAGCCGACTGGCATAGCGATTGGCTTGTGGATCGTCATAGGCAATCAGGCGGGTGCGTACGCGCAACTCGCGATCGGTTGGCGACAGCTCGAACGACGACCGCTCGACCAACGACCGCGAGCTGGTATCGAGTGGCAACGAATGCCATCGACCCTCGCGGCGTACCGCGACGTCGTCGATGTGCAGCAAGGGTTGTACCGGCACGGGATCCGGCGCGGTCGTATCGATCAACACCACGCCGCCACCAGTCGTGGTTGCAACCAGTACCCCGCGATCGGTCAGGGTGATGCTGCGGTCCAGGAACTCCTGGCTGCCCAGCCCATCCTGCACGCCGAACCGTCGCAGGTGGCGGCTGGCTGGATCCCAGCGGAACAGGCCACGCACCGTCGTCAACCAGACGCGATGGTTGCGGTCGATGCGCATGCCGGCCGACTCGACAGCCGGCACGCCTTGCTGCGGCCCTACGCTGTCCACTCGTGTCCAGGCAGTACCGACGCGGCGGAATTGTTCCAATCCGGTCAACCGTGACAACCACAACGTCTCTTCGCCGTCGAAGCACAACGCATAGACGCGCTGGCCGCCCAACGCCTGCAAGTGTTCGAAACGATCCTGCCCGGGACGCCAGCGTGCAACACCACCGTGTCCCGCGATCCAGGGCGTATTGCCATCCGGACCGAATACCAACGCTTCGATGTCGGCCTCACCCAGGCCATGGCTGCCAGCCGGCAGGTTGCGCAATACCACGCCCGACATCGCGTCACGCTGCTGCATGCCATCGCCGGGCGAGGACAACCACAATGTGCCGTCGGCCGCGATCCGCAAATGGTCGAGTCCGCGTAGCGGTGCATTGATCGCGTCGCCCTGGCGCCATTCGCGCAGCGTGTCGTCTGGCGCGATGCGCAGCAGGCTGTCGTGGGCACCGACCCAAACGGTGCCGCCATCGGTTTCAACAATGCCGTAGAACTTCCTGCCCTTGAGTGCCGTGATCGTCGCGTCGGGCATCGGCTCGACACTGCCGTCGGCCACCAGGCGTTCTGGTGCGCCATCATAGTTGGCGAGCCAGATGCCGCCATCGTGGGACGGCGCGACGTCGGTATAGAGGCCGCCGGCCAACCTACTGTCGTTGTGCGAAAACTGCGCGATCTGGCGCCAGTCCCGGCGCAGGTAACCAAGCCCAACCCCGGGGATCGGTGCCCACAACGCGCCGTCGTCCTGCAATAACAGGGCCATGACCGATTTGGCGATACCGGCGTCCTCGTCGCCAGCCGGCGTCGGGATGCCATCGTCGCGTGTCCTCCAGAGCCCGCGCTGGCTGCCGATCCAGAACTGTCCGTCGCGATCGTGTGCCAGCGCCAAGACCGCGTTAGGGCGCTGGAACATCGGCATCCACGATGGCGCCACCCAGTGGCCTGCGCTGCCACGACGATAGATCCCGGTACCTGCACCGGCCCAGATTGCGTCGCCGTCGCGAGTCAATGAGTACACGAGCGGCATCGGGTTGTCGCCCGGTAACGCAACCCGGTTGAAATCGTGCCCGTTCCAGCGGGCAATGCCATGCACGGTGGCAACCCAGAGTGCGCCACGCGCATCTACCAACAGGCTTGTCACGGTCTCGGCGGGCAGGCTGTGGGGGTCGCCTTGCTTGGGCATGTAGCGGGAAATGTCGACGTGCGCGCCGTCTTTGGATTCGACCAGTCGATGCAGCCCTCCGCCGTAGGTGCCGAACCAGATCTCTTCGCCACGGGTCGCAATCGCCCAGATGTCGTCGCTGCCCATCCGTGGTTGGTCGGCCACGCGAAACGTGCGGAACCGGCTGCGATCCGCATCAAGCATGCTCAAGCCATGGGCTTCGGTCGACACCCAGATGCGATCGCGATCGTCGATTGCCATCGCCTGCAAGGTGTTGCCCGGCAGCGATCCGGCATCACCGGGCACATTGCGCCAGACCCGGAACCCGACCCCGTCGTAGCGTGCCAACCCGTCATTGGTCGCGATCCAGAGGTAACCAGCATGGTCCCGGGCCAGCGCCACCACACCACTCGACGGCAAGCCTTCGGCGACGCCAAACTGGCGGAAATGCGGTGTTTCCGGCACGCCAGCCTGCGCCAAACACGCCCAGGCGCACAGCCACACGCACAGACAACAGGTTATTCCCCGCGCAACGCGTGACATGGCGTCTCCTTCGCCTATACGGCACTGCCATGGCCATGGCAGTGCCTTCCCTGACGGCATGGTGGCAACCCGCGACGATGGCTGCAAGCACCACCCCGGCCTGCCCACCCCGGATTCAGACGTCGATGTCTACAATCAGGGCATGGGTTTGAACACACCAACGCAATTGATCCGTGCTGCATGCCAGGCGTCTGCACGGCTGCAGTGGCCTGCACTGGCTGCCGCCGGCCTGATGGCATGCCTTCCGGCCAGTGCCTTGGCACAGGTCCAGGGCTACCGGCTCGACCCGGTGCATACGCGGGTCCTGTTCACCATCAGCCATGCCGGTTATTCGCAGGCGATTGGCACCGTCTCGGGCAGCCAGGGCGTGGTTGCCTTCGATCCAAAGGACTGGCGATCGGCGAAACTCTCGGTGGAAGTGCCGCTGCAACGCCTGGACATGGGAGATGCCGAGTGGACGCAGGCGGTGCTTGCGCGCCGGTTCCTTGATGCCGCGCTCTATCCGGTGGCGAAGTTCGTCTCCAGCCGTGTCGAAGCTGTTGATGCTGAAGCCGTTGATGCTGACATTGCTGGAAGCACCGCCCATGGAAGCACCGCTCACGGCAACGTTGCCAATGACGACGCCTCCAAACGCGCACGCATCTGCGGCACGCTGACCTTGCATGGCACTGACCGTGACCTGTGCCTGGATGTCACCTTCAACAAGCTCAAGCACTACCCGTTGCCACCGTTCCGTACCACGGTGGGTTTTTCCGCGACCGCGACACTCAAGCGCAGCGATTTTGGCATCACGGCGTGGAAAAGCCTGGTCGGTGACGAAGTCCAGTTGCGGATCGAAGCCGAGGCCCAGCGCGATGGCGACGCATTGGAGGCCTTCGACCCCAACCAACCGCCAGCACAAAAGGTCGCGGCACCGGACCACGATCAGAATGCACCCACACCTGCCGATCAACCTTCTCCATGCCCTTGACCACGATGACCCTTGACCACGATGACCCTTGAAAACACTCCTGCGCGCTGGGGCAGCGTCAGCCAGTCACTGCATTGGCTGATCGTGCTGCTGGTCCTGGGATTGGCCATCGTCGGCCTGGTCATGACCGAGTTGCCGAAGACACCGAGCTACTTCTGGGTCTATACACTCCACAAGTCGGTCGGCATCACCGTGCTTGCGCTGATGCTGGCGCGTCTGGGCTGGCGTCTATACGCAGGCGCGCCCAAGCCCGTGGCGGGTACGCCAACTTGGCAGGCGCGCATCTCGGCCGCCACCCACGGTTTGTTGTACGTGCTGGTGCTGGCGCAGCCGATCTCGGGCTGGATCTATGACTCGGCCAGCGGCCTGCGTCCGTTCCGGCTGTTCGGGCTGGTACCGATGCCCAAGCTGGTGGCACCCAGCGAGACGATCCGCGACCTCGCGCTCGGCGCGCATGAATGGATTTTCTGGACCCTGCTGGGTGTCGTCCTGCTGCACGCCAGTGCGGCGTTCTACCACCACATTTTCCAGGGCGACGCCACGCTTGCACGGATGCTTCCGCGCGGCTGGCTGCAGACGCCCGACCAGGAGCCTGACCATGACGCATGACTCAAACTGGCATGCCGCAAGCAAGCATGCCCTGCGTAGCCCTGTCGCCGTTGCCGCGGCGCTGGTGGCCATGATGTCCGCGCCCGCCTTCGCCACCGACTACGTGCAAGCACCGGGCTCGACCCTGGCCTTCGGCGGCAAGTACGACGGTGAGGTCTTTGCCGGCACCTTCCCCGGATTCACGACCAAGTTCAGCTTTGATCCCACGCACCTGGCTGGCGCCCGGCTCGACGTGACCATTCCACTGGCAGCTGCGAAGACCGGCAACGATGATCGCGACGCTACGCTGCAAGGGCCGGACTTTTTCAACATTGCCATGTTTGCGCAAGCGCACTACACCGCAACCACATTCCGCAGCTTGGGCGACGATCGTTACGCCGCCGACGGAACGCTGGAATTGCGCGGGATCAAAAAACCAGTGGTGCTGACATTTACCTGGACACCCGGAGCCAAGCCGGTACTGGTGGGCAAGGCCACGGTCCAGCGGCTGGATTTCAACGTGGGCGGCGGTGACTGGGCCGACACCAGCCTGATTCCGGACGTAATTGCGATCAGCACGCGGGTGGTCTTGCAGCCCGTGCAATGACTCGCAGTCTTGACCGGCCGTCGCAGGAACGGCTTCAGGCTTTCGTGCTTGTGGCTGTTGTAGGAGCGACGTAAGTCGCGATCAGCGCATCCCGGAGGCCAATCGCGACTTACGTCGCTCCTACAACAGCCCAAGCCAAGATCAAGCCAAGCCCAAGCCAAGATCAAGCGCTCGCGGCTGAAGTCGCTCTTATAAGACAACCTCAACCAGCTAGCCAACGAGCCAGCTTGTCGGCATCGAAAGGCCAGTCGAGTTCGACTCCGCGCACCGCATCACGCAACACCGGAACGCGCACACCGTAACTGGCTTCCAGTGCATCATCGCCATCGATAAACACACTGTCGAAGTCGGGGGCATGCGCCGCCGCCAGTATCTCCAGTGCCAAGTCGCACAGATGGCAGTCGTCGCGTTGGTACAGGATCAGGGACATGACGCCTCTCTCCGCTCGCAGGGGCATAGAATAGCGGCATGGCAGTCTCCACTTTCGACCTGTTCAAGATCGGCATCGGACCCAGCAGCTCGCATACCGTCGGGCCGATGCGGGCGGCCGCGCGTTTCCTCGAAAAATGGCTGGACGAACCCGGCTTGCTGGACCAGGTCGCCCGTGTCCGCGCCGAAGTCTTCGGCTCACTTGCCCTGACCGGACGCGGTCATGGCACCGACAAGGCCTTGCTGATGGGACTGGAAGGCCAGTGGCCGGACAGTATCGACCCGGACCTCATCCCCGCCGCGATGGAGCGCATCCGCACGGACAGGAAGGTCCGCCTGCTCGGGCGCCACGAAATCGCCTTCGACGAAAAGACCGACCTGGTGTTCAACAAACGCCAAAAGCTGCCGTACCACACCAACGGCATGCGCTTCGCCGCGTTCGACGCCGACGACAACGAGATCGCCACGCGCGATTACTACTCGGTCGGTGGCGGCTTCGTCGTCAACCAGGACGAGGCGGCCGAGGACCGGATCGTTGCCGACACCACCGCCATGCCGTATCCGTTCTCTTCCGGTGACGAGCTCATTGCGCGCGCCAAGGACAACAGCATCACCCTGGCCGAACTGATGTACGCCAACGAACAGGTCTGGCGCAGTCGCGAGGACATCGACACCGGTCTGGACACGATCTGGGCGGCGATGCAGTCCAGCGTCGAGCGTGGCATCCGCTCACCGGGCACCCTGCCAGGCGGGCTGCACGTCACCCGCCGCGCACCGCAGTTGTACAACGAGCTGGAAGCGCGTCCCGAGGCGGCAACCGAGGACCCGTTGACCATGCTCGACTGGGTCAACCTGTTCGCGCTGGCGGTCAACGAGGAAAACGCCGCCGGTGGCCGCGTGGTCACCGCGCCGACCAACGGCGCCGCTGGCATCATCCCGGCGGTGCTGCATTACTACCGCCGCTTCTGTCGCAACGCCAGCGAGCAAGGCGTGCGCGACTTCCTGCTGACCGCCGCAGCGGTCGGCATCCTGTACAAGGAAAACGCTTCGATCTCCGGCGCCGAGGTCGGGTGCCAGGGCGAGGTCGGCGTCGCCTGCTCGATGGCTGCCGCAGGTTTGACCGCGGCACTGGGTGGCACCCCGGACCAGGTCGAAAACGCAGCCGAGATCGGCATGGAGCACAACCTGGGCCTGACCTGCGACCCGATCGGTGGGCTAGTGCAGATCCCCTGCATCGAGCGCAACGCGATGGGCTCGGTCAAAGCCATCAATGCATCGCGCTTGGCGATGCGCGGCGACGGCAAGCACAAGGTCAGCCTGGACAAGGTCATCAAGACCATGCGCGACACCGGCCGCGACATGCGCGACAAATACAAGGAAACCTCACGCGGCGGACTGGCGGTCAACGTCATCGAGTGCTGAGCCTGGCAAGACCTGGCGGCCCTTCGGCCGTCAAAAGCCCCCACTCCCAAAACCTGCGTGAACAAGTCTAGACTGCGGGCATGGATGCGCGCATTCAGGCTTTGCGGCGACCGGCTGCACTGATCGGCTTGTACTTCGCCGGCACGGTCGTGGCCAGCGTGTTCCTGCGCACCAGCAATGACATCACCCTGTTCTGGCCGGCATCGGGCATCGCTTTCGGTGCCACGATCCGATATGGCCTGCGCTGGGCGCTCATCCTGCCGCTGACCCTGCTGGTCTTCCACCCGTTGTTTGCACCGGTTCCGTCGGGCTTCCTGTTCTATTCAATCACCAACAACATGGCCGCCACGTTGCTGGCCGGCTGGTATGTCCGCCGTCACAGGCCCCTGCACCTGGGCACCCGCGATGCCTTGCTGGTCTTGCGTGGCGGTCTGCTGTTGAGTGCGATCAGCGCAACCATCGGCAGCTTCGGCCTGGTCGAATCGGGCATGCTCCCCCGCGAAAGCTATGCCGGCGCATGGGCCCTGTGGCTGCTGGGGGACCTGCTGGGTATCACCACCGTGATACCCGGCCTGCTGCTGCTCACAAGCAAGCGCACAACGAAAGTGCAGGTATCGCCGCTATCCGAACCCTCGTCACTGCGCGAGCGCCTGCTCTGGTCGCTGTGCCTGGTCGCCAGCTTCACCATCATTTACCTGACCGGCCTGGAAGGCATCACCAACCGTTTCGGCCTGGTCGCGTTGCCTCTGATCCTGCTGCTGTGGTCGGCAATACGATTCTCGCCGGTATGGAATGCCTTGGCGACCACGCTGGTGGTGACCTACCTCAGCATGATCACCGGCCTGGGGCTGGGTGGCTACACCCTGCCGACGACGCTGCTGGACACCATGGTCTTGTTGGTGCTGCTCAACCTGGTCGCGATCATCCCGGTACTGCTGTCGTTGTCCGGCCTCGAACAACGCACCACCGCCCAGGCGCTGTACCAGCGCGCGACAACGGACACGCTCACCGGGTTGTGCAACCGCGGCATGTTCGAGGAACAGGCGCGATTGTGTTTGGACGATGCGCGGCAGCCAATGAGCCTGCTGTACCTGGACCTGGACAACTTCAAGATCGTCAACGACAGCGCAAGCCATATCGCCGGCGACGCGCTGCTCAAGTCGCTTTCCGGCGCGCTGTCCGCGACGCTTCCGGACGACAGCCTGCTGGCACGCACCGGCGGTGACGAGTTCGCGATCCTGTTGCGCGGCGAACGCGACGATGCAGTCAACCAATCGCGGCGGCTGCTGCGCGATGTGGAAGCGTTGCGCCTGCCCTGGGGCGACCAGGTCCTGGCGGTCACCGCGAGCATCGGTATCGCGACGGCTGATGCGCGCAATCGCGACTACGACAGCCTGTACTCGCAGGCCGATGCCGCCTGCTTCACCGCAAAGGAGATGGGCGGCAACAGGTTGCACGTCGCCGACCCCGACAGTGACGAAACCCGGACGCGCTCGGCGGCCATGCGCTCGGCGATGCGGGTGCGCGAGGCATTGGAGCACGACCAGCTGGAATTGTTCTGCCAGCCGATCCTGCCGCTACGCGCCGGCTTGGAAGACGGTGGTGTCCATTTCGAAGTATTGCTGCGCTGGCGCCACCCGGACGGGAGCCTGCACACACCGGCCGAACTCATCGCTGCGGCCGAACGCTTCGGCTTTGGGCCGCGACTGGATCGGCATGTCGTGGGCTCGGCCCTGAACTGGCTGGAAGCGCACCCCGATGCGGCACGACGCACACGCACCTGCAGTCTCAACATCAGCGGGGCGACCCTGGTCGACGAGGAATTCTCCGAGTTCTTCGCCGCGCGATTGCATCGCAGCAGCTTTCCTGCCGAGCGGATTTGCCTGGAAATCACCGAGACCAGCGTGATCCGCGACCGCGGCCGGGCGCAGCACTTCATCCACCGCATGCACGAGATGGGTTGCCGGTTTGCACTGGACGACTTCGGCACTGGCTTCTGTTCCTTCAGCTACCTGCGTGACTTGCAGGTCGACTTCCTGAAGATCGATGGCAGCTTCGTGCGCGGTGGCCACGACCCGGAGCTGTCGCAGGCCGTGATCCGTTCGATCGTCGACATCGCGCACGTGCTGGGAAAACTGACCATCGCCGAGCAAGTCGAGACCGAAGGCCAACGCGTCCGCATGCAGCAGATGGGCGTGGACTACGCACAGGGATATTTCTTCAGCCACCCGCAGCCGATCGAAGCCTATTTTGCCAGCCCGCCGCTCGACAGCCCGCCGCTCGACAGCGCACCCATCGACAGCATCACCTGAATCGACAACGCATCGTCCAACAACGCCGCAGCCGTGACCCCGGCGCCGGCACCGGGACCCTGCACCAGCAGTGGTTGTCCGTGATAGCGGTCCGACCAGATCGCGACCCGGTTGTCGGTCCCGGTCCCGCCAGCCAACGGATGGTCGGGCGCCAGCGATTCCAGCCCGACCTTGGCCTGTCCGTCTTCCAGCCTGGCGATGTAATGCAATTTTTCCCCGCGCTTCCAAGCCTGCGCATAGCGCTTGCGCAGGCAAGCATCGAGTAGTGGCAAACCGGCATCAACGTCTTGCCTGGGCAAGGCCGCCAAGCCTTCTGGCACCAGTGATTCGACGTCCACCGCCTCGGCTTCCAGCTCGACGCCTGCCGCGCGCGCCAGGATCAACAACTTGCGGCGCACGTCCTCACCGGACAGGTCTTCGCGTGGGTCGGGCTCGGTATAGCCGGACTTGCACGCCTCGTTGACGAACCCGGAAAAGGGCAGCCGGCCGTCGAAATGATGGAACAACCACGCCAACGACCCCGACACCACCCCGGCGATGGCGTGGATGCGATCACCGCCGGCACGCAGGTCACGGATGCTGCGCAGCAAGGGCAAGCCGGCACCGACCGTCGCGCTGTCGCCGTAGCGCGTACCGCCGCGCTCGCAACCGGCGTGGATCGACTGCCAGCGTTGCAACGTCGTGCCCTGCCCGAGCTTGCAGGCAGTCACGACATGGATGCCCTGCGACAGCCAGCGTGCATGACGGTCGGCGACCTCTTCGCTGGCGGTGGCGTCGATCAGGATGCGGGTGCCGTCGTGGCCTAGTGCGCGCACGGCCAATGCGAGGCCTTCGCCCACCGGGACCGGCACCTGCCTCAGCTTGCCCGCGCCTTGAGTGCCGCAGGGAACAAATGCCACGCGCGTATTGGCCACGTGCACCAGCGACAGACGTTGGCCCAACGACGACCCGCTCCAACCCTGCAACCGGTCCAGCACTGCGCGTCCCACGTTGCCGGTCCCCAGCATGGCGATGCGCGCGGGTGCGCACGCAGGCGTGGTCACCTGGCGCGAAACCGCACTCCCCGGCCGCTGGGCCAAAGTGCGCTCCACGGTGCATTCCACGGCACGCTCTACCGCACTCAACCCGACGTTCATTTCGCCACGCGATTGCGGCTGGTGGCTGCTTGCGCACGTACCAGTGCGGCATCGATGTCCGCCAGCAGGTCATCGACATCTTCGATCCCCACCGACAATCGCAGCAGGCCTTCACCGATACCGGCTGCATCGCGTGCGTCGGCCGACATCGCTGCATGCGTCATCGTTGCCGGATGCGCGACCAGGCTTTCCACGCCGCCCAACGATTCGGCCAGGGTGAAGCATTCCAGGCCATCGATGAAGGCGCGGACCGCCAGTTCGCCCCCTTCCAACTCGATGCTCAGCATCGCGCCAAAACCCTGCTGTTGGCGCGCAGCGATGGCATGCCCCGGGTGCGAAGCCAAGCCAGGGTAATGCACGATATGTACCGCCGGGTGTGCGTCCAGCGCCTCGACCAATACCGCCGTGTTTTCCTGATGCACGCGCAGCCGCGCGCCCAGCGTGCGCAGGCCACGCAAGGTCAGGAAACTGTCGAACGGCGACCCGGTGATGCCCAGGCAGTTGGCCCACCAGGCCAGCTTTTCGTGCAGAGCTACATCCTTTGCGACCACCGCACCGCCAACGACATCGCTGTGGCCGTTGATGTACTTGGTGGTCGAATGCAACACGACGTCGGCGCCGAAGGCGATCGGGCGCTGCAATGCCGGTGACAGGAAAGTGTTGTCGACCACCACCAGCCCGCCGGCTGCATGCGTTGCTTCGATCACGAAACGCAGATCGGTGATCCGCAACAACGGGTTGGACGGCGTCTCGATCCACACCAGCTTGGGCAACACCTGCAATGCTTCGGCCAACGCACGCGGATCGGTAAAGTCGACGGTCACCAGCTCGAAGGCACCCTTGGCCGCCAACGCGTTGAACAATCGCCAGCTGCCGCCATAGCAATCGTGCGGGACCAGCAGGCGGTCGCCAGGTTCCAGGCACGCTTGCAGGACCAGGGTGATCGCGGCCATGCCGGTTGCGGTCACGACGCCGCCGACACCGCCTTCGAGTTCGGCCAGCGCTTCGCCCAGCAGGTCGCGAGTGGGATTGCCGCTGCGGGTGTAATCGTAAGTCCGCTTGTCGTTGAATCCGGCAAAACTGAAATTACTCGACAGCACCAGCGGCGGCGTCACCGCGCCGAAGGCCGTGTCGCGATCGATGCCTGCGCGCACGGCGCGAGTGGTGGCGCGGGCCGAAGTACAGATGCTCATGCCAGCACCTGCGTACACGCGACTGCCACCGGTTGCTGCAATGACGTACCGAAGGCCTCGCGCAACACGCTGCCGATGTCGGCGTCCTCCTTGAGGAAGGCATCGTGCCCATACGGCGAATGCAGGACGCGCAGGGATTTTTCGCCCGACAGGCGTTCAACCAGCCGATACGCATCTTCGACCGGCACCAACCGGTCTTCGGCGACCGCAACCACCGTCACCGGCACGTGGATCGTGGCCGCATCGACCTGCTGCAGGTCGATCGACTCGGACAACCGCGCAAAACCAATCGACGAGGATTGCGCCACGTACTTCGCGCCACAATGATCCAGGTAATCCTCGGCGGCCACCCGGACGCGACCATCGATGACTTCGGCTGGGCCAAAGCGGGCAGCAAATTCCTCGGGCGTGCGATAGCTCAGCAGGGCCAGCTGCCGTGCCAGTACCAGGCCGCCGCGCTCATCGCACTGCAATGCGCCCAGTGCTACTGCGCGACGTTGCAATGCACGCCGGGCACTGCCGTAGGGATGTGCACGATCGGTGCCGCTGATCGCGACCAGGCGTTGCAAGCGCGCCGGATGCCGCGCCGCGAATTGCAGCCCGACCATCGCGCCATACGAGCAACCGATAAAACCTGCGAGTGCGTCGATATCGAGTGCATCGAGAAGCGTCGCGATCGCATCGGCTTGATCGGCAGGATCAATCGGCGCATCGAGGTTGCCATCGGCGCCGAGCCAGTCGATCGCAAGGATGGCGTGCGTGGAAGGATCCAGCGCACGTCCGTCACCGACCTGCGCGTCCCACCAACCGCCCTGCGGGAAGGCCGCACTGGCGGCAACGTGGCGGCCGGCGGAGATCCCGCCGACGACCAACAGGACCGGCAGCGCAGCATCACCGACCCACTCGTAAAACAGCTGGACCTGCCGATCGCCGGCATGGCGTAGCGACAACGTGCAGTCCAGCGTGCCGCGACGGGCATCGGCAGGTTTGCTTGCAGCTTGCATGCCCGGCGCGTGCTTGTCCGATGCATGCCCGGCAACCGATGCGGATCGCGCATGCGTCGGCGGGGCCGGTGTGGCGACGGGGTGTGCGCACTGCAATGGGGCGAAAGCTGCGGCACTTGAACCTGCGTGACTTGAACCTACGTGACTTGAACCTGCGTGACTCATGGCGTGATCCTTCAATGGATGGGCCATCGAGTCGCGCAGGGAATACCGGAAGTCGCGGCATACGCCACAGCCGCTATCCGCCAACGATGTGGCGGATCGCAACCATCTTCCGGTAGACACGCAGGTCCCCGCAGGAATTGGCACCGCGATGGGGCACGCACGCAATTGCGTGCATCCCCATCAGGTTGCCCCGGCGTCTCAGGGCCTGTCCCTCAGCCGGTCTCGATGGATGGCTGCACATTGCCAGCAGCTTTCGGACTTGTCAATCTCTTTATGCGGATGAAGCGATTGATTGATTTTGGTGATGAAGCCAACCCGGAAGGATCGGCGGGCCACGGTTGCCAAAACAGGCGCAAGGAGCCGTCATCCGGGCGAAAGCCGGGATCCATTTTGATCGCAACCAATTGAAAGGCAATGGATTCCGGCTTTCGCCGGAATGACGGAATGGCTAGTCCAATCGTCCAAAACTCCGGAACACCACTGCTCCCGCACACTCATGACAAACATCTGCGCGCCAAGTACCCGCCCCGACATCACACGACGGCGACTTGTCACCGGCGCGCTACAGACAGATCGCATTTCCTCCCAAATTCCGCATACT
>RCMY010003669.1_pt1 | contig 13501 bp, 12 predicted proteins | sample 2041341 | NCBI WGS metagenome assembly RCMY01 (sample SAMN09708234, study PRJNA481090) | Marine sediment metagenome, whole genome shotgun sequencing project. | reverse complement strand
CCGCCCGCGCCAGAAAGCATCGTTCCGATAGACCAGAGGCCGACCATGCACTAACATTTAAACCGGACCACTCGATGGGGGCATGCCAACCCCCGTCGAACCTTCTCCACCTCGCAGGCCATAGATCTAAAGCCGAGAAACGTCACCTGAGGCTCAAACAAAATTGGGACCTTGCCTATGTCTCACGTCGATCCCGCGTTCGCACAACTTGCTCGCGAAATCTTTGAGCAACAGCGGAAAGTGGACATAAATTTTCACGGCCAGACGAATGATTTCGGGATTGGTTTTCGACGTGTCGAAAGGCGGAGCGTTTTGTCATCCTGCAACACTCGGCCACCGACCAGCCCGCCTCATGTCGATTTCCTCTGACAATGCTGCCGGGCCCAATAGTGTTCAGGCGCATGGGATTCCATTGCAACTTGGCGATGTGGATGCGGTCGCCGAAAAGCCAAGAACAGTTTGCGCGACAGTTTTTTTTAAAAACGACTTCACCTTCGCAGTCGCGCCAGAAAGCTGAAGTACCAGCTTGGCCAAATTAACCCTGATAATTGATCCTTCCTTCATAGTCCCATCCTCCTGATCCAGTTCGTACCAAATTAGCACAAGTGCCGTCAGGAGCGGCCGCCCAACCAACCCATCATCAAAGGCTCATCACATGCTGGATATTAAAGTTGTCGTGGATCAGTCTATTGCATGAGGCCTTTTCGACAGCCTTTGCCCACGCCACTTGGCGTGCCACGTGGCTAGACCATCGGGGATGCCCGCAAGCCCCTTAGGAAAAAACCTGAGGATCGACACAATTAGTACAGCTGTGACCAGATAGCGTCCTGGCCCCAGCGGGGTCATGATTTCGGTCAGAATGGCAAACACGAGTGCGCCAACCACCGGCCCCCACACAGTGGCGACGCCTCCCAGAAGAAGCATCGATAACGCGATGGTGAGAAATGAAAAACCAAACATGTCGGGTGAGGCCGCGCGCACATATTGCGCATAAATTGCCCCTGCTGCCCCCGGAAAGATAGCAGAAAAGGCGAATGTGGCGAGCCGCACCCTCGCAAGCGCGATACCTCGCGCGATGGCATAATCCTCGTTCTCGCGCAGTGCTGCGACGCGCCACCCGAAGGGAGATCGGCGGAACCAACTTACCAATAGGATGGTGAGGATCAAGACGACCAAGGCCAGATAGTAATATCCCAAAGCCTGGTCCGAGCGGAAGGAATAGCCAAAGACCCGCAGCGGCGGAATCTGGACAAAACCAAAGTTGCCCCCGGTTAGCGAGCGTTGATTTAGGACGAATTGCAGGCAAAGTTGCCCAAAACCGAATGTGACGAGGATGACGTAAATCCCCTTTAATCGCAGCACCGGCAGGCAGACGATCAGGCTGGCAATAACCGACGCAGTGACGCCAATGGGAACACCCATCCAACTGGGAAAACCATAGGTTTTCGTCAGAATTCCAGTCGCATAGGCCGCAATGGCAAAGAAGGCCAAATGTGCAAAGTTGAACACGCCGCCGAAACCCAGCGAGATGTTCCACCCCGAAACCACAATCGCATAGAGTAGTGCGACGATGGACACATGCCGAATATAGCTGTCATTGGTGATAAGCGGCAGCACCGCCAGCAGCGCGAAGAACGCAAGTATGATAAGATGCTTGCGAGTCATTTGCGGCCCATGATCCCATTGGGTCGGATTACCAGAATGATAATAAACACGAGGAAGAGCGCGGCCTGCGTCCAGTAGGCCCCAAGAAAATAGGTCGAGGCGGCCTCACCAAAGCCCACGACGTATGAGCCGATAATGGTGCCGGGTATTGAGCCGAGCCCTCCCAGTATTACCACGATCATCGCTTTGATCAAAGGCTCGCCGCCTAGCCCTGGTGTGATGAAGCGGATCGCACCCAGCATCACACCAGCGAACCCTGCAAGACCCGCCGCGATGGCAAAGGCCACTGCATACATGGCGCGCGCGCGAATGCCCGACAGTTCGGCAAATTCACGGTTCTGCGCCACGGCCCGCACGGCCGATCCAACCCATGTAAAGCGCAAAAACGCCCACAGCCCTAGCATCAGGAGCGGTGCCAACACGATAATCGTCGCCTCATGTCCCGAGATAGCGGTACCACCGACCGAGACATTTCCAGATACCACTTTCTCCAGTTGTTTGATCCGTGGCCCCCAGATCAGCAGGGCCGAGTTCTCCAAAAAGAACGCACCCGACAGCGTGGTCATGACCGTGATCAAAACGAGGTTGGGTTGGGTCAGGAATGGCAGGATCAGCAGGCGATTTATCACCAGCCCTAGTATGGCGGAAGTCGCGACAGCAATGACAATACCGGGTAGCAATCCCCAACCCAGTGCAGCAGGATCCGAAACTGTCCACGCGACATAGGCACCGATCACCATAATCGCGCCGTGCGCGAAGTTAAAGATACCCAGCGTGTTCCACACAATAGCTAGCCCAGCCGCGATCAGGACATAGAGCGACGACAGCACTAGGCCCGACGCAAATATGGCGCGGGCCGCGCTGCCAATCTGGTCAATCCATTCCAAAATACATCTCCATGATCTTGCTGTGCTCTAAACTGCCAGACACGAAGTCATTCCGCGTCAGCCCTTCTTCGACGAAAACCTGCCGCGTGGTTAGTTTGCGCAGAAATTCAGGATCTTGCTCGACGATGATCAGTTGCGTGCCCGAGGCGATGATTTCCCCGATCGCATCGCGCAACTCACCCTTCAGGCGCGGTGACAGGCCCAGCGTCGGCTCATCAAGGATCAACAGTTTGGGCTGCCCCATTAGTCCGCAGCCGATCGAGACCATCTGACGCTCGCCCCCCGACAGTGTGCGACAGCGCTGCGATTTACGCTCTTCAAGGCGTGGAAAAAGGGCAAATACCTCTTCCAGCGTGCTGCGCCACGCTTTGCGTGGACGGGGTGCATAGGCTCCTAAATGCAGGTTCTCCAACACGGTCATATCCGGGAATAGATGGTTGCCCTGCGGCACATGCACGAGGCCCCGCGCCGCAATGGACGGGGTGGGCAGGCGTGTGATGTCGTCGCCAAAAAAACGAACCGTGCCACGCCACACCGGAATCAACCCCGAGATCGCACGGAAAAGGGTGGTCTTTCCATGTCCGTTGGGACCGATAAGGCCAAGGGTATCGCCTATCACGACTTGCAGATTAAGACCATGGAGGACCGGCTGACGCCCATAGCCCGCGACAAGGCCCTCGACTTGCAGAATGTGTTCAGACATCGCCGGCCGCACTTCCCAGATATGCCTCCACAACTGCCGGGTCGCGCACCACATCGCGCGGATTGCCGCGTGCGAGAACCTCACCGTAATTCAGTACGATCAGCTGTTCTGACAGTGCCAGAAGCAGAGAAATGACATGTTCGATCACAACTACAGCGATCCCTTTGGCCTTGATTAGCTTGATCAACGCGATCATTGCCTTGACCTCGGGCTTGGACAGGCCCGCCGCAGGTTCATCCAGCAGCAAAACCTTGGGTTGTCGGGCCAGGGCCGTTACGATCATCAGTTTCTTACGATTGAACACGCCGATCTCGCCCGAAGGCTGGTCCGCGTGATCCGCAAGATCGAATTCGGCGAGCAACGCCATCGCGACCCCCCGGCCCGCCCGACGACCCGGCTGTGTCTCAGGCGGCATAGAAACGAGAACATTCTCGATCACCGAGAGATCACCAAAATCGGTTTCGGTCTGAAAGATGCGCACCAGCCCAGCACGGGCAATCTGATGGGCGCGCATCCTCTTCAAGCTTTGACCATCCAGACGCACCTCACCTGCATCCGGGCCGGTGGGGATTTTGGTCAACATATTGAACAGGGTGCTTTTGCCTGATCCATTAGGTCCGGCCAGCCCCAGCACCTCGCCTTTCTCTATGGAGAAAGAGACGCCACGGAGCGCCGAGAGCGCTCCGAAGCTTTTTGTCAGTCCGTCAACTTCAAGCAATGCCATGCAAAGTCCGATCAGATTGCTTTTCCGTGCCAGACTATGCCCTTACTTGGCCATCCATGGTGGTGTCTGGCTGTCGCCGGTGGCGTATTCGCTGGGATAGATCGTAACACGGTTTCCATCCCAGATCTGGTAGAACTGGATCGGCAGATAGCCATCGCCCTGAATGGAGAGGTGGGTTTCCGGATCGAACTTTACCCGCCCGTGGACCATTTCCTTGTCAGTCTGCGCCAGTTCGGCGTTGATTGCAGCATAGTCCATAGGATCGCCGACCTTGCCCAGCAAATCGGCATAGAGATAAACCATCTCATACACGATGTAGCCGTAGATCGAGCTATCATAGCCATACTCGGCCTTGTACTTATCGCCGATTTCCTTGGTGCGCGGACGCACCTCGCCCGAAATCGGACCGCCCAGCATGTTGTATAGCACCCCGGTCGAATTTTCCTTGGTCAGGTCGACGAATTCTGGCACCGACGGCGCATACTGGATGAAAAGCAGCGAATCTGTCGGGTCTTCCATGAACTGGTTCATGAATGACGCGGCGTTGGACGACGACGCTTCGGTATTAATGATGACCGACGGCGGGTTCTGGCGGATTTGCGACAACATCACGCGCCAGTCGTTGATCTCGACCGGGGGAACAACGTCGTCGAACGTCATGGTCCATCCGGCCGCGTCCATGGCCGTTTTTAGCCCCTCATAGATCGGCATGGAATAGGGATTGTCCGACCCAATGATGGCATATGTCTTGTCGCCCGCATCGAAGGTACCGGCCTCGGTCATCGCGTCGATAACCTTAGGCAGCTCGGTCTGGTAGGCATCATAGGAAGGTGCCAGTGACCAGACGTTTTTATAAAAATCGGGGTCTTCCTGAATGATCGAACGGTATTGGTTCGAGTTCGCGGCGACCATGTACGGCACGCCGATTTCGGCGACATAATCCATCTCAAACCCCGACAACGATCCGAACGGCGTCACGATGGCCCCCAGATTGTCGGTGGATTTTAGACGCTCGACCGCGGATAGCACTGCATCCGGCGTCATTTCCTTTGTGTCAAACTTGTCAACCTCGAACATGTAGCCGTTGACGCCGCCTGCTGCGTTGATTTCCTTGGCGGCTAGTGCAGCCCCGTTATAACCCTCAACCGCGTCTGCGGCGAAGGGGCCTGCAAACGCGCCAAGCACGCCCAAAGAAACTGTTTTATCCTGCGCCATGACGGGCCCAGAAAACGAGAACGCGACAGAAACCACCGCCGCAGTCACGATGGAACCGGATTTCCTGATCATGGTCCATCTCCCCCTGAATGATCTGTTTCTAATACAAATGACAGGAATCCAGACCCCGCCAATGGGACCCAAATCCAGCCTAAAAGCAGCATTGCGGTTCGCACGCCACGCAACAATCTTTGTTTTGGGGATAGAGCGATACAAAACTGTTATGGGCGCTGCGTGCCGCGCATCCGGTCAGATGCGACCAGACCGCGCACCAACTCGCCGGTCACGCCCGCAATAACCTCGGCAGCACGCGAGAGTGCCCAGTCCTTGCTGGAAGCCAGATAGACCTCTCGCGAAAGGGTTGGATTTCGGATCTCTGCGGCGCAGAGCGCGCCCGAGTGGCACTCTGCCTGAATGGCGCACCACGGCAGAACCGAATGACCATAGCCCGCACCGACCAGTTTCTTGATCGCGTTCAGTGAGTCGAGTTCGGTCTTGACGTTCAAACGTAACCCATTGTCGCGCTGGTGACGATCCAGTACCTGCCGCAGCCCATGCGCCTGCCCAGTCACGACCAACGGCAGTTCGTTGAGCGTATCCAGATCGACCGCATCGCGCCCCGCCGCAGGCCCGCCCGGCGCAGTGACGAAATAAAGCGGCTCGGTAAGGATATAGGTCAGATTGAAGGCGGCGCTTTCCTCAACATCGAACAGAATCGCCAGGTCCAACTGCCCCGACCCCAGCCATTCGGATAAATAACCCGAGTGGTTCTCATTGACGTTCAGCGTGATCGCCGGAAACCGTTTTTCCACCTCGGTCAGCAACGGCACAGCCAGTTCGATAGACACCGACGTCGGCAGACCAATCTGGACCGGCCCTGATGGCTGCGAAGAACAGTCCTGCACATCGCGCGTAGCGTGGGTCATCTGGCGTAGGATGATCTCGGCATGATGCATCAGCGTCTTGCCGCATTCGGTGGCAATCACCCCCCGCGTCGAGCGATCAAACAGCTTTACGCCCAGTTCGGCCTCCAGATTGGCGACGTGATGGCTTAGCGCGGGCTGCGCCACGTTCAACTCTACCGAGGCGCGCGAAAAGCTGCCGCAGCGCCCGATGGTCAAAAAATAGCGTAACTGGCGAACATCCATACCGAAACCTGACTGTTGGAATTGTATAGGCGCTGATCTTGGCACTCTGCGAAGGGTGCGACAATGGGCATACCCATAACATTATCGTCTAGCGTTAGAGGAAGGTTGTTCTTTCGCCTGCGCCGTGCGCGCTGCAAACCTAATGATGCCACAACCCCGGAGCGCGCGGTCCATCATGACAGACCTACCTAAACCACTGGACGGAATCCGCGTGCTCGATCTGGCCACGTTCATCGCAGCACCTATGGCGGCGGGAATCTTGGGCGAATTCGGCGCCGAGGTCATTAAAATCGAGCAGCCGAAGGCCGGCGACCCGCTACGCCGCTTTGGCGTGCCTGCGGACGAAATTGGAGCCACCTATTGCTGGCTAAGCGAAGCGCGCAACAAAAAATCCGTCACGCTGGACCTGCGCCGGCCTGAGGGTGCCGATATTTTCAAACAACTGGCCGCTGAGGCAGATGTCGTCTGCGAGAATTTCCGACCCGGAAAAATGGAGGAATGGGGGCTGGGCTGGGATACCCTTTGCGCGATCAATCCCCGGCTCGTAATGCTACGGGTGTCGGGCTATGGTCAAACCGGCCCCAACGCCGCGCGCCCGGGTTTTGCACGCATTGCGCATGCGTTTGGCGGTCTCAGCCACTTGACAGGCGAGGTGGACGGGCCGCCGTTGACGCCCGGTTCGACATCGCTCGCCGACTATATTTCGGGCGTCTATGGCGCGCTTGGCATTTTGTTGGCATTGCGGGTCAGCGAACATGCGGGGGTGGGTCAGTATGTCGATCTGGCGCTTTATGAGCCAGTGCTGCGCATGCTGGACGACCTTATTCCAGCCTATGCTGCCAAGGGGATCGTGCGCGGGCGGCAGGGTCTTGGCACCTCTAACGCCTGCCCGCACGGACATTTTCGCACCTCTGACGGCTGGGTTGCTATCGCCTGTACAAACGACCGGATGTTCGAACGGCTAGCGCGCGCAATGCAGCAGCCTGAACTGGCCACGCCGGAGCGTTTTGGCACCACACCTGCGCGCCTCAATAACTCGGGTGAGGTGGACGCAATAGTGCAGGGTTGGACCTTGCAAATGACGACCGACAATCTGGTCGCCTACTGCGCTGAACGCGATGTGCCTTGCGCCGCTGTGAATACGGTCGAACAGATATTCGCCGATCCGCATATCGCTGCACGCCAGAACCTCGTTACGCTGGCGCATGATATTCTGGGGCCGGTCACAGTCCCTGCGGTATTGCCCCGCCTATCTGAAACGCCTGGAGTGGTTGGCACACTTGGCCCTGCCTTGGGTTCCTCCAACGAAGACATATATACGGGGCTGTTGGGCATAGATGCTGAGCACATGACTGCATTGAAGGAAAGTGGCGTCATATGACCGATTTTCATAACCTGACCGACGACAGCGGCCCTTCCCGAGCAGTTTGGGACGCGATCTTGTCACGGGGCCCGTCGCTATATGCCGAATACGCGCGACAGCCGGTCGGGGCGCACTCACCTGACCTGCAATTCGTGTTGCAACACTTCCGCAAAGCCCCCTGTGCTGGCAAATTCGTGCTGGTGGCGCTGGAACCGCACAGACGGTGGGCGCTGGGCACATTGACTGGCACGCGCGGCGATCCCGTGACTGTTCACGATGAAATCACCTTCGACGACCTGGCCGAGGCCGAACGCTACGTATTTCGCCAACGCTGGATCAAGCTGACCGCCATCGACCCGGCCAAGGAAACGTAATGCCCCTTCCCTATATCACCGGCTACACCGACCACGTCAGCCTGCTGCGCGGCGGGCGCCTAAAGATCATGGCGTCCTGCACATCCGCCGATCAGTTCGAGGCCGCATTGGTGCGTGTGCGCTGCGGCGACCTAAATCCGGAGGGGCCGGGATTTTCCGAAACAGTTATCCCGTCAAAGTTTGACGGCAGCTACCCCGCGCGCGAACAGATCGCCAATGCCGGGTCGTCCGTTCTGATCGACATGGCCGAATGCGAGTTTACCGATTTTACCGCCATGGCACATATCTGGCCGACGTCCCATGGCGGCGAACAGGTCATTCTGTCTCGTACTGGACCGGATGGCGCGTTTCGCCTGTTTCTGTCGGATAGTTACCTAGTGGCAGAGATCACGGACTCGGGCGGCACTGCCCGCTTGGCGGGCCGCATGCCTTTGGTCACACGGCAATGGCATTTGGTCGCGATGACGTTTGACGGTGGTAAACTTACGGTAACGCAAGAACCCTATTCGCGCAGCGGGGCGGGTGAACGCCCGATCATGGCAGAATGCCCGGTCGACTTTGACTGGACGTGCGACACTACAGCACCACTGCTGATCGCGGCGCGGCGCATTTCAACTGATGGGGAAAAGCTGCGCACCGATTGCCACTTCAACGGTAAGATCGAAAAGCCGCGGCTGGCTCGCAAAGCCCTCACGCGCCTAGAGATCGAAACATTGCGCCAAGCCGCCATTCCGCCAGACCTAAACGATGAGGTCATCGGTTTTTGGGATTTCTCCCGGGAGATCGATAGCGAAATCGTGCGCGATCTGTCCCGCAATGGGCATCACGGTAAAACCGTCAACCTGCCCGCGCGCGCCATGACCGGATCGAACTGGACTGGCGAAGAAGTGAAATGGGCCGCAGCCCCCGAACAATACGGCGCGATCCACTTCCACGATGATGATATCTACGACGCCGGCTGGGACACCGATATTGACGCACAGTTGCCAGATGATCTTCCCTCAGGCGCCTATGTTATCCGCCTTACGGCGGGCAACAAAGTGGAACGCCTCCCATTCTTTGTACGCCCCCGGCCCACAGACAAGCCCGCGCCGCTGCTCTATATCGCGTCTACGGCGACATACTGGGCCTATGCCAACCTAAACCCGGTGCCGTTCCCTATCGCCGAACTGCTATCCAGCCGCCTCATTATCCTACACGAGGCAAACCGCCTGATCGACGAGCATCCCGAATGGGGGCCGTCACTATATGATATCCACTCGGACGGCTCTGGCGTGTGCTATTCCTCGCGCTTTCGCCCAATCCTGAATTTCCGTCCAGGCTATATCTCGAGTTTTGGCGCGAATGGCTCAAATCTGCGCGAATACAACGCCGACACGCATATTCTGGATTGGCTGGAGGCCACAGGGCAAGACTACGACGTCGTCACCGACGAGGATCTGCACCGCGAAGGCTATCCCCTGCTGGCGCGCTATAGTGCAATCATGACAGGCACCCATCCCGAGTATTTTTCGGCCGAAATGTGGGATGGCGTCAAAAGCTATACCGACGGCGGCGGGCGCATGATGGTGATGGGCGGCAATGGTTTCTACTGGCGCATCGCCTTTCATCCGAGCCTGCCCGGCGTGATCGAAGTGCGCCGCTCTGGACCCGCGATACGCACATGGGAAACCCAGCCGGGCGAGGAATACCACGCCTTTGATGGCAAACTTGGCGGCCTCTGGCGCGCGCAGGGCAAGCCGCCGCAATCTATCGGCGGCGTCGGCTTCATTTCCGAGGGGTTCGATCTTTCCACCGGCTATCGGCGCACTGATGCAGGACGCGGACGACGCACGGCCTTCATTTTCGACGGGGTCGAAGGCGACTGGATCGGCGGGTTCGGATTGCAGGGTGGCGGCGCAGCAGGGGTCGAGATCGACCATGCCGACACCGCCCTTGGCACGCCCACGCATACAGTGATCCTGGCTTCGTCCGAAGGACATACAGAGGCATACCGCCTAGTGAACGAGGAAATGTCGATCACCGTGCCAACCGTCACCGCCCCTGCCGAGGCGCGAATTGCCGCCGACATGGTTTTCTTCGAGACGCGCGGCGGTGGGGCGGTGTTCAACACCGGCTCAATCGCGTGGGCGGGCAGCCTCAGCCATGATGACTATACCAACAACGTGTCACAAATCACTGGGAACGTGTTACGGCGCTTTTTGGACCCCGCGCCGTTCCAAACGCCACAGGAGGACTAAGAATGTCGGAACTTCATGCCGTTGAAGCAGCGCTATGGGACTATCTCGATGGCCTATATGAGGGGGACGTCGATCGTCTGGCCCGTACTTTCCTACCCGAAGCGCATCTTTATGCGGCCTCTGCCGATGGCCTTTCGAGCCTGCCGCGCGATGTCTGGCTGGACAAAGTCCGGGGGCGCAAATCGGCCAAGGACAGCGGATTCCCCTCGACCAACTGCGTTCACTGGATCGACGTGGCCGAAACCACGGCAACCGCGCGCGTCACCTGTTCGCACCCGCCCAACGGGTTCACCGACACGCTGAGCCTGCTGAAAATGCCGAATGGCTGGAAGGTCATCGCCAAGACCTATCACATGGCACCACTGGACTGATCCACAATGAGGACGACATCATGATTTCGGCCACCCTACCCGATCACATCACTGGCCTGCTGGTGGATGGTGAATGGACCACCCCGCAATCTGGACAGTGGCTGGACATCATAGCCCCTGCCGAAGGCCAGCCATTTGGCCGTATCGCGGGCGCGGGCCGCGCGGACGTGGATGCTGCCGTGGCCTCGGCCCGCCGGGCGCTGTCGGCCGACTGGGGGCGGCTGAACGCCGCCGAGCGCGGGCGGCTTTTGTCGCGCGCAGGGCTGATCGTGCAAGAACGGGCCGAAGAACTGGCCGAGCTTGAGGCGCGCGACACCGGCAAGCCCATCGCGCAGGCCCGCGCTGACATAACCGCTTGTGCGCGCTATTTCGAATATTACGGCGGCGCGGCCGACAAGGTTCATGGCGACACGATCCCAGTCCAAAATGGCTATTTCGCCGCGACGGAAAATGTTCCGCATGGTGTGACGGCACATGTCATCCCGTGGAATTACCCTGCCCAGATGTTTCCCCGCTCAATTGGACCGGCCTTGGCGATGGGCAACGCTGTCGTCATGAAACCTGCCGAGGATGCGTGCGCCACCACCTTGGTGCTGGCCGATATCTTGCGCGAAGTGGGCTTTCCGGCCGGATCTGTCAACATGGTCACCGGTTTGGGCGCCGAGGCAGGCGCCGCGCTGTCCGAACATCCCGATATCAATTTCATCTCGTTCATCGGGTCGTCCGAAACCGGTGTGGCTATTCAGACTGCCGCAGCCAAGACCCATATTGGCTGTACGCTGGAATTGGGCGGAAAATCTGCCCAGATCGTCTTTGCCGATGCCGACCCAGCGCTCGTCATCCCTACCGTCGTGGCGGCCATTACCCAGCATGCCGGTCAAACCTGCTCAGCCGGATCGCGCCTTTTGATCGAGCGCGCGGCGATGAAAACGCTGCTGCCACAAATCGTGGAGGCATTTTCAGAGGTTCGGGTTGTCATGCCGCATATGGAAGGTCAGTTGGGCCCGGTGATCAGCTCGCGTCAAAAAACGCGTGTCGAACGATACATCCAGATTGCGGACGAAACGGGCCTTCCGCTGTTGGCCAGCGGCCAAATGGACCCCGGATTAAGCCCCGATGGCTATTTCATCCAGCCGCGCATGTACGGCCCTGTTCCACGCGATCACCGGCTGGCGATCGAGGAGGTGTTTGGCCCGGTTCTGGCCGTGATCCCCTTTGACGACGAGGCGGACGCGGTCACCATTGCCAACGCCAGCGACTACGGATTGGTCGCCGGTATCTGGACTAGCGACAGCGCTCGCGCACTACGGGTGGGACGGCAGATGCAGGTAGGGCAGGTTTTCGTCAATTGTTTCGGCGCTGGCGGCGGGATCGAATTGCCCTTCGGCGGGATGAAAAAGTCCGGCCATGGTCGTGAAAAGGGCTGGGAGGCATTGCGGGAATTCGCCGCAGTCCGCACCATTCTCGTACGCCACGACTGAGATCAACTTATATACTTAGAGGGACGGACGGCCTCGTCTCTTACCCAAGATCCGGAAAACCGGAACTGATCCGCTTTTGCTCTGATCGACGCGCTCGTTTAGTCCACCTTCTTTTCGAAGGCGACCGGGCTTTCCCATCCCAGTGCTGAGTGGAGGGTGCTGTCAGACAGATGAGATCCAGCCTCTAAAAGGACAGTGATCTTGCCTTGATGCCGCGCCCAGATCGCGCCACCCGACGAGAGCGGCAACGCGGTTCAGTTTGAAACTGTCACGTGGGCAAAGATGGCGTTCTTGATTGAGATGGTTGTGGACTGGGGGCCTGGACGGCGATTAATTTTTCCATGCTACGCATCTTTCGAAAACGCAGCATCGCCGCTCCCGTCGTCGGAACGGCCGGTGAGAGTTCTCGACCTTGTTGTTCAGCCCGCAGCCCGTTGTTTGCCGTGATGGAGCAACCGCGCTAACTGCCGGCGCCACCTGTACAATCAATCCTGCGGATCAGGTTCCTGACGCTGGACACATGCCACATCCCTCCACGCCTCGTGAGGATACTACGTCGGTTCAGTTCTGCGGCTATGGCGCGCAGCGTCTCATGGCCCTGAGCACGGATATCCTGCACCACCGCCTTGAGGTCGTGGGCGAACTGGTCGGCATTTGCACTCACCGTTCGCCGGAGCGCCTCGCCCCCCTTCCCTGCCCGTTTGAGCGCCGCCGCCCCGTTGGGATTGCCGAGCGTCACACCGCGCGCCTTCGCGGCCACCAGCGCCTCCTTCGTGCGCCGGGAGATCGCCTCTCGTTCCTGCTGGGCTATGAGCGCCATGATGCCGACGGTCAAATCGTTGGCTTCGGGCACCTAAGGCGAGCCAAGCAGTAAGTCGCTTTCGCGTCATTTAACCGCATACGAAAAAAGCGCGGCCTCAGGAGGCCGCGCGCTGTATTCTCACGTCAGACCGCGACTGGCTCGATCATATTATTAGAAGCGGAACGTCGCGCGAATTTGTGCGGTCGTTGTTTCGAGATCAACGCCAGAGCTAGCGAAATTGTCGAACTCGTGGTACAGAATCTCGCCGCCCATTGAGAAGTTTTGGGTCAGCATGTGCTCGTAGCCTGCACCGACGAAGTAACCGTCGTCATCACCGACGGTGTCGACGTCGGCATTGGCATAGCCTGCAGTTGCGTACAGCAGGCCGTTGCCCAGCTTGTAACCGCCGCGCAGCTTGGCGCGCCAGATAGTATCAACGTCTGCCCCGCCGACCGTGACATCGGTCCAGTCGTAGTCGACTCCAGCACCGATAACCCAATTGCCCAGATCGTAGTCGTAACCAGCAAC
>RCMY010003666.1_pt1 | contig 13506 bp, 11 predicted proteins | sample 2041341 | NCBI WGS metagenome assembly RCMY01 (sample SAMN09708234, study PRJNA481090) | Marine sediment metagenome, whole genome shotgun sequencing project. | reverse complement strand
CACCGGATCGGCGAGGAGTGGCCACCACCGGACGCTATCGGGGCAATTGTCCCGGACTTACCCGGCATCGACAGACGCTTAATCGCGTTCGTACTCTGGCGGCGGGGCGGCGCCGTTGCCCTGGCCGAACCAATCGAGCATCACGTCGTCGTCGATCGCGGCCCCTGCTTCGGCGTACGCCGCGGTGGTCGTGAAGCCGATTGCCGGGTCGCCGATCAGGGCCAGGAGCGCATCCGCGAGGCCGGCTAGGTCGCTGTCCAGTAGATCCTCGGGAATCTCGTCGCCGTAGTAGAGAACGGTCACCGTTCGGTCATCACGACGGACTGCGGCGGCGATGTAGCCGGGATCCTCTTCCGGGCTGAATGCCTCCCACACCAGCCGCTGATCGGCGCCGTCGGCTGTCGACTGTTCCTCGCAGCCGTCGCTGGCGCCGGCCTCCTCACTGTCACAGGAGTACTGGCTGAAGATTTCCGTGTCGGGGCTGACGACGAGGCGTACATGACTGTTGTCGCCGACCTCCTCGTCGAGGGCCACCTCGACGGCCAGGGTTCGGTCATCGATGCTCTCCGGGCTCTCGTAGGCGAGATCGCTGGGGAACAGTGGTGCCGCGATCTTCGCCCGGCGGTCGAGGTGGTGCTCGACTGCGGCCACCAATGAGCGGGCCGTGGTCTCCTCAAGGGCCGCGTCCGCGCCTTCGACTTCGTTATCGGTGGCTCCGCTGCAGCCTGCAACTAAAGCGACCGCAAACCAGGCTGCGCAGAAACGTAGGGAGGGAGCGGGCATTCGGGACTCCTTGAGTGCCGGGAAAGGGATGCGGGTCCCGGTTGCTGAATTAGTCTGCACGTGATGGCGAAAACTACTCTGCGCTGTGCCTTTCCGGAATCCAGGCCAACGGTCGGGATAAGAAATGTAACCATTCGCTCATGTCGCGAGTCGTCCGTGGGGAATTCGCGAATGCCTTCGATGATCTCACCCCTCTTGACGGGCCCCAGATCGATGTCGGTGTTCGCATCGGATGGATTCTGCGCGCCGCGAGGATCACGTCCGAGGCCGCGCCCGGCCTTGAGGAGATGGCCAGGATGGTGTCGTCGAACACCACCCGACTGCATCGCCTCGAAACCGGCATCGTGCGCGTCGGTGACCTCGCCGACGCCTACGAGATGGCCCTGGGACTGACTCCGGGTTCACTGCGCGCGCCGATCGACGCCACCTGTCGGACCTTCCCCGAGGCTCCGCTCGACAAGGCAGGGCTCTCGCGCATCCGAACCGTCAGCGGACTGTCGCAGCTCACCGAGCGACTCGCCTCCCCCGAGCCGGGGACCTCCGCTCTGTGGCTCACCTGGGCCAGAGCACTGGCTCAACCGGGAGCCATCGGACTTCAGGAATCGACGGCCCGTGAGCTCATCACCCGCCTGATCGGCGAGCTGGGTCGATCGGTCGGGTCCGCCTATCCAGCTCGATACGAGGCGCTCGCGCTCCTGCGTGGCAGCGGTTATGGGCACCTCGTTCTTCTTGCAGCCCAAGAACTTATCGCCGACCCCCACATTCAGGTGCTGAACGACTTGATGAGCGCAGTGGGGGAATATCACAGCCCAGACGCGATCGACTGGTGCCTCCAACTACTCAACGACCCGCGCGAGCGAGTGGTCGGAGGAGCAGCGATAGCCCTGGAAAACCTCGGCCAGATCAGTTCCGGGCCGCACTTCTGGGAAGCGATCGCAGATCAACTGATCGGGATCCATAACGAATGTGGGCGCACGGCTCCGGGCTGGGAGTGGCGCAGCCACCTGCTGCGGCTCATCCCCGACGCTGTCATTCGCACCCGGCACCGGACCGTAGCCGCGCCGCTGGCGCCAGCCGCCGTCATCAGTGACTGGTCACGCGGCGCCACGAACGCGAACTGGACGATGTGTCGCGACGCGGCCGCGAGCATCGCCAACGAGTTGGGTCTGGGACGTCAACCCATCCTGGCTCGACTGATCTTTGACATCGCCATCAGCCCCTACGAATGCCGCGCGGTCACGTCCTACATGCTCCTGGGGAGTGTCCCCGTCATCGGGTTCCGGGTGGCTGATCGCCTCGCAGCGATGGCCGACGCCCACGTCGATCCGGTGGTCCGATCGAGGATCCTGCGGCGGCTTCCGGGCATGGCGCAGGACTACTTCCCGCCGGGCGCCGAGTCGTGGCTCAGCGGCAACGATCAGCCACGGGTGGAGGCCGCACTCCTGATGACCGGAACCTCCGGTCGGAAGATGCCTCGCGAAAACCTCATGAAGCACCTGCAACGGGGCGGGTCGGTCGCCGACCGCGCGCTGTACGCCGCCGCAATGGCAGACCCTGAAAGCTTGACCCTGGCTGCCCACCCCAACGTCGATCGGGACGTGCAGGACGCTGCCCGGTGGTGGCAACTCCACCGAGGTCGGATCACCCAGTGATCGGACTGCTGGGCGCCTAGCCGACGCGGCGGTCGATTTCCTCAGCCACCCGACGGGCGACCTTGCTGCGCGGGTTCAAAACCAGCGCGCGGTCCAGGTCGCTCGTGCGCCGGTGACGTCCTGCATGCCGAAGCGAGCAATCGCTCGCTGGATGTAGGCGCCCGGTCGCCGCCGCACAGTTCTTCGACGGCGTCCCGGAGTCGGACGGGCGCGCCGCAGCAGACCTGATCGAGCTGGGCGCGAATGAAGTCCGCTCCGGAGTCAACGGCGCGCTGGTCGATGGCGGGTCCATCTCCGGGCGCGTCGTGACTCCCCGGGGGACCACCCTGGGAGGCTGTCGGGTTCAAGCCGTTGACCCTCGCACGGTGGGCATCCGCAATCCCGGTCACACGGGGACCCAGCACCTCGTCACGAGGTCGGGACGAACCAACAGTCGCGGGCAGTTCACCGTCGGAGGCCTCTCAACGGGCGACTACCTGCTGCGCGTGGTGCCGGGTGGTAGGTGCCGCAACGGCATCGCGTACTTCGCCGGACTTGACACGCTCGCCCTTCCCGCAAGCTCCTCGGCAGCGTCCGTCGCGGTGCAGCTCGGTGAGGACACCACAGTCGGTGACATGCAGATCAACGTCGGATCGAGCCTGAGCGGACGGATCTCCAACGCACGGCGAGACACCCGCGTGGTGGTTCGCGACGCCGCTACGGGTGAGGTGGTCGCCTCCAAGTCGGTGCGTGGACGCTATCGCAACAACTACTCTTTCCGGTCGCTCCTGCCTGGCTCCTACCGAGTCTCTTTCAACCGTGTCAGCGGCCAGTCCCTTAGCACGGCACAGTTCTACAGCGGGGTGCCCGAGCAGGACGGTCGCGGCGCCTCGGATGTGGTGGTCGTCGAGGAGGGCGAGCCCACCGGCGGCGTCGACGCGACGCTGGTGGCCGGCGGAAGTCTCACCGGTCAACTCGTCGACGAGGCGGGTGACCCGCTCCGCTGCAACCTGCAAGCGGTGGACCCCAGGACCGCACTCTTCTCGAACCCCGGCAACACGGGTCTTCAACACCTCGTGACGCGGACGGCGACCAGTCGGAAGGACGGCAGCTTCAGCATCCGCGGTCTGACCGACGGGGAGTGCGTCGTCCGGGTTGTTCCGGGACGCCAGTGCCGCAACGGATTCGGCTACTCAACCGGTGACCAGACGATCACAGACAGAGACCCCGCTATGGCTGCTCCCGCGCAGGCTCAGGTTCGCAAGTCTGTCGCCGTCGGGACGATGGTGTACCCGAGTGGCGGTGGCATCACGGGCCAGATCGATCTTCCTGACGGAGGTTACGGAAGCGACATGCGAGTGATCGTCCGCGACGCCGACGGCAATCTGGTTGGCAGTGATCGAGCAGCCAACGACGGTCGGTACTCCGTGCGCGGTCTTGGAGCGGGCTCCTACCGAGTGACCTTCAACCGGGTCAGCGGCGTCGCTTTCTCCGCTCCGCGGATCTACGACGGAGTCGGTGAAGCGCAGGGCGCAGCAGGTGCGACCCAGGTGACGATCGCCAACGATGGGGTTCTGGTCCAGGGCATCAACGCCACTCTGGTTGAGGTGGTCGGATCACCGGCCGCCTCGTCTATCAGAACGGTCGCGCTGCCAAACGATGTGAGGTGCAAGCCTTCACTCGCAGCAACCGCTTGGTCACCCGCACCGACCGGACGAACCAGATGGGCCGCTTCTTCATCGGAGGCCTCTCCGCGGGCAACTACCGACTGCGCGTCATCAACTGCGCTGCCGGTGCCCAGTTCTTCACAGGTGTGGACGGTGGCGTCCTATCGACGTCACCGGCTGACCAGGCCTTCATCCCCGTGGCCGTCGGTGAATCGACCAGCGTTGAGACGCTGATCTACGACCGGGCAGGGATCAGGTCGGTCCGGAACCTCAGCCTTCCGATGGTCACCGGAGATGCACCGGTCGGCTACACGCTGACCACCGACGGTGACGTCTGGAACCCGCAGAATGTGGACCGCGCCTATCAGTGGCTTCGCGACGGCGGCGAGATCTCGGGGGCCGACACTGCGTCGTACACCGTGGTGGCGGCTGACCGTGGGTCGAAGCTCTCGGTGAGAGTCCTGGCCTCGGCGCCAGGGCTCCTGGACAGTGCGGCCACCTCGTCGGAGACGGCGACGGTGGCAGACCCTGACACGACAGCTCCTGACACGACCATCACCTCGGGACCTGCGGAGGGGACGGTCGTGCGTGAGTCGTCGGTGGTCTTCGAGTTCGTTGGGGCCCCGGCCGGGGACACCGATCGGTTCGAGTGCAGCGTCGACGGTGCTGCGTTCAGCGTCTGCACCAGCCCCGCGACGATCGCCGGGCTGAGCAACGGTGATCATTCCTTCGCCGTCCGAGCTATCGACGTCTTGGGCAACACCGACGCGACGCCCGCTACCCGCACCTTCGGGGTCGACACGAGGCCGGTCACTCCTCCGACCTCGGCATCCTGCATCCAGGCCGAGGCCGATCTGGCCAAGGCACAGGGACAGGTGAAGTCGTTCGCCAAGAAGTCGAAGGCTGCGAAGAAGAAGCAGTCGAAGGCCAAGAAGGTGCTGAAGAAGGTCAAGAAGGTCAAGAAGGCCAAGAACGGCAGCAAGGCTCAGAAGGCCAAGCTCGCGAAGAAGGTCAAGACCGCCAAGAAGAAGATGAAGAAGGCCAGGGTCAAGGTCAAGAGGTCCACCAAGGGCCTCAAGGTGGCCAAGGCTGCTCAGAAGAACGCGCAGAACAAGGTGAACCAGAACTGCTGAGCTGGTAGCCCAATAACCGAATGCCGACGAGCCACAGCTCGTCGGCGTTCGGCGTTCCATCAGACCAAGCCGCGCACCCGGGCAGCGAGCGAGTCCTTGACGGCCTGAGTGATAGCGGCCTCGATCTGAGCGTTGAGGTCGCGTTGGTTGTCGAGGTTGGCCAACACCGTCCGCAGATCCAGGTCGGCGATAGCGCGAACCAAGACGTCGTCAGTCTTCAGGGCGGAGTCGATGAAGGATTCCGGCAGGGCTCGTATCGCAGCCTCGAGGAACCGGTTGAGGTCCGCGTTGTCGAGCGACTCCTCGACGAACTCCGAGGCTGGGGGGAGCGAACCGTCGGCTTCCATCTGCCCAATCGCCTCGGTCAGGCCCCGGCGGAGCGCATCGATCTCTGCGTCGGATCGGTCCCGCGACTGGGCGATATCCAAGGTGAGGGCCTCGCGGCTGGTCCCCAGCCGGCACGCGGCGTTGTCAAGGCCCCGGAGGACCAGGATCTCGGTCAAGGCGTCGATCCCTGACGACTGCGAGACGATAACCCGCTCGGTGCAGGGGTCCGCCGGCCGCAGGGGCTCGAAGGTCCCCCCGCCGTTGGCGAGTTGGATCGTGAGTACGCCGCTGACGAGGACCAGCGCGAGCCCGGGGAGTACGGCGGTGCGCGCGCGCCCGGTCACGTCACCCTCCTGTTCCGCGAAGCGATAGCGGCCAGGAGAGCCAGCAACGCTAGGCCCGCACCGATGAGAAACGAGTCGCGGAAGGCGCGGGTCGCCGCACGCTCGAGTTGCTCCTCGAGGTCGCTTTCAAGCTCCGCGATGGCTGCCTGGTCGCGCGGATCGACCTCCACCTGGGTGAAGGCGCGGGTCAGGTCAGGGATCTGACCCGCCTGGGCTTTCAACTCTCGACCGAGGGCCCCGGCGACGTCGATCTTGTCCTGAGCCTCCAGCGGAGCGTCGATGATCAACGCCGTGATGGCCTGCTCCGCAGGTTGCTGCGCCTCCTGGAGATCGGCGGTGAAGACCGGCGTCAAAATGGCCAGTCCCACCACGACGCCGAGGTGACGCGCGCTGATGGTCCACGCCGCGTGCTCGGACCGGGGCAGCCGTTGCTGCATCGCCAGAGCGGCGAGCCGGTCGACGCTCAAACCGAGCCCGAGACCAACCAGCGCCTGGGGTCCGACCGTCCACGCCAGATGGGCAGAGGGGAGAAGTGCCAACCCGGCCAGCCCGCCGGCAATCAGGAAACAACCCACTACGACCTCGAGGTCGGCCGATGCCCGCGTCAGGCGAGCAAGAGGTCGGGACGCGAGGGCTGCAAGAGGGACGACTGACACCGTCATCGCGGCGACCGCCGGTGAGCGGCTCCACCCCTGGACCAGCAACAACACCAGAAGGAACAGCGCCGCAGTCAGCGCCGCCGACAACAGGGCCAGAGTCAGATTGGCCCGCAAGGCGGGCCGATGCCGCGTCGCAGCGGCGAGAGGTGCCCGGCTCACGACGCCCGCGGCCAGCGCAGCCGGCACCGCCAGGACTGCGAAGGGCACCTGCACGATGAAGATCGCCTGCCAGGAGATCGCCTGGGTCAGGAGCCCACCCGCTACGGGGCCGACCGCCGTGCCGACCACTCCCGCGGTGACCCACGCCGTGACGCCGCGGCGTTCACCCCACTGATCCACCAGAAGTTCCAAGCAGCCGACCAAAGCCAGCGCGCCGCCGAGAGCCTGAACGCAGCGAGCCGCGATCAACACATCGATCGAGCCGGCCACCGCGCACCACGCCGAAGCGCCGGCGAAGGCTGCGATCCCCACAGCGCTTACGACGCGCGGTGACGTGCGAGCCAACCCCGCCGCGGCAGGGACGACGATGAGGCCCAGCACGAGGTTGTAGGAGATGAGGACCCAGGCGACCTGAGAGACGGAGGCATCCAACTCCACCAGGATGTCGGGCAACGCAAGCGTCACGACCGCCGAGTCAGCCAGAACCAGCGCGACGGTCAGCGCAAGCAAGGGGGCTATGGCACGACGCACCCGATCATCTTTACAGCCGTGCCTAGTCGGTCGGTGAGCCCGCTTCCGGACGCTTGATGAGGAGGATCAGGGCTGCTGCCCCGATCGAGGCGATGCAACACAGCGCGAACAACTGGCGGTAGGCCGTCAACGACGGCGCCGCGAAGCCGTCGACGAGCACCACGTCAGCGGCCAGGATCGCGCCTCCGGCCGCACTGGCCAACGAGCTGCCGAGGTTGCGGAAGAGCGTGTTGAGTCCGTTGGCGGCCCCCAGCTTCGACGGAGGGGTGAAGCTGTTGATCAGCGAGGGCATCGCGGCGTACCCGATGCCGGTGCCGATGCCGATGCAGGTCGCGCCGACCACGACCTGCCACAGCGAGTCGGTGAAGACGATACGACCGACCCAACCCACGCTCACGACCATCGCGCCCAGCGCCAAGGTCTGAGGGGCGCCGCGCGTGCTGATCATCCGCGCCGCCACCGGAGAGAAGAGGAGCATGGCGATTCCGCCGGGGAGCATCGCTAAGCCGCCGACCATCAGGCTCGAGCCGAAGCCGTAGCCCGTCGAGGGAGGCGCCACGACGTACGACGCGGTCCCGATGAGCGAGGCGAACAGGGCGAAGCCGAAGAGGATCGAAGCCAGGTTGGTGATGATGATCGGCTTCTTGGCCAACGCTTTGAGATCGACCAGCGGCTCTCTGATCCGGGTCTGTGACCAACCGAGGACCAGCAGAAGGGCCAACGACGTGAGCAGCAACAGGGCGATGCGGGGATCGCTCCACCCCCACGTCGCACTCTGGGTCAGCGGCAGGAGGAGTGCGATCAGCGTTGCCGCGATCAGCGCCGATCCGACGTAGTCCACGCGTCCGCCACTGCGACCCGGCGCCTCGGGCACCAGAAGCAGAATCCCGACCAGGGAGGCGAAGCCCGCAACAGCAGTGATCCAGAACAGCGCGTGGTAGTCGAAGTGTTCGCCGATGAAGCCGGCGAGGGGGAGACCCAGCGATCCGCCAACGCCGAGCATCGCGCTGATCAGGGCGATCGAGGAGCCAACCCGTTCCCTCGGCATGATCACGCTCAGCAGGCTGATGCCCAGCGGAATGGCCGCCAGGGAGATGCCTTGGATCGCGCGCCCGAAGATCAGGACGCCGATGTTGTCGGTCAGGGCGGTGATGAGGGAACCGACCACCATTGCGCCCAGGGCGACCATGAGCATCAGACGCTTGCCGAACATGTCGCCGAGACGTCCCATGATGGGCACCGAGACGGCGCCGGCCATCAGCGTGGAGGTGAGGAGCCAGGTGACGTTGGTGGCCGAGGTGCCGATCTCGACTGGCAGCGTGGAGATCACCGGGATGAGTAGGGTCTGGGAGAGGGAGACGACCAGGGCCCCGACGCCGACCACGATCAGTTCCAGCGTGGCGCGCGTAGAGGTGGGGGCGACGGCGGGGGAGCCGACGGAGGTGGCAGTCATTTGGGCACTCTAAACCAATGTGGCACCGAGTGCCACTTTCGACAGTCAGTGCCGTTTTCTTGCTAGGCTTCAGCCATGACCGGTCTGCCCACGCTGCGCGAACGAGCCCGTGAGGCGGTGCGCGATGAAGTTTCCAGCCAGGCCTGGCTGCTCTTCGCCTCCCAGGGGTACGCCGCCACCACCGTTGATGAGGTGGCCGAAGTGGCAGGCATGTCGAGGCGCACCTTCTTCCGCTACTTCGAGAGCAAGGACGAGTTGGTCCTCGAGCGGCTCGACAGGACCGGGGGAGCGGTGGCCCAGGCGCTGCAGGAACGACCGACCGCCGAGGCGGCCTGGATCGCCCTTCGTCGCGCCTTCGACGTCACCGTGAATCTCCAGGAGCAGCACGCTGAGGCGACCCGTCCGCTGCTCCTCATGCTTCGTGACGAACCGGCGCTGCGTTCGGTGCTGGTCGAACGCCGGCGGCGGTGGGTGGAGCTTCTCGCGCCGGAGGTCACCGAACGACTGCCACGTCGCCGCGGCACTGGGCCGGACCCCCGAGCCGTGGCCGTGGCAGGTTCGGCGATCGCCTGCCTGGAGTCGACTCAGCAACTGTGGGCGGAGACCGAAGGGGCAATCCTGGCTGACCTGCTCGACGAAGCGATGGGAGCGGTCCGCGACCTCGCGTGATACTCGTTGGTCCCCGAGCGCATGCGTGCCCGGTGGCAATGAGCAGATGGAGACTCTATGGACGTCGTCGCGACTCTTCCCGCTGACACTCAGCTCTCCGAGGTTGCTGCGCGAGCCGCTCAGGCCGAACGGCTGGGCTTCGACGTGCTCCACGTGTCCGAAACCATTCACGACCCGTTCGTGATCAGTGCGCTGGCCTTGGAACACACCGAGAAGATCCGGGTCCGCACCAGCATGGTCGTCGCCTTTCCACGCAGCCCGATGGTGACGGCGTACTCAGCCTGGGACCTCGCGAAGTTCTCCTCAGGTCGGTTCGATCTCGGGCTGGCAACCCAGGTGCGCGGGAACATCGTGGGCCGATACTCCTCGACCTGGGAGAACCCCGTCACGCAACTGCGGGATTACGTCCTGTCGTTGCGAGCGATCTTCTCGGCCTTTCAGTCCGGTGAGGATCTGAACCACGAGGGCCCGCACTATCGCTTCGACCGGCTGCAGCCCTTCTTCAACCCCGGTCCGCTCGACGTCTCACCACCAGCGATCTGGACGGGCGGGATCAACCCTCAGATGTGTGCGCTCGCGGGCGAGATCGCGGACGGGATCGTGTGTCACCCAGCGGCCTCACATCCCCGCTTCATCGACGAACGAATCCGCCCTGCTCTGGAGCAGGGGGCGGCCAAGGCCGGCCGGTCCGACCGGGGCCCTGCGGTGGTGGCTAACGCTCAACCAGTGACCGGACGCACCGAGGCGGACGTGGTGCGGGCCAGGGAGGCTCAACGCGAAACTTCGGGCTTCCTCTACGCCACCCCCGCTTACGCTCGACAACTCGAATTGTTCGGCCTTGCGGAGATCAGCGAGCAGTTGACGGCGATGGCGCAGGTGGGGGATTGGAGCGGCTTGGAGTCGGTGCTCACCGACGGCGTCATCGACCTCCTGTTTCCGGTCGGCACCTACGCAGAACTCCCCGCCCTTCTTGGCAAGTGGTACGCCGGCCGCTGCGACGCCATCATCGTGAAAGTCCCGGACTCGCCCGATGACGAGGAAGAGTTCTCGGCCGTGGTGGCTAGCCTCCAAGCCCTCCCCACGCGAGGCTCCCAGTGAGTGGGAAGCCTCGGTGTGCTCCACTTCACAGCATCTAGCCTTCCTGATCAGGTCATACCGGCCGTCATTGAAGGGATGCCCCGGATGTCAGCAGCACAACGTCGATCACGACGGCGAGGAGCGCGAGCATGCGTTCGTTGGTGACCCGTCTGAGCCAGCTGGTGGCGGTGCTGCTCTTGGTCAGCTTCGGTGTCTTCATGCTGAGCTCGCTCCTACCGGGCGACCCGGCTGTCGCCATCCTGGGTGAAGGCCGCACTGCCGAGGAGTACGCCGACAAGCGGGTTGAGCTCGGCCTTGAGGGCAACGTGGTCGTCCGCTACGGCGAGTGGTTGGGCAACGCGGTGACCGGTGATCTCGGGCAGTCGCTGTTCCCGCCCGAGAACGATGTCTTGGACCGGGTAGCGCGAGCGCTACCCGTCAGCGCGCAACTGGCACTGATGGGGCTGACCTTCGCCCTGGTGCTGGCGATACCCCTGGCGATGTGGAGCGCGGCCAACGAGGGTGGACTGGTAGACCGCGCCGTCGGCGCGACAATGTTCGCCATCCTCTCGGTGCCGTCATTCCTCGCCGGGCTACTCCTGATCGCGGTGTTCGCCAACAGCTTGGGCTGGTTCCCTCGGGCTCAATGGGTCCGGCTGAGTGAGAATCCGGCGCAGAACATCTATCACGCGATTCTGCCCGCAGCGACGATCGCGCTGATGGAGTTGGCCCTGTTCACCCGGGTCCTTCGCAACGACCTGATCCAGACCCTTCACGAGGACTACATCCTCGCCGCACGAGCCAAGGGCATGCCGCCCTGGCGGATCCTCCTGCGCGATGCCCTCCGGCCATCTTCGTTCTCGCTGGTGACCCTGTTGGGCATCAGCCTGGGTCAACTCATCGGGAGCACCGTCATCGTCGAATACCTCTTCTCCCTACCCGGCATGGGAACCCTGATCGTCAACTCGGCCAACCAGGGTGACTTCCCGATCGTTCAAGGAGCCGTGCTCGTGATCGCGATCATCTACGTGGTCGCCAACGCGGCCATCGACCTCTCCTATGGCTATCTCGACCCGAGGACCCGCCGTGTCAACGCCTGAGCACATGCCCCTGGCCGGCACCGGTTCCAGTGCCGGACGGATGGCCGGAATCGGTTCGGGTCTCCTGGTCGCCGGTCTGGCTCTGATGGTGTTCGGGTGGTCGACGCCGGCCCTGGTGCTTTTCCTTAAGGCGCTGCTGGTCCTGGTCGGCGTGGGCCTGACCATCTCGGGACTCACCAAGGTCATCTGGGCCATCCGCGGCAACAAGCCCGATGTCGTGTTCGGACTGTGCGTGATCTGGCTGGTGCTCCTGATCGGTGCCGCGGTGCTCGCACCCGTGTTGCCGCTGGGCGAGCACGTCAACGCCGCCAGCGCAATCAACGATCCGAACTACCAGACTCCGCAGTTGCTGTCCTCCCACCCGTTGGGGACGAACAACTTCAGCCTCGACATGTTGGCCCGCTCCATCTACGGAGCCCGCACCTCGCTGGCGATCTCGCTGATGGCCGTCACCATCGGCGCCCTCGTGGGCGGCTCCATCGGTGTGGTTGCCGGCTACTTCCGGGCGGGCGTCGACAGCGTGATCGGAGTCTTCACCAACGCCCTGCTTGCTGTGCCGCCGCTCATCTTGCTGATCGCACTGGGCACTGTGCTGGAGCCGAAGCTTCGCAACATCGCCTTCGCGTTGGCACTGCTGACCATTCCGAGCATGGTGCGCCTCTCGCGCGCCAACACCATCGGCTTTGCTCAACGCGAGTTCGTTCTCGCAGCGCGGGCCATGGGGGCCACCCGGATGCGGGTGATGCTGCGCGAATTGGTCCCTAACGTGATGCTGCCGGTCTTCTCGCTGGTGATCGTGCTGATCTCCGTGCTCATCGTGGCTGAGGCATCGCTCAGCTTCCTGGGACTCGGCATCAAGGCACCGGAGCCCACCTGGGGCAACATGATTGCGGAGGCTCAGGGCAACGTGATGGAGGAATACCCCCACGTCCTACTGGTGCCGGGGATCTTCCTGTTCCTCACCGTGTTCTCGTTCAATCTCTTGGGCGAGAAAGCCCAAAAACGCTGGGACAATAGAGGCGCGAAGCTATGAGTGAGAAGAACATCCTCGAGGTCGAGGATCTGCACACGACCTTCACCACCTCACGCGGGCTGCTCCAAGCCGTCGACGGAGTCTCCTTATCTCTCAAGCCGGGCGAAGTCCTCGGGATCGTGGGGGAGTCGGGCTCCGGCAAGTCGGTGCTCGGGCGCACGATCATGGGCCTCATCTCGGCCAACGCCACCACCAAGATCACCGGGACCGTCCGGATCGCCGGACACGACATTCACTCCTTGAGCGCCAAGGAGCGTCGCAAGTTGTGGGGCCCCACCGTGGCCATGGTCTTCCAGGACCCGATGACCTCGTTGAATCCGGTCAAGCGCATCGGTGTCCACATCACCGAGGCGCTGCGCCTGCACTTCCAGATGGACACCGCAGCCGCCAACGAACGCGCCATCGAATTGCTGACCCAGGTCGGCATCCCCGAGCCCACCCGACGGATGACGCAGTACCCCCACGAGCTTTCCGGTGGGATGCGTCAACGCGTGGTCATCGCCATGGCCCTGTGCTGCGGCCCTGATCTGCTCATCGCCGACGAGCCGACCACCGCGCTGGATGTGACGGTGCAGAAGCAGATCCTCGATCTGCTCACCTCGCTCAGTGAAAGCCTCAACATGGCGACCCTGCTGATCAGCCACGACCTCGGCGCAGTCGAGGGTCGCACCGACCGGGTCCAGGTGATGTACGCCGGTCGCGTGGCCGAGGCGGCCCGAACCAAGTCGGTCTTCGCCGAACCCGGCCACCCGTACTCCGAGGCGCTGTTGGCCTCCATCCCGCAGCTCGACGACCCGCCGCACACTGTGCTGCGGGCGATCAACGGAACGCCTCCCGACATGACCGACCCGCCTCCGGGCTGCCGGTTCGCGCCGAGATGTCAGCACGTGCAGGACCTGTGCTCCCAGAAGGTTCCGTTGCTGATCGACCACGGGAAGCC
>RCMY010003665.1_pt1 | contig 13507 bp, 11 predicted proteins | sample 2041341 | NCBI WGS metagenome assembly RCMY01 (sample SAMN09708234, study PRJNA481090) | Marine sediment metagenome, whole genome shotgun sequencing project. | reverse complement strand
ATCAATCCCGCGTCACAACCCAGATCGACAAAAGGCTGGCGGGCAGCAACATGCAGACCGTACTTGAAGGGCTGCGCACCGACATGCGCAAGGCTGCAGAGAACCTTGAGTTCGAAGAAGCCGCGCGTTTGCGCGATGAAGTGAAGCGGCTGGAAGCGGTTGATCTGGCGATAGCGGACGACCCGATGGCGCGGCAATACGCGGTTGATAAGGCTGTGGAGGGGGCAAAGAAAGCATCCGGGCGCAGCACGATGGGGCGCGGCGGCATGCATGGGGGCGTGAAGCGGAAAAGGGGGCGGTGATTTTGGAGATTTGACGTCGGAAACAACATTCAGCCTTAAAAACGGGTCGCCGGCACAAAAGGCACCAAGAATTCGACTCCGGCCGCTTCTCCAAGGTAAAAGAGTCACATCCCCTAGCTCTCCCAGAGCGACTTTAACCTTTTGTTAACCCTACCTCGCAATCCTTTCAGCAGGAGGTTGCATGAGGCTACTGTTCGTTGCATGTCTGATATTTTCGCTGGGCGCGGCACCTTTGGCGCATGCGGGCGCTTGGCTGCGTGAAAAAGGCACGGGGTTTGTCTCGCTCTCCTTCGGTGCCACGCAATTCTCTGAAACAACCAACGCGCTTTATGTCGAATATGGCCTAAGCGACAAAACCACCATCGGACTTGATGTCAGCGCCTTCACCAATGCGTTCAATGCCCGCAACGGTATTGGCAATCTCTTTATCCGTCGCAGGCTTGGACCAGCCGACAGGCCAAGCCGCTGGGCCTATGAGATTGGCGTTGGCGGAATATGGGGGAATGAGCGACAACTGCCCACGTTTAAAACAGGTGTATCATGGGGGCGGGGCTTTGATTTGGACGGCCACGCGGGCTGGATCAATCTTGACGGTGCCTTCATCTATGAGCCGCTGCAAGGTCAACATATCACGAAATTCGATGGTACATTAGGCATGGCATTCAACGACGTCCTCACCGGAATACTTGAAGTAAACATGTCCTATCAAAACAAAGACACCTACGGCGCGGTTGAACCTTCGCTTTTGATCCGGCCGAAAGGCAGCAAGTTCAACTTCAAAATCGGTACACAAATCCCGTGTGAAGAGCAGGAAAAAGCTGCGCTGAAATTGGGTATCTGGCGCAGCTTCTAACGCCAACTGCCCCGCCCCGTTTGGGGCAGGGCAGCATTCATCAGCGCTTGTCCATGCGCACCATCGCCTGAACCTTACCCTTAACCGCCGAAGGCCAAGTTATCTGAATTTGGTCCCTGTTTGGTCCCTTCGAGGTGTCAACATATGGCATATCGTATTGACGTACGTTGCTGGTGTTGCGAATGGCCCCCAGGGCAATCACACTGTCCACCGACGATGCCTCACCGCCAAACGGCAGTTGATCACCGGCATCAAGGGTCCATACATCCGCGACGGAACTCTGCGTGAATTCAACAGGTGCCGGATTGGACGGCTGGATCGTGACACCGAGATAGGAATTCGCAGTCATCGTGACGTTCTTGGCCCGTGACATATCCAGATCCGCAAAAGTGGTATCCACCCGGTCAACACGATCAATAAACCCGTTCAGACTGCGATAGCGGTTGCCGGTGATCGACACACCGTTGAGAAAATGCCCTGCCCCGTGCGGCTTGACAACAATGTAACTGAACCACGGAGCGACCTCGCCAGACAGGAACATATTGTCCGTAACACTAAGGGCGCTGAACGAAAAGCCGGAGGTGAATGCCGGGCTGGGGTCATGCTCGTTTGTCCATTCGATGAAACAGTTGTCGATGTAGTTGTTGGAAATGACCGTGCCGACGCTGGTGCTCGCCAAAATAATCCCGCCCGAGCGCACCCCGTTGTTAACCCCGTCCCCTTGGAAAAAGTGGTTGCCGGTAAAGATGTTATTCGATCCCCCCAGCAACCCGAAATGGCGGAACCGCGTGGCCCGGTTATTGCGAATTTTTGCATCATTGGAATTAACGTTGAACCCGATGCTTTTGCGTGCGGGCACATCAAGCGCGTCTTCCGCTGAGAGGAATTGGCACTGATCTATCATCACCCCCTGACAGCCTGTGCCAATTGAGGTGATTCCGCGGTCTGTTGGACGACTGATAAAGCTATCGCGCACCTGAAAGGTGATACCGCCACGCGCCAGCATGATGCCGCTGCACCGATCGTTGCACTGAAACTCGATGTCCGCCAGAATGAACTTGCTGAGCGCATTGAAGCCGCTGAAATCAATCAGGTATTTGAATTTGCGGAAGGTGAAGTTCTGCCGCCCTTCCGCATCATAAAGCGGTTTGTTCAGTGTGATTTCCTGCCGCGCCAGATCTTTGTTACGTACATAAACTTCGCGGCCAACACCTGTCCCCTGCACCAATGAACCGATGGGGATGCTGGCAACGTTTGTCACCGCCGTCAGGGTGCGTGAATCGCTCGGCGAATAGGTCGCCGCTGAACTGAAAACTTCGGTATTCCATGCCGCACTTGCAGCCGCCTCAAGCTGACCGTTGCGGATAACCCGTCGCGTGGCATAGGAATTGGTCCCCGGCACAGTCGACTGCATATCCAGAGGCCCGGTCACATTGACCTTGCGTCCGCCCATATCAAGCGTCTCATGATCGGCATTGTTCAAAAGCGCCTGAAACGCCTTTTTAAATGCGACCTCCTCGTCTTCGAACGCCTCGATATAGGTCGGCAGGTCAAAGTTCCGGCGCAACAACAATACCGCGTTATCCGGCATGCTCACCCGGCCCTCAAACTTGATCGCGGTATCAATGGTCACATCACTGGCCAGTCTGAAATTGCCTGCGGGCACAAACACGGTGCGCCCGTTTGCCGCCGCATTGGCCGCATCAAATGCGGCGCTGTTGTCCGTATTTCCGTTGCCAATTGCGCCGTAATCCGTGACATCAACCAAAGAAATCATATTGCGCAGAAAGACCGAAGTCACATCCTCGATCTGCACATCATCAACACGCACAATCCCGCCGTTTGGCCCCACCAGATCAATGCCGAAATGCCCGTAAACAGGTGCGGTGCCCCAAACCATGTCCACCCCACCACGGTTTCCGGTCCCGACAATCGCGCTAACTTCAACAACCTCACCGTAGTTTTGCAGCGTCGTGAACGCCGAAAATTCCTGCACCCCGTTCACATGTGCGCCGTTACCCGCTGCCGCATATCCGGCGATGCGAACCGACGGCAGATTGCCGCTGATCGCTTTCACTTTGGCGCTGATGCGCAGGTAACATCCCGGCAATATCGGTGTTTGGGCCATATAGCGCAGCTTTTGCGTATTCTGCGTTTTGAGCAGTTCCAGTGACCCGGAAAAATCCTGATCCGCAGCCACAAACAGCGCATTCGCCGCGTTTTCATAGGTGTCAGAACCGGGTGTGCCATCGCCGCTTGACCATACATCCAGACCATTCGCAAAAGGTGTTGGCATCAGCACCAAGCCGTCGGTAATTGCCTTGTTCATCAAAAATCCCTTTCTGCAAAACGCTTTGGCTACCTTGCCGTGGCGTCTTGTCGATTGCCCATGATCCCGACGGGTGCCGGCTCAAGGACAGGGAAATATCTTTTAGGTGTTAAGCAGCACTGAGGCCTGCGAACGCTCTGTTGCGCAACAGGTCACCCCGCTAACGCAAAGCCTGACGTCGAAACCGGGTCTATTTCGAAAGTTTAGTGAGGGCCTTTTAGGCCGTCGCTCCGGATGCCGGTAACAACTGTACCCCACCAATGCGCCAGCCCATCGCGGTCTGCTCCATCAGATAAAGCAGCAGATGCGTAAACCCCTTCGCATCCGTTATCTGCACCTTCTGCCACATAGTTCCCTCGTGTTCTTTCAACTCAAGATAACGCACTTCCGCCGGACGCCAGACCATCGGATATCCTGTGGTTACCATCCGCTGAAAATTCTGAGGGCTCTGGAACAACTGCTGCAACGTCGGCGTGGCGTAGGTAAAAGCCTGCTCAAAATCATCAACCTTGAACGCTTCAATCTGGCTGCTGATTGTTCCTTCAATTTCGACTTGCTGCGCCGCCGCACCAAAGGCCAAAAGGACGCTCAGAACCATCCCACCAATCATGGATTTCAACATTGTCTCTCTCCCTGCATGAACCTGACTTATCCTAAGCCACGGATCACACAGGGCAAGAGTTTCATGCCGCGAGGAGATTCCCGGCCAAAGCATCGTCAATCAACGCAACGGTTTCATCCACGCCATAAAGCGCAATAAACCCACCAAAGCGCGGCCCCTGTGACGCGCCCAACAACACTTCATAAAGCGCCGTGAACCAGTCGCGCAGCGGATCAAACCGTTCTTTACCAACCGCAAAAACCATTGTCTGCAAGGCTTCGGCATCAAGGCCCCCATCCCACACCTTCAGGTTCTCGCGCAATTCTTCCAATGCGTCACGTTCCAACTCGGACGGCGCGCGGAACACCTTCTGCGGCTTCACGAAATCGTTGTAATAGCGCACCGCATGACCGGCTGCGGCATCCATGCCCGGATTGTTTTCCGCTGACGCCTCAGGCGCATAACGCTGGATAAAGCCCCACAATTGCGACTTGTCCTCAGCCGATGAAACAGACGCAAGGTTCAGCAACATCGAAAACGGCACAACCATATCCGACACAGGCACATCGCCGCCGTGGATATGCCAAACCGGATTGTTCAGCCGCCCCTTGGCGTCCTGCGTGGCATAGGCCCGCAACTGTTGATGATACTCATCCACGGCCTTGGGGATCACATCAAAATGCATCCGTTTCGCCGTCTTGGGCTTGAGGAACATAAAATACGACAGGCTCTCGGTGCTGGCATAGGTCAGCCACTGATCAATCGAAATTCCGTTGCCCGAAGATTTCGAAATCTTCTGCCCACTCTCATCCAAAAACAGCTCATAGCTAAAGTGGTTGGGTTTCTTGCCTCCCAAAATTTCGCAAATCCGGTCATAAATCGCCGTATTGGTCGCATGTTCCTTGCCGTACATCTCAAAATCAACGTCCAGCGCCGCCCAGCGCGCACCAAAGTCCGGCTTCCACTGCAACTTCACATTGCCGCCGGTCACCGGAAGTGTCCACTCGCGGCCTTCTTCATCGTCAAACGTTACAGTGTGATTAACAGCGTCCACATTCTTCATCGGCACATAGAGCACCCGACCCGTCTCAGGATGGATCGGCAGGAAAATCGAATAGGTCTGCTGGCGCTCTTCACGCAGTGACTTCAGCATCACGGCCATTACCGCGTCATACCGCTCGCAGGCCAGTTTCAGAATCTCATCAAAATCCCCGGCCCGGTAAAACTCACGCGCAGAGTAAAACTCATACTCAAACCCGAATGTATCCAAAAACCGCCGCAACATTGCGTTATTGTGATGCCCAAAGCTCTCGAACTCACCAAACGGATCAGGCACGGAGGTCAGCGGTTTGTGCATATGTTCCGCCAACATCTCTTGCTGCGGCACATTGCCCGGTATCTTGCGCATCCCGTCCAGATCGTCGGAAAAACACACCATCTTCGTCGGGATGTCCGATATCTCCTCAAATGCCCGCTGGATCATCGTCGTGCGCAGCACCTCACCAAACGTCCCGATATGCGGCAGGCCCGAGGGGCCATAACCGGTCTCAAACAACACATACCCCTTCTCAGGCGGGGCTTTGGCGTAGCGTTTCAACACCGCGCGCGCTTCTTCAAAAGGCCACGCTTTGCTGGTCATTGCTGCTTCGCGCATCTCAGACATCTCTGTATTCCAATTCTTTGCCCATACCGCGCCCCATGCGCTTTGGCTCGCGTGTACCTATTGCTTCCCCAGGGTTGCGTCAATATTCTGCGCTGCAACATCACTTTTCAAAGGATACACCAATGACAGACGGCCCTTCACTTTCGCTCAGCGCTCAGGACAGCCTTGTTGCGCTGATGGTCGCGGTGTCCGCATCCGACGAAGATATCCGCACCGCAGAACTGGTTAAAATCCAATCCGCGGTAAATATGCTGCCGGTCTTTGCCGATTACGACAACGACCGCCTCACGATGATCAGCAAGACGGTGTTTGATTTATTTGAACAGGAAGACGGGCTTGACGCCCTGTTTGGCCTGATCCGAGAAGCATTGCCGGAGCGCCTTTTCGAAACGGCTTATGCACTTGCCTGTGATGTGGCCGCTGCGGATGGCACATTGGACGAAGCCGAACTGCGATTGCTTGAAGAAATCCGCTATGAATTGAATATTGACCGGCTGCATGCCGCTGCGATCGAACGCGGGGCACGCGCGCGGCACCTTATCTAAGTATCAACCCGCCCATAAAGCGCATCCCAGCGCTCTATCAGCCCCTGTTGCACGCGCTTGGCGCGCCGGTTCCACGTCCGCCCACCAGCGGGACCTTCGCGTTCTTCGCGGCTGATCCCTGCGCGCGCCTTGGCATCTGCGGCGAAGATTGCAAACGCCATCTCACGGCCATCTTCAGCCGTGATATACCCTGCAAGGGTTGATACGAAGTTAAGCGTTCCGGTCTTGGCATCCACTGATATCGTCTGATCCTTGATCCGATTTCCCTTTGCATCCCGAAAGCCAAAGCTCTTCAGGATCGCGCGGAAATCCTTGTCTCGAACCGCCAACAGTGCGCGGGCCATATCAAGGGCAGTCAGCGTTGACTCGTCGCCCAACCCGGAATGATCCACCAACTTGGGGGCGTTCATCCCCAACGCCGAAACCGCCCAACGATTCATTTCTGCCGCAGAAACGCGCAGGTCGTTCACCCTGCCCATTCGCTTTTGCGTTGCCGCCAGCCCCACCATTTCCGCCGTAAGGTTTGTTGAATACCGGAGCATATCTCGCAGAACAACGCGCAGTTCGGCGCTTTCGTGCCGCACAACCACCTCATGCGCAGGCAGCGTGTCAATCACGTCCGGTTTGCCCAATCTGATCCCATGCGACCCCGCCAAGGTTGCAAAAACCTCGCCTGCATATAGAGCCGGCTTGCGCACCGGCAGCCACCGGGCGCCACCTCCGCGCAAGGCCCCGCGCGCTACGGTCCAACGGTCCCGCCCGACCTGATCGCGGTAGGTATAAACCGGGGTTGCGCGATCTTCGATCCGCATTGTCGCAAAGGTAACATCGGGGCGATACTTCTCTGATCGACCGTCCATCGTAACGGTGTATTTCCCGCTTGCCCGCTTCCATTCAAAATGGACCCGATTGTAATTCAGCGCGATCCCCGTGACTGCCGGATTGTACCCTACATGATCCGGTTGTGCGGGATCAATTTGGCGTAAAACGGGCAGCGCGCCTTCATAGACTTTCAGTCCACCTTTGACCCCATGCACCCCCGCCGCCTTTAGCTGGGCAGCCATGTCCGCCAAAGTGTCGGTATCCAACGTCGGATCGCCGCCGCCAATCAGCAAAAGATCGCCCAGAACCTCACCGTCCTTGATCCCGCCAGTCGCAGCAATCTGTGTCTCAAACCTATGATCTGCCCCTAAAGCCTCCAACGCGTAAAGCGCCGTCACCGCCTTGGTGACGCTAGCAGGCGGCGTCCCCTCGCGTTCGTTCGCACACTCAAGCCACTTCCCCGTCTTCACATCCACCAAAGCAAAGGCGACCTGCCCCGATAGTTTCTGTCCTGCAATAATCTGCTCAACGTCCGGTACGGCATTCTTGAAAAAATCCGTCGCACGCAGAACCGGACGCAATGACACCTCGGGTGGAGCCGCCAAAGCTGCTTGGCCCGCCAGCCCGAAAGCCGCAACAGACCCCAAAAAACCTCGACGAGAAAATCCGTTTTTCATAAGCCGAGTTAAACCCCACAGAAATGTTTTCCACAAGCGTCAGATATTCACATTTTCACGTCCTGACCCGCATGTTAAGCGCCCCTCATGCAACGCGCCCTCCTCATCATGTTTGTCGCCATGTCGCTGATCCCTGCGGGGGACAGCGCGGGCAAGTTGATGACGTCCACCATAGGCGTGGCCCCCGTCTTTGTCGCATGGTCGCGCTTTGCGCTTGGCGCCCTCATGGTGTTGCCATTCCTGTCGCACGGCACCTTCAAGCTTTTGCGGGACTGGCGTGTCTGGGTGCGTGCCGCGGTGCTTGCTTGTGGCATCACCTCGATCCAGACCGCTTTGCAAACCGCAGATGTGGCCACCGTCTTTGCCGCCTTTTTCATTGGCCCGATGTTTTCCTATGTCCTCGCCACCCTGTTCCTGCGCGAGCCTGTCACACTTCTGCGCTCGATCCTCATCATCGCCGGTTTCGGCGGTGTTCTGATCGTCGTGCGCCCCGGCATCGGCGGTGATCCCGGCGTCCTTTGGGCCGTCTTGGCGGGCCTGTCCTACGGCGTGTTCCTTACCATGTCGCGCTGGCTATCTGGTATCGGCACCCCCATCGCGCTGACCTTCACACAGCTTTTCATCAGCGCGCTGCTCCTGCTTCCCTTCGGAGTTGCCCACCTGCCAACGCTCACGCCCGCAATCGCAGCCCTCACAGTGACATCTGCACTCTGTTCCATGCTGGGCAACCTGTTGCTCCTCTATGCCTACCGCATCGCACCGGCGACCAAGCTTGCGCCTTTGGTCTACTTCCAACTGATTGCAGCCGTCGCGTTGGGCTGGAGCATCTTTGGCGACCTTCCCGATGCGTATACCTGGGCAGGTCTTGCCATTATCTTAAGCACCGGGCTCGTCTCAACCCGACTGCGCTGACCAATCACCACGCGCCCTGATCTCGGTTGAGGAGGTATCGTTCATCGGTACGTTTACAAAACACCATGCCGGTGCTGTGGCCCGCCCCAACAATTGCCCATACCGCCCCGGTATCCGGTAAGGCGCATAAAGCCCTGCCGCCCTGCTCATCCGTGCCGATATCCGTTGTCCGGGCCGTGCCAGCACGCCAATCGGAACGCTTTCCATGATCCCGCGCCAATCCTGCCAGCGATGGAACTGCGCCATATTGTCCGCACCCATCAGCCAGACAAACCGCACTTGCGGATAAAGCGCGCGCAGCTTGGCCAAGGTCTGCGCGGTGAAGCGCGTGCCCAGTTGCGCCTCGATGTCTGTCACTTCAACACGCGGATGCTGCATCAACTCACGCGCCCGTGTCATACGGGTCACAAGCGGCGCAGGCCCGCGCGCTTTCAACGGATTACCGGGGCTGACCAGCCACCACACGCGATCCAGGCCAAACCGCTTGAGCGCCTCGCGGGTGATATGCGCGTGGCCTTCATGTGCGGGGTCAAACGACCCGCCCAAAAGGCCAATCACCTGACCGGCGGACGCATATGGAAATTGATGACGCAAAGAAAACGGCCCCCGAATTGCTTCAGGGGCCGAAAGAAGGGGCATCAACGCCCTTTGTCAATCAAAGTTAGTGGGTATGCTTGACGATCTCACCTGATTTCAGCCGCGCGAAATAGCTGTTCATCTCGCGTTTGACGATTGGCATCAGGAAATACAGTGCCGTGATGTTTACCACAGCCATGGCAAAGATCATCGCATCCGAGAAGTCGATAACCGCGCCAAGCTGTGCTGCCGCACCCACAATGATGAAGAAACAGAAGATCAGCTTGAACACCAGTTCAGTCGTCTTGCCCTCACCAAACAGGTAGGTCCACGCCTTCAGCCCGTAGTAGGACCATGAGATCATGGTGGAGAAAGCGAACAGGATCACCGCAATCGCCAGCACATACGGGAACCAGCTAAATCCGGTCGCAAATGCCGCTGACGTCAATGCAACGCCGGAAGAACCATCCGCCGTCTTGATCGCCGTACCTGCTTCATTGAGCAAATAGTTGCCCGTTGCAGGATCAACAACCAACACACCGGAGATGGTGATGACTAAAGCCGTCATTGTACAAATCACAACCGTATCGATGAACGGCTCCAACAAGGACACAACGCCTTCTGTAATCGGCTCTTTGGTCTTCACCGCAGAGTGCGCGATTGCAGCTGAACCAACGCCCGCTTCATTCGAGAACGCAGCCCGTTTGAAGCCCTGGATCAACGCGCCGACAAAACCGCCCGCAACACCAAGACCCGTAAAGGCGCCGGCAAAAATCTGACCAAAGGCCCAACCGATCTGATCGAAATTCACGATCAGGATCACCAGCGACGCAAGCACATAAAGGACACCCATGAACGGGACAACTTTTTCAGTTACACTCGCGATGGACTTGATTCCGCCGACAATCACCAAGAACACGACAACAGCAAAGATACTGCCCGTGATTAGACCAGAAAAATCACCCGTGATCTGAGTGATCTGCGCATGCGCCTGATTGGCCTGGAACATGTTCCCGCCGCCCAATGCACCACCAATGGTAAAGATCGCGAATATTACGGCCAGCACTCTGCCACCCGGAAGACCGCGTTCCTTAAAACCCTTGGTCATATAATACATCGGACCACCGGAAACCGTGCCATCGGCATATTCGTTCCGGTATTTCACGCCCAGCGTACATTCGGTGAACTTGGATGCCATGCCCAGAAGGCCCGCAAGGACCATCCAGAACGTAGCACCCGGCCCGCCAATACCAACAGCCACCGCAACACCGGCGATGTTACCCAGACCCACAGTGCCCGAAAGTGCCGTGGTCAGAGCCTGAAAGTGGCTGACCTCACCCGCGTCGTTCGGATCGGAATAATCGCCTTTAACCAAGGAGATCGCATGCCCAAATGCCTTGAACTGGATAAACCCAAAATAGATCGTAAAGACCGATGCGGCCACAACCAACCACAGCACGATCCACGGGAAATTCGTCCCCGGCAGGCTCATAAAGATCAGGTTCACAAACCAACCGGTTGCTCCTGCAAAGATGTCATTGACCCGCTGGTCAAAACTGACAGCCTCTTGTGCGGCGGCCAGCGTCGGCAGGCTTAGCGCTGCTGCTGCCAATCCAGCTCCAAAGAGCTGGCCTGTTCCAAAAAATCGCTTCATTTCAATTCCCCCAAATTCACGGAATGATCGTCAAAGGCACGCTGGCAGATGCTGCCAAACGACCGGTAACGCCACCAAATACACGCTCTTTCAATCCGCGCGCACCCACCCGGCCCACAACGATCTGAACAGCGTTATGTTCCTTGGCCGTTGCGTCCAGAATATCGGCCGCATCGCCATGCTTTACGATCCCGATGACGTCAAAACCTTCGCCTTTGGTCTTGTTTACGGCCGGATCCAGCACCCGTTCATGCGCCAGCTTCAACTCTTCTTCGCGGCGGATATGACGCTGCTCGTTCTCTTCGGGGGTCTGAAAGCTGAACGGCGACCATTCGATCACATAGCAGATCGCAATTGTGCAATTCCCGTTCGCTTTGGCCTGATCCTTGGCAAAAGCCAGCGCACGCGCCCCAGCCTCCGACCCGTCCAGACCCACGACAATAGTGGTTTTTGACATGAATATTTTTCCCTGTTGTCCCACTGCACTCACCTTATCTGCACTTGCAGACTGGGTGCAGCCCATTTCCCCTGCGCAAGGTTCACGTTTGCTCCGCTTCGCAGGTTACTCAAAGCCTAACATTTCCGTGAACGCAATAAAGACTAAAATATGCAAATTCAGAAGGCCAATTGCCTGAAGTTTCGTAAATTCATAGTCCATATGCGCGAAAGTTTTCAAAGTAACAGTTCCCGCCAGAAGGGTGACGGGGTATCAACTCAATGATATGGTGCTCCATTACTTGCGTACATCACCACCGGTGTCTGTGCGTTTCATGACCGCGTTGATCTTACCTCATACCCGCGATATTGCGTCACTCGACTTCATTTGACCAGACTGGAATTTTCTCATGGCTGCCTATCAATTCGTGTACCATATGTCCGGCGTTTCCAAGGCTTATCCCGGTGGCAAGAAACTCTTCGAAAACATCCACCTGAACTTCCTGCCCGGCGTGAAGATCGGTGTTGTCGGCGTAAACGGTGCCGGTAAATCGACGCTGCTGAAAATCATGGCCGGTCTCGACAAGGATTTCACCGGCGAGGCGTGGTCCGCAGAAGGTGCCAAAGTCGGTTACTTGCCGCAGGAGCCGAAACTGGACGAGACCCTGAGCGTACGTGAAAACGTCATGTTGGGCGTGGCTGACAAAAAGGCGATCCTTGATCGCTACAACGAACTCGCCATGAACTACTCGGACGAAACCGCCGACGAGATGGCCGCGTTGCAAGACGACATCGACGCGCAGAACCTCTGGGATTTGGACAGCCAGATCGACGTCTCGATGGAGGCCCTGCGCTGTCCCGCCGACGATGCCAAAATCGCCGATCTATCCGGTGGTGAAGCCCGCCGCGTCGCCCTGTGCAAACTGCTGCTCGAAGCGCCTGACATGCTTTTGCTCGACGAGCCAACCAACCACCTCGACGCCGAAACAATCGCATGGCTGCAACAGCACCTGATGGCCTACAAAGGCACGATCCTGATCGTCACCCACGACCGCTATTTCCTTGACGACATCACCAGCTGGATTCTCGAACTCGACCGCGGCCGCGGCATCCCGAACGAGGGCAATTATTCCGACTGGTTGGAACAAAAGGCCAAACGCCTGTCCCAAGAAGCCCGCGAAGACAAATCCAAACAGCAAACACTGGAACGCGAACTTGAATGGATGCGTCAGGGGGCCAAGGCCCGTCAGGCCAAATCAAAGGCCCGGATTAAATCCTACAACGAAATGGCCGAGGTGTCAGAGCGCGAAAAACTATCCCGCGCCCAGATCGTCATTCCCAACGGTCCGCGCCTTGGCAACAAGGTGATCGAGGTGAACGGCCTCAAGAAACACATGGGCGACAAGCTGTTGATCGAAAACCTCAGCTTTGATTTGCCCCCCGGCGGCATCGTCGGCGTGATCGGCCCCAACGGTGCCGGTAAATCGACCCTGTTCAAGATGCTGACGGGTCATGAAAAGCCCGACGCAGGCACTATCGAATACGGCGATACCGTCGATCTGTCCTACGTCGACCAGTCCCGCGATGACCTCAAACCCGACGACACCGTCTGGCAAGCCATCACCGGCGGCGCGGAAATCATCCAACTTGGCGACGCCGAGGTTAACTCCCGCGCCTATTGCTCATCGTTTAACTTCAAAGGCGGCGATCAGCAGAAAAAAGTCGGCCAACTTTCGGGGGGCGAACGCAACCGCGTCCACATGGCGCGATTGTTGAAAGACGGCGGTAACGTCCTGCTGCTCGATGAACCAACCAACGACCTGGATATCGAAACCCTGCGCGCGCTGGAAAACGCCCTGCTGGAGTTCCCGGGCTGCGCGATGGTTATCTCGCACGACCGCTGGTTCCTTGACCGTATTGCCACCCACATTCTGGATTACCAGGATGAAGGTAAGGTGGAGTTCTTCGAAGGTAACTTTACCGAGTACGAAGAGTACAAGAAACGCACTCTCGGCGCCGACGCGCTGGAGCCCAAGCGAATCAAGTACAAACGTATCTCAAAATAAAATGCAAAAAGGCAACGCAAGTTGCCTTTTTTAATGTTTGCTCCCTCTCCCACCGGGAGAGGGCCGGGGTGA
>RCMY010003663.1_pt1 | contig 13509 bp, 10 predicted proteins | sample 2041341 | NCBI WGS metagenome assembly RCMY01 (sample SAMN09708234, study PRJNA481090) | Marine sediment metagenome, whole genome shotgun sequencing project. | reverse complement strand
CCAAGGGTGCCGAGCATGCACGCTTTAACCGGACCTATCGCGGCCTGCCGGTCATCGGTGGCGACTTCGTGCTGCATTCGCGCAATGGCAAGGTCACCGGTGTAACCCAGACGCTCAACACCGCCGCACGCCCGAGAGTGATTCCCAAGCTCAGCGGCCAGCAGGCGATCGTAGAAGCGGGTACACGCTTTGGCCTTGGTTACAGCGGTACGCCAACCTCCCGCCTTGTAATCTATGCTCGGGGCGGCAGTACGCCGGTCCTGGCGCACGAAGTCATCCTGTCTGGTGTCCGTGCCGACCAGACCCCGACCGAGATGCATTACTTCGTCGATGCGCGCACCGGCAAGGTCCTGGGCCAGTGGGATGCGATCCAGACTGCCGGCAGGCGCCGTGGTCCGGGCCGTCCGGGTGGTGGCGGTAATGGCGGCGGTAGTTGCACCCCGGAAATCGGAACCGGTCACAGCCTGACAGAAGGCAATGTCACGCTGGATACCATCAAGTGCGGCGACTTCTACCAGCTCAAGGACATGACCCGCGGCGGTGGTAGCACCAACAACATGGGTAGCCGCAAGGTCGGCAATGGCTCGGTCTTCGTCGACGCCGACAACAGCTGGGGCAACAACGGCCTCAACGACTCAGCGACGGTCGCCGCGGATGCTCATTACGGCGTGTCCGAGACCTGGGACTACTACCTCAACATCCACAATCGCCAAGGTATCGACGGCAATGGCACCGGTGCGCTGAGTCGCGTGCATTACGGTCGCAATTACGGCAACGCCTTCTGGAACGACAACTGCTACTGCATGACCTTCGGTGATGGCGACAACGGTGTCAGCATCTTCCCGCTGGTTGCGCTGGACGTTGCCGGCCACGAGATGACCCACGGTGTCACCAGCCAGACCGCTGGCCTGAATTACGCGGATGAGTCTGGCGGCTTGAATGAAGCCACCTCCGACATGATGGGCACCATGGTCGAGTTTTATGCCAACAACCCCAACGACCCGGCCGATTACGTGGTCGGTGAGAAGCTGTTCCCCAACAATGCCGACATGTCCAAGGCGATCCGCTGGATGTTCAAGCCGAGCCTGGATGGACAGTCACCGGACTGCTACGCCCCGGGCCTGGGTGACCTCGACGTGCATTACAGCTCGGGCGTGGCCAACCACTTCTACTACCTGTTGGCCGAGGGTGCAGTGGTGCCGGCCGGATTTGGTGCTGGTACCTGGGCCAACCTTGCGACCAGCGACATGGTCTGCGATAGCAGCATCGGGCTTACCGGTATCGGCCGCGCCAAGGCCGAGCAGATCTGGTACGTCGCGTTGACGGAATACATGACCAGCGGCACCAATTATGCCGATGCACGTGAGGCGACGCTCAATGCCGCGGCCGACCTGTACGGTCCGGGGGCCGAAGTCAACGCAGTCAATGCCGCCTGGGATGCTGTCAGCGTTCCTGCGGCACCGCCGCCGGCACTGCGCCGCCGCTGATCCGGTCCAAGCTACGCATGCAAGACACAAGCGCCCCGAAAGGGGCGCTTTTTTTATGGTACCCAGCCGATGCCGACCGGAGGGAGCCTGCATCGTGGCGATGCCTGCGTCGTGAGCATGACGACGTGCACTGTGTCGATTAAGATCGGTGACAGCCTAAGTTGGGAATCATGGAATAAAGACACGGATCGCGATTGCATTTTGGCTACTGTCCCTGTCGCTGCTGGTACTGTCGATGCCTGCCTTGGCGGGTGGGCCGGGCCTGGGGCCGGACGGCTTGATGACCATGCGCGTGGATGGCGACATCACGATTGATGCGCAGGGGCAGGTCACGCAATACAAGGTCACCACGCCGGTAACGCCCACGATCGAGAAGGCGTTGGATGCTGCAGTACGCGACTGGAAATTCCACACAGTCGAGGTCGACGGGCAGCCGACCAACGCCCGCAGCATCATGCGAGTCACCCTGGCAGCTCGTCAGGCGAGCAGCGGCTATGCGATCTCCGTCGACAATGTGACCTTCCGTGGTGTCCCGGAAGACGAGCCACTCAGGCCTGGGGAAGTCCGGGGAAAAGAAGGGATGACTGTCGGCCAGGATGCCGTGATCTCGCCGAAGTCGAGGGAAGCACCAAAGTATCCCCTTGCCGAAATGCGCGCCGGCATCGAGGGCGCGGTACTGGTCTATGTCAAGCTGAGTCCGGATGGTCGGGCTGACCAGGTCGTCGCGGTGCAGTCCACGCTTTACAACATCCGTGGCAGTGCCGGCAAGCTGCATACGATGAGAAAGAGACTTGAGGACAGCGCCGTGTCCGCCATCAAGCACTGGCGTTTCGATGTCAGGTTGAATGGCAAGAGCCCGACCGCCGCAAACCTGACCACAACAGTGTCTGTGGCCTATTTGAGCGCAAGCGGCTCCGAGGCTTCCGAGGCGCTCGGACAGTGGCGGGTAGAGAAGCGCAGCGCGTGGACGGCCGCACCCTGGCTGGCCGATCAACGCGCGGCCCAGCAGATCAAGGTTTCCGACGTGGACGCCGGCGAAGTGATGCAGGTGGCCAGCGCATTCCAGCCACCAGAGGGTGTCATCGGTAAGGCGCTGTAGCCGTCGAGGACGCTGATGGCGGTATGATTTCGCCAGAAGCCGGTACCGCTGGAACTTCTGCAACCTCAAGGGGATGAACATGAAGATGGCATGTCTCGCGATTGCGCTGCTGGCCAGCTTCAATGCGGTCGCGGCGGAGCCCGTGTCGTTTCCTGCCAAGGCCAAGGTCAGTGTCGACGCCAACGGCAAGCTGGTCGCCGTCGATGTGTTGACCGAATTGCCGCCGCCAGTCGAGGCTTTCATCAAGAAGCAGATTGCTTCGTGGACGTTCAGTCCACCGAAGCGAGGTGACGTGACGGGCGCTGGGGTGACCTACGTGTACATGAATGCGTGTGCGTTGCCGATTGATGGCGACGACTATCGGCTTGCGCTGGACTTCAAGGGAAACGGTCCCAGCATGACTCGTCTTCGGGGAATCTCCTATCCTCGCCGCGACGAGCGCACTGGACGCAAGGCCATCGTCTTGGCACATGTGATCGTCGAACCAGACGGCCATGCCACCGTGGAAAGCCTTGAATATCTCAGTGGCCGCAACCAGGGTCCGCAGAGTTTCGATGCGGCCGTGCGGGACTGGATTGCAACCCTGCAATTTGCGCCGGAATGGCTTGGCGACCGGCCGGTAGCCACGCAGGCCGAAATTCGGGTGAATTTCGGCGGTCCTGACCGGAAACAAGCCTTGTTGGAAGCCAGCAAGATCCCCGAATCGAGAGAGTGCCGTCTGGCGGCATCGGGCGAAAGCGAAATAGATCAGGTGGCGGTGGACTCGCCGATCCACATCAAGCCATCCGGGTGATGCCACCACTTTCTAAAAAAAAGCCCCGCAGAGCGGGGCTTTTCGTCACCGGTGGTACTGTCGGTCGACGGGTTTCAGCGCTTCATCGAAGCAAAGAACTCATCATTCGACTTGGTCGACTTCATCTTGTCGAGCATGAACTCCATCGCCGAGATCTCGTCCATCGGGTGCAGCAGCTTGCGCAGGATCCAGATCTTCTGCAGCAGCTCGGGCTCGATCAACAGGTCCTCGCGGCGGGTACCGGAGCGGTTGATGTCGATCGCCGGGTACACGCGCTTCTCGGTGATGCGGCGGCTGAGCAGGACTTCGGAGTTGCCGGTGCCCTTGAACTCTTCGTAGATCACCTCGTCCATCTTGCTGCCGGTGTCGACCAGCGCGGTGGCGATGATGGTCAGGCTGCCGCCTTCCTCGACGTTGCGTGCGGCACCGAAGAAACGTTTCGGGCGATGCAGCGCGTTGGCATCGACACCACCGGACAACACCTTGCCCGACGACGGCACGACCATGTTGTAGGCGCGGGCCAGGCGGGTGATGGAGTCCAACAGGATGACCACGTCACGCTTGTGCTCGACCAGGCGCTTGGCGCGCTCGATCACCATTTCGGCGACCTGCACGTGGCGGCCGGCCGGCTCGTCGAACGTGGAGCTGATCACCTCGCCGCGCACGGTGCGCTGCATGTCGGTGACTTCCTCGGGACGCTCGTCGATCAGCAACACGATCAGGTGCGCGTCGGGATGGTTGGTTGAGATCGCAGTCGCTATTTGCTGCATCATCATCGTCTTGCCGGCTTTTGGCGGCGACACGATCAGGGCGCGCTGGCCCATGCCTTGCGGCGCCATCAGGTCCAGGATGCGGCCGGTGATGTCCTCGGTGCTGCCGTCGCCACGCTCGAGCCTGAACCGGCGGCGCGGGAACAACGGCGTGAGGTTCTCGAACAGGGCCTTGTTCTTGGACGCTTCCGGCGGCTCGCCGTTGATGGTGTCGACCACCGACAGCGCGAAGTAGCGCTCGCCGTCCTTGGGCCAACGGATGCGGCCGGCCAGGTGGTCGCCGGTGCGCAGGTTGAAGCGGCGGATCTGGCTGGGCGAGATGTAGGTGTCGTCGGGGCCGGCCAGGTAGCTGGCCTCGGCCGCGCGCAGGAAGCCGAAGCCGTCGGGCAGGATTTCCAGCACGCCATCGGCGGCGACGCCTTCGCCGTGACGGGTCAGGACCTTGAGCAGGTGGAAGATGATGTCCTGCTTGCGGGCGCGGGCAACGGTATCGGAAATACCGAGTTGCTCGGCGATGTCGAGCAGTTTCTGCGCCGGCATCCGCTTGAGGTCGCCCAGCGAGTACTGCGGGAAGCCCTCGGGGATGTTGGCCGGCGGCGCGCGATTCTGGTCGTTGCCGTTGCTGTTGTCGTCGCGCGGAAGGCCGTCCTCGCGGGGGCGATCGCGGTTGCTGCGGTCGCGGCGGTTGCGGTGGCGCTTCTGGTTGCGGTTATTGTCGCGCTGCTGGTCGCGCGATTCGCGTTGTTCGTTGTTGTTGCCTTGATTGCTGCTGTTGTTGTCCTTGCCGCCGTCGTTGGACGCTGCCGTCGGCGCGTCGCTGGCGGGCTTGTCCACGGGCTTGGGCGCAGGTGGCGGTGTGGGTTTCTCGGGAGCTGCTGCCGCAGGCGCCGCGGTTTTAGGCGCAGCAGGTGCAGGTGCGGAGGATGCAGGTGCGGAGCCTGCTGCAGCTACGGGCGCGGCGGCAGCGTCCTTTTTAGCGGCACTTTTGGTGGCACGTGGCTTGCGCACGCGCTTCTCGGCGGTGTCGCCGGGGTCGGAAGTCTGGTCTGACAAGTGGGATTCCTCGCTAGCTGCGAGCGCCCGCGGAGCGCGGGCGGGATGGGGAAAGAGGGGTCTTGTTCCGGGTCTTGCGGAAGGTGCGGCGGGCCTGATCACTTAAACAACAGGCAAACAACACGCCGGACAGGGATGAAACTAGCATTGAAGGAGCGCCGCGGCAAGCAGGGCCGGTGCAAGGGCTGGTAATGCGATCGACCGTGGGGCGGTCTGGGAGCTGTTTTGCGGGGGCGCTTTTTGGGAGCGGGGCTTTGCGGGAGCGGGGCTCACGGGAGCAGTGACTGCTCCCGCAAGGTCGCAGGTCGTAGGCGCGGTCAGAGCGCCTTGTCGATCATCTGCCCCAGCTGCGCCTTGCCCACGGCGCCGATCTGGGTGGCTTCGACCTGGCCGTTCTTGAACAGCAGCAGCATCGGGATCGAGCGCACGTGGTACTTCATCGCCACCGCGCGATTCTGGTCGATGTCGACCTTGACCACCTTGGCGCGGCCGGCATAGGTCTCGGCCAGCTCGTCCAGGGCCGGGGCGATCATCTTGCAGGGGCCGCACCACTGCGCCCAGAAATCGACCAGCACCGGCTCTTCTGACTGCAGCACGTGCTGGTCGAAGTCGGCGTCGGTGACGTGGATGACGTTGTCGCTCATGGAGAACTCCTGGTTGGGTCGCCGGTCGGGCGCTGGCGGTCTGGGTTGAGCTTGGACGCCTTGCGGGCGAATGGTTTGCAGCCTTTGGGTGGCTAATGGGCGGATGCCGACGATAGCCACTGGCGATGCTGTTAAACTGGGGCGTTACGCGGTGGTTTCAAGTGCGCCAAGTGGCCATTCCATGGCCTGGCACCAGCTGTCGCGCGATCCAAGTCTCTAGAGGGCAGTCTGCTTCGCCGACGCCTTTCACGCAAGCGCCGGCCCATGCATACGCCAGCTCCAGGCAGATGCCACGGCCGCGCCTCCCACGGAATCCTTCCAGACGCATGAGCGACAAGCCCCTTACCGATATCCCCTTCTCTTCCTTCGATCTGCACCCGACCTTGTTGTCCGGGTTGGAGGCCGCAGGTTTCTCACGTTGCACCCCGATCCAGGCGTTGACCCTGCCGATCGCGTTACCCGGTGGTGATGTCGCTGGCCAGGCGCAGACCGGCACCGGCAAGACGCTGGCGTTCCTGATCGCGGTCATCAACCGTTTGCTGACCAAACCGGCGCTGGCCGAGCGCAACCCGGAGGATCCGCGCGCGCTGATCCTGGCGCCGACCCGCGAGCTGGCGATCCAGATCCACAAGGACGCGGTCAAGTTTGGCAGCGACCTGGGCCTGCGCTTTGCGCTGGTCTATGGCGGCGTCGACTACGACAAGCAGCGCGAAATGCTGCAGCAGGGCGTCGACGTGATCATCGCCACCCCGGGGCGGCTGATTGATTACGTCAAACAGAACAAGGTCGTCTCGATGCACGCTTGCGAGGTCTGCGTGCTGGACGAGGCCGACCGCATGTTCGACCTGGGCTTCATCAAGGACATCCGTTTCCTGCTGCGGCGCATGCCGATCCGGACCGAACGCCAGACGCTGCTGTTCTCCGCGACGCTGTCACACCGCGTGCTCGAGCTCGCCTATGAGCACATGAACGAGCCCGAGAAGGTCGTCGTCGAATCCGAGTTCATCACCAATTCGACCGTCCGGCAGGTGATGTATTTCCCGGCCGACGACGAAAAGATCAAGCTGCTGCTGGGCCTGTTGTCGCGCCGCGAGGGTGCGCGCACGATGGTGTTCGTCAACACCAAGGCGTTCGTCGAGCGCGTGGCGCGCACGCTGGAGCGCGCCGGCTACCGGGTCGGCGTGTTGAGCGGCGACGTGCCGCAAAAGAAGCGCGAGGCGCTGCTGAAGAAATTCCAGGGCGGCCAACTGGAACTGCTGGTCGCCACCGATGTCGCCGCCCGCGGCCTGCATATCGATGGCGTCTCGCACGTGTTCAATTACGACTTGCCGTTTGATGCCGAGGACTACGTGCACCGTATCGGCCGCACGGCCCGGCTGGGCGCCGAAGGCGACGCGATCAGCTTTGCCTGCGAGCGTTACGCGCAAAGCCTGCCCGAGATCGAGGCCTATATCGAGCAGAAGATCCCGGTCGAGCAGGTCACCGAAGAGCTGATGACCGCGCTGCCGCGCAAGCCGCGCGAAGGCGTTGAGGTCACCGCCCAGGAAGGTGAAAGCATCGGCGAGATCTTCAAGGACGCACGCGAGCAGCGTGCGGCCGAAGAGCAGCGTCGTGGCGGTGGTCGTGGGCCGGGCGGCGGTGGACGCAGCGGCCCGCGTAGTGGCAGCGGCGCGGGTGGCGAAGGCCGTCCTGCACGCGGCCCGCGCAAGCCACGCAACCCGGATGCCAAGCCCGTGGTGGCTGCCGCAGGAGATAACCAGAAACCAGATGTCGCACACGCCCAGGACAAGCCCGAGGCAGCGCATGCCCAAGCAACCCCGGCCGATGGCGAGCACAAGCCACGCAAGCGCCGGCGTCGGCGTGGCGGCAAGCGGATCGAAGGCGCACCCGGTGAATCGCAGTCTTCGGACACCGCGTCCGGGTCGACCGAGGCCGCGTCTGGGCCAGCCGCATCAAGGGCAGCCAAACCAAGAACCGCTAACCCGCAGGCCCGCAAGCCAAAATCTTCGGGGTCTCGTGGCGCCAATGCGGCTGGTGGCAATGCCGGTGGCGGCAAGACCGACGCCGGCGGCAACCAGGACTCCTCGCTGCTGACGCGACTGGGCCGCGGCCTGCGCAAGCTGGTCACGCGCGGGCCGCGCTCGCAGCATTGATGGCTGTCAGTTGCCTGCACCTTTGAAGCCCGTCATTCCCGCGTAGGCGGAAATCCAAGGACGTGGTTTTTAGAGGGCATCAAGTCCATGGATGGTCAGGCATGCGTCTGCCAAAAGACCTCGCCTGTGCAGGGATGACGGGTGTGGCGTTCGGCGGGATGACGGCTGCGCGCGGCTTTTGCCGGAAAGACGAATGTCTGTGGGGAAGCTGCCAGAAGATCCTTCGCACGCGTGTCTGCCCTTGACTCGGGCTGACAAGGCAACGATAGCTGGGATGACAGCCATAAGGATGCCTGCGGCGGGGCCTGCTCGCGACCAACGGACCAGATGCCCGTTTTGAACGCCCGGCTGGCCGTCGTCGCCCGCTCGCGCGATACTGCGGGCTTCCTCGCACAGGCATCCTGCCCGCCATGTCGGTCCTGCGTTTCGACAATGTCAGCAAGCAATACACCGGCGGCCACGTCGCGTTGAGTGACGTCAGTTTCGAGGTGCAGCCGGGCGAAATGCTGTTCGTGACCGGGCACTCGGGCGCGGGTAAGAGCACGCTGCTTAAACTGATCCACCTGGCCGAACGCCCCAGCCGTGGCGCGGTGCTGTTTGCCGAGAAAAACCTGGCCCGCGTGCGCCGTGGACGCGTGCCGCTGCATCGGCGCGAAGTCGGCGTGGTGTTCCAGGACCATCGCCTGCTCACCGATCGTAGCGTCTTCGATAACATCGCCCTGCCGCTGATCCTGCGCGGCATGCGACGAGGCGAGATTGGCAAGCGCGTGCGCAGCATCCTCGACCAGGTCGGCTTGGGCGCACGCGAGCGCGCGCTGCCCACGCAACTGTCGGCCGGCGAGCAGCAACGCATCGGCATTGCCCGCGCGATCGTCGCCGAGCCACGGTTGTTGGTGGCCGACGAGCCCACCGGCAACCTCGACCCGGCGTTGTCGGCCGAGATCATGGCGCTGTTCTCATCGCTGCCCGAACGCGGCACCAGCGTGATGATCGCCAGCCACGACCTGGGCCTGGTCAAACGCATGAAGCGACGCGTGCTGGTGCTCGACCACGGCCAGCTGGTCGACGACATCTCGCCGGAGGACCTGGCCGATGAGTGAAGTCGCCGACAACCGTCCTGGCGCGCGGGCGGCTTCCCGGCCGTCTTCGCGACCGCCTTCGAGGCTTGGCACCTGGTTGGACCACCATCTTTACAGCTTCGTCGCCAGCCTCGGCCGCGTGCTGCGCAGGCCATGGGCGACGGTGCTCACCGTGGGCGTGATGGCAGTGGCGCTGGCGTTGCCATTGGGCCTGTGGCTGGTGCTGGGCAACGTCTCGCGTTTCACAGGCGACGTGCAGGCCTCGCGCGAGATCAGTGTGTTCTTGAAACCGGCGATCGACGGTGCCGCCGCACAAAAGCTGGCCGAAACATTGCGCAGCCGCAACGACATCGCCAGTGTCGAACTGCGCACGCCAGAGCAAGGCCTCAAACAATTACGCGACAGCGGCCTGGGCGACGCGATCGACGCGCTGGCTATCGACGAAGGCACTGAAAATCCGCTACCTAGCCTGCTGATCGTGGTCCCCATGGGCGACGAGGCGTTGCTGGCGTCGTCGCTGCAACAACTGCCCGAGGCCGACCTGGTCCAGCACGACGCCCTGTGGCGGCAGCGACTCGACGGCTGGCTGCGTTTTGGCGGCCGCGTCGCACTGGTGCTGGCCTTGCTGCTCGGCCTGGGCGCGTTGCTGGTGGTAGGCAACACCGTGCGCCTGGACATCCAGTCGCGACGCGAGGAGATCGGCGTGCTGCAACACCTGGGTGCCAGCGACGGTTTCATCCGACGCCCGTTCCTGTACCTGGGCGCATGGTACGGGCTGGCGGCCGGGGTGCTGGCGCTGGCCCTGCTGACTGCTGCCGCGATCGCATTACGCGCGCCGCTGGCCGAACTGGCCGCGAGCTATGGCAGCAGTTTTGCGCTGACCGGTTTCGACTTGCGCACTGCGGCCGGCGTCCTGGCTGGCGCCGTCCTGCTAGGCTGGCTGGGTGCTGGCGTCGTCACGGGGCATTACCTGCGCCAAACCCGGCCCACTGAAACATGAGCCTCCAGAACGTAAACCTTACGATATGAGCCCTAAACACGACCTGCGCCATGTGGTTAGCGACTCGCCACGGCTAATGGTGGTCGACGGCTCCAAGCTGGTGCGCAAGTTGATCGGCGACGTGCTCAAGCGCGAGCTTCCCGACGCCGAAATCATCGCCTGCGACGGCTTGGCCAGTGCACGCGCCGCGCTGGAAGCCGCGCCGGTCGATCTGGTGACCACGGCCCTGATGCTGCCCGATGGCGACGGACTGGCGCTGGCGCGCAGCGTGCGCGAGGCAGCAAGGCAGAGCTACGTGCCGGTGATCGTGGTGTCCGGCGACGTGCAGTCGCGGCTGGAGTCGCGCGCGCTTGGCGAGGACGTCACCGATTACTTCGACAAGTCGCTGGGCCATACCGCGCTGGCGGCCTTCATCCGCGGTTACGTGCATCCAGAACCGGTGCCCGGTGCACGGGTGTTGTATGTCGAGGACAGCCGCACGGTTGCGGTCGCGACCAAGCGCATGCTCGAGCACCAGGGCATGGAAGTAATGCATTTCGCCGAGGTCGAGGGCGCACTCGAGCTCCTGCACGAATACATCGGGCGCGAGGACGGCGACATCGGCGCCGACCTGGTGCTGACCGACGTGTACCTGAAGGGCGAGCTTAGTGGGCGCGACCTGTTGTCCCAGATCCGTGGTGCCTTTGGCTACAACAAGCGCGCGCTGCCGGTGCTGGTGATGACCGGTGACGCCAACCAGGACAACCAGAGCCAGTTGTTGCGCGAAGGCGCCAACGATCTGGTGCTCAAGCCAATCGAAGAGCGCCTGCTGGTCACCAAGGCCCTGTTCCAGCTGCGCGCCGCGCGGTTGCCAGAGCAAGCCTCGCTCGACACGATGTCGTCCCTGTAGGAGCGGTTGTAGGAGCGGTTGTAGGAGCGACGTAAGTCGCGATGCATTGTCCGGGACTCTGATCGCGACTTATGTCGCTCCTACAAAAAGCAAACAACCGCTCGCGTAACACCACGCTGCCCGCGCGCACCTACAATGCCCCGATGGTCGTCGATCGCATCCAGCTCGATCCCTCCTGGAAGGCCCGCGTCGGCGATTACCTGTTGCGCGACGACATGCAGCAACTCGCCGCGTTCTTGCGCCAGCGCAAGACCGCTGGTGTGCGTATCTACCCGCCCGCCAAGGACATGTTCGCCGCGCTGGACGCCACGCCGTTCGACGACGTGAAAGTCGTGATCCTCGGCCAGGACCCCTACCACGGCCGCGGCCAGGCGCACGGCCTGTGCTTCTCGGTGCGCCCGGGCGTGCCAGTGCCACCGTCGCTGGTCAACATCTACAAGGAGCTGCACACCGACCTGGGCATCGCCCGCGCCGATCACGGCTACCTGATGCCCTGGGCGCGCCAGGGCGTATTGCTGCTCAACTCGGTGCTGACCGTCGAGGACGGCCATGCCGGTGCCCATACCGGGAAAGGCTGGGAAGGCTTCACCGACCACATCGTGGAGACACTCAACCGCGAGCGCGAAGGCCTGGTGTTCCTGCTCTGGGGCAGCTACGCGCAGAAGAAAGGCGCGGTCATCGACCGCCAGCGGCACAAGGTGCTCAAGGCCCCGCACCCCTCGCCGCTGTCGGCGCATCGGGGATTCATGGGCTGCAAGCACTTTTCGGCAGCCAATGAGTACCTGCGATGGAAGGGGCAACCTCCGGTCGACTGGCGTTTGCCGGCAGTGGCGCAGATGCCATAGACCCGCAGCCTGACCAAGCGCTCCCGGGAATACTGTCGGGCGCCAAGTCCCTTCAACCACATGCATGCGGTTGAAGGGACTTCCCCGGGCCCCGCCTTAACGTCTCACGCCCTTGTATGACCCCTGCGGCGCCCCCAAACCAAGGAAGCGAGCACTGGGGGAGCGGTTGTTGGCAATCCCGGGGCTGGAGCTACCATCGTTCTATGAACGGAACGCTGGGGAACTACCCACGTGATTAGCAGTCATACATGCTCACTGCTAAAATGTGCCCATGAAAGAGACCACCATGTCCCAAGCACTAGTCGCCAATAACCTGCCGATCCCCAGTGCGATCGGCTCGCTGGATGCCTACATCGGCGCCGTGCACGGCATTCCCGTGCTTCCGGTCGAGGATGAGCAGGCACTTGCCCGTGCGTTCCGCGACGAGGACGACCTCGGCGCCGCCCAGGAGCTGGTCATGTCGCACCTGCGCTTCGTGGTCCACGTTGCCCGTGGCTACAACGGCTACGGCCTGCCGCTGGGCGACCTGATCCAGGAAGGCAACATCGGCCTGATGAAGGCGGTCAAGCGTTTCGACCCCGACGTCGGCGTGCGCCTGGTGTCGTTTGCCGTGCACTGGATTCGTGCCGAGATGCACGAGTTCATCCTCAAGAACTGGCGCATCGTCAAGGTCGCCACGACCAAGGCGCAACGCAAGCTGTTCTTCAACCTGCGCAAGTCCAAGAAGCGCCTGGGCTGGTTGAATGCAGCCGAAGTGCGCGCCGTCGCCGCCGACCTCAACGTCCCCGAGCGCGAAGTGCTCGAGATGGAGTCACGCCTGTCCGGCCGCGACATCGGCTTCGACCTCACCGCCGACGACGACAACGACCGCGCCCCGCCGGCGCCGGCCGCGTACCTGAGGACCCAGGACGAGGATCCGTCGCAGGCCTACGAACGCAACGATACCGAGGACAACCAGCTGCAGCTGCTGCGCGAAGGCCTGCTGCAACTCGACGCCCGCTCGCGCGATATCGTCAAGCGCCGCTGGCTGGACGACGACAACAAGGTGACGCTGCAGGAACTGGCCGACGAGTACGGCGTCAGCGCCGAACGCATTCGCCAGGTCGAGGCCAATGCGCTGAAGAAGATGAAAGGACTGTTCGCGGCCTGATCGCGACGACAAGACGCAGAGACGCAAACGGCCCGGGAAACCGGGCCGTTTGCGTTGTCCCGTGCGGCGAAGATCCCCTGCCGTGGGCAACGCACGGTGGGCGCGGATCGCCTGCTTCTACTCGACCCGCTCGAAGCGGGACGGCGGGACGTGGGTGTTGCGGGCCTGGACCGCGATGACCTTGCCCGAGGGATCGCGTATGAAGGTCATCTCGGCGGGTTCCGGCAGGACGTAGAAATGGTCGCCACCGGCCGACGCGAGCGGCCATGGGACGGGCTGGCCCGGGCCCATGACGGTCAGCGTGCCGTTCTTTGCGGTGAATTCCAGGGTGATTCCATACTGCGCCAGGGTATAGCGGCCGACGTAGTCACGAATATTCGCCGACGCAGGCCGCGCGTCGGGATGGGCCTTGGCTTCCGCGCGGAATAGAGACCACGCCGGCGTAAGCGCGTCGGGTTGCAGGGCGACGGCCTTGCGGTAGGCGGCCGTTGCCGCGGCTGCATCGCCGCTGGTCAGCAGCATGTCGCCTTGTGCGATGGGCGGGTGG